>Ga0224722_1000217_pt1 | contig 33121 bp, 28 predicted proteins | sample Balambano_FR1_Me_FD_161646 | JGI IMG/M metagenome (GOLD analysis project Ga0224722, IMG submission 161646) | Freshwater sediment microbial communities from Lake Towuti, South Sulawesi, Indonesia - Balambano_FR1_MetaG | ecosystem: Environmental > Aquatic > Freshwater > Lake > Sediment | place... | reverse complement strand
GCAGGGCACGGCACGCCTCGAACATGACGCGCGCGCCATCCACATTCACCCGCATGCCCAGTTCGAAGTTGTGTTCGGCCTCACCGCTGACCACTGCCGCGAGGTGGAACACGCTGTCGGTATCGCCGCTCAGGGCTGTGCGCACATCATCGCTGTTCGCGATGTCGCCGGTGACGCTTTCGACGCGGGGATCGTCGTGCGGCTGCGTGATCACGTCGAACAGCCGAATGCGTTCGATCTTGCGCGTCATGCCTTGCGCATCGGTCAACTTGCCACGCCTTAGCAATGCCGCGCACAACTTTGTGCCCAGAAACCCCGCGCCGCCGGTGATGAGGATGTTCATGATGGATGCTCCGCACAAAGTTTAAGCGCAAATAACTCACGTTACGCAGAACCCCTCGCAAAGAACGCCAAGTCCGCAAAGAAATTTGGCGCACTTGGCGTTCTTTGCGAGAGATAGTTTCAGCAGTTGAAAATTTCGCCGTTTGCCGCGTTCACACGGCCATAAGATGGCCGTGCTACAGAGCAGCGTCCCAAGCTTGGGACTCAAAACCGGCTTCAGCCGGGGCTGTTTTGTAGCCCGCCGATTTATCGGTGGGCGGACACAGCAAGCGCGAGCCGATGTTTTCAAGTACTGAGTCTGCAAAGTGCGTAACGTGAGTAAATAAGCAGCAGACCGGTGAAAGATTACGATATGCCCGCGCGGGATTGACAAATCCCGCGAACTGCGGATCTGGCGATCCGCCAAGAGCTTTTGTGAAGTGTTGACAAGCTGACCCGCACGTCGTCGTAGGCAAATCGCATTGACCTCCATATGCTTTTCTCATCTGCTATTCAGCGGTCACTCACGCCTTTTGCGAAAACTTTGACGACGTTATGCCCCTGACAACAGTGCTGGTCGTGGATGACGACACAAAGACGTCGGACATGCTGCGCAGGACGCTGATCTACGAAGGTTATCGCGTCTTGACTGCATCCAACGGCGTGGACGCGCTGGCGCAATCGCGCGACCATCGGCCCGCCTTGATCGTGCTCGACTGGAACATGCCCGTCATGGACGGCATGGCGGTCGTGCAACGCCTGCGCAATGCCGACAACACGCCCGTGCTCATGCTCACCGGCCGCGGCGCGCTCGAAGACAAGCTTCACGCCCTGTCCAACGGCGCCGACGATTATCTGATCAAGCCGTTCGCCCCTGAAGAGTTTGTGGCCCGCGTGCGCGCGCTGTTGCGCCGGGCCGATGGCCTGAATGGCGAGCAAGCCCTCGCCTACGCCGGCGTGACGCTCGACCCGCGCGCCCACGAGGTGAAGCGCAACGGTCGTATGGTCTCGCTTTCGCCCCGCGAATACGATCTGCTGACCATCTTCTTGAAACACCCTTGCCAGGTGCTCAAACGAGAGCAGTTGCTGCGCGATGTATGGGGGTATGATTTTGGCGGCGAAGATGGCGTGCTGGATGTGTATATCGGCTATCTGCGCGCGAAACTTGAATCCGCCGGCGAGCCGCGATTGATCCACACCATGCGGCGCGTGGGCTATGTGATGAAGGAAGCCTGATCGCTGACGCAGGCCGATTGCAACAGCGCAGGCGATTGACGGAAGTCATGTCGCTGAGATTGAAGTTCGCCCTGTTGTTCAGCGCAATGCTGCTCACCGCCTTGCTGGCGTTTGGCTTTGGCATGCATGTGGCCATCGAGCGCATGACGCGCCAGATGGCCGAGCGAGAATTGGCCGAGCGCGCGCGCGCCCTGATTGCCTCCAACGACGCGCAGCAGAACGACTTCCGCTTCAAACCCGAACCCGTCATCGCCGATGAAGAAGCCGGCACTCTGACCAGCGTGCAGCTCTTCAGAACCGACTGTTCCCTCACCCGTATCTTCAACCGCATGCGCCAGAAAATGCTGTCTGGGCGCGTGTTGCCGCTCAGCGAGGACGGCCTGCTGGCCATTCAAGATGGCCAGGCCTGGTTGGAAGAAACGGAATGGTCGAACGAGACGCATCTCGTCTACAGCCTGCCGATCGTGGATGAGGAGCGGTTGATCGGCGTGGCCCAGGTGGCCCAGCCCTTTGGTGAACAGGAGCGCATGCTCACCACGATGCGTGATGGCTTGTTGTTTGGCGGCGGGGCTGTGGCTGTGCTCGCCTTCGGCCTGGTGTGGGGGATGGCCGGCTTTGCCTTGCGTCCGATTGCGCGCATGGCCCGCGAGGCGCAGGCGATTGCGGCGCAACGCAACTTCACCCGGCAGTTGCAGCCGGTGAAGGCCGATGGCGACCTAAGCCGGTTGGCTGTCGCGCTCAACACAATGCTTGCTGAGCTACAGACGGCATGCCGACAGGCCGAGAGCACGCTTGAATCGCAGCGTGACCTGATGGCCGATGTGTCGCACGAACTGCGCGCCCCGCTGACGACCGTGCGCGGCAACCTGGGTCTGCTCCAGCGCGATCTACCCATGGACGCTGCAGAGCGCAAGGCCGTTCTGCGCGATGCGGTGGACGAGGTGGAGCGCATGTCGCGCCTGGTGAACGAGATGTTGCTGCTCACCCGCGCCGGGCATTCCCAACCCATGCGGCTTGCGCCGGTGGACGTGGTGCCGCTGGCGGCTAACATGCGTCGCAAAGCCATGGCCCTGGCGCCGCGCCGCAGCATCGTATTCGACCAGCGCGCCGAACGCCTGATCGTAAATGGCAACCCCGATGCGCTCGATCAGGTGCTGTTGATTTTGCTCGACAACGCCGTCAAGTTCACACCCGACGGCGGGCAGATCACACTTTCGGTCGAAGCGGATTCCTCGCGCGCCTACGTCAGCGTGCACGATAACGGTGTGGGCATTGCCCCCGAGGCGTTGCCGCGCGTGTTCGACCGGTTCTATCAGGCCAATGGCCCCGGCGCAGGCGCACAATCGGGTCACGGGCTTGGGCTGGCCATCGCGCGGTCGCTGGTTGAAGCACAAGGCGGCACCATCTCCGCGCGCAGCGTGCACGGGCGCGGCAGCATCTTCACTGTGTGCTTGCCCTTGACTTAGTCTCTTAACCTGTTGTGACCTTTCTATCCTCGGTGTCCTCAGTGTTCTCTGTGGTTAATTCTGCGCTTTGCGCTGCGCGCTGCCGGTGGTTAAATACGCAGCATGAACAAGAGTGACATCGAACTCCTGATTGACTACAACTACTGGGCCAACAAGAAAATTCTCGATCAGGCGACGAAGGTCACTGACGAGCAGTTTGAGGAGAAGCAAGCGCCCGGCATTAGTCAGGGCAGTTTGCGCGGCACGCTGGTGCACATCGTGAGCGCCGAATGGCTGTGGCGCATGCGCATGCAGAATGGCGTCTCCCCCTCGGCCATGTTGTCCGAGTTGGAATTTCCCACGCTGGCCGCCTTGATCTTGCGCTGGGGCACCGAGGAAGCGCGCATGCGCGAGTTTGTCGAGGGCCTCTCGGAAGAGCGGTTGCACGAAGTGGTGAACTACATCAGTGTGACCGGCGCTGTGCCCCGCGCCAACACCCGCGCCCACGCGCTGGCGCACATGGCCTTCCACGGCATGCAGCACCGCAGCGAATGTGCCGTGCTGCTGACCAACTTCGGCCACTCGCCGGGCAACATTGACCTGCTGTATTACCTGATCGAGAAGGGCATCGCGTAGGGCGGCATTGCCGGACTTTGCCCACGACTTCAAGTCGTGGGCTACTGTCACCAAGCCCGGCTGGGATTGCCGACTGCAACCTTACGGCGATTCGCCGAACCAACGCGCGTAGATGTCGTCGTAGGTGCCGTCCTCAAACACGCGCAACAGCGCCCGATTGATCGGTTCGCGTAGCGGGCTGCCTTCGGGCAAGGCGATGCCGTATTTCTCGGTGTTGAACAGCGCGCCAACCAGCTTGACCTTGTCGCGGCCCTGGTGGTTGGCGTAGTAGCGCAGCACCGGCGCATCGAACACCACTGCCTGCACCCCGCCACTTTCCAGCAGCGCGTAGGCATCCTCGATCCGTTCGACGCGCTGGTGCGTCACCCCGCGCTCGGCCAGGTAGCGCGAGGCGGTGCTGTTGTCCACCGTCACCACCGATTTACCCGGCAAATCGTCAATCGAGTTGATGCTGCCGCGCAGGTTCTGCAACGTCAGGTTCGAGGTCATGACAGCTGTGAAGTGCGCGATCAGAAAGATGGCAGCGAACATCCACACCACGGCGATGATGCGGCCCAGGATGGACTTGGGGTTTACCTCGCCCGACCCCGACGACAGGGTGGAGATAGCCCACCAGATGCCCTCCCACAGCCCGCGCAGATAGGGCTTTGGAAAGTCCTCGGAGTTTCGGCGCCGCTCAATCAGCCAGATCAGGTTGGCCGTCACAAAGATCGCGATGGCCATCAGCGCCATAACTTGCAGCAGCGCGGGCGAGAAGAATTGCTCCAGCACGTCGGTGAGGCGCACACCTTCGTCCACGCGGGTCATGATCTGCAAGCCGGCATCGAAATAGGGCTGCGAGAAGTCCACTCGTTCTTCGCGCTCGCTGGTGATGGAGATGCCAGTGATGGCCAGGTCGGCTTGCTGGCTCTCCACCGCCGCCAGTTGTTCGGCGATGGTCTCGACGCGGACGAATTCGTATTGCCAATCCAAGTGATTGGCCAGTGCCTCCCACAGGTCTATGGAGAAGCCAGCGTTGCGCGCGCCCTCGTATGTGACGAACGGGGTGAGCGGCTTGATGACCACGCGCAGCCGGTCATCGTTTGTTTGGGCCTGAGCGGATGGACGATCGGCGCTCATCGCCAGGATGGCTGCGATGAATGCCATGATGCCGATCAGGACATGGAGGAATTTCGACGAAGTGCGTTGTATCACGCCAAGTGCTCCTTTGCGCAGACGCGATTATCGCCTTCGAAGATGAAGGTTGTGCGCTGCAAGATGGCCGGCCCGGCAGGGCTTCGTTTGTTATTGCCCACGACTTCAAGTCGTGGGCAACTTGGGCAACCGGTTGCCAAGTCGTGCGGGGTTGGCAAGCTCATCGGTCGTGAAGTCGTCGCAGCCGCACATGCCCGACCTGCATCTCCGTTGCGCCGTGCTGCACCAGATCAGCCAGCGCCCGCCCCACACCCACGGCGAACTTGAAGCCGTGCCCGCTGCAGGCCGAGCAAAAGGCCACGTTGGGCAAGCCGGGCGCGAGGTCAATCACGAAGTCCTCGTCCGGCGTGGTGGTGTAGAGGCAGGTCGTCGCGTCGAATGGCTCGCCCACATCCGGCAGGTATCGCTGGGCGTAGGCTGTCAGCCGCTGCGAGCATTCTTCGCGCGGCGCGCGGTCGTCGCTAGGCTGGATGAAGTGCTGGTCGTGGTGAAAGCCGATCTTGACGCCCGGCACGTCGAGGACGGGGAAGCCGTAGCCCGCGTCATGGTCGCGCCAGTGGATGAAGATGGGGAAGCGGGCGGGCGCGAACTGGGCCGGGTCGCGCGGCTTGAAGTAGGCGTATTGCTCCAGCGACACCTTGATGGGCAGGCGCAGGCCGATGTGCGCCAGCAATTCGTTCACCCACGCCCCGCCCGTAATGATGAGCTTGGTGGCGCGACAGCGACCGTGCGTCGTGATGACTTCGACGCCGCCCGGCTCGGCCACGATCTTTGTCACAGCTTCGCGCTCGCGCACCGCCGCGCCGCACCGCGCGGCCTGTGCCACCATCGCCTGCACACAGCGCGTCGCGCGCAAGATGCCTGAGTCCAGCGACAACACGACCAGCGCGTCGTCGCTCAGCCGCCACTGCGGGTAACGCCGGCGCACTTGGTCAACGGGCAGCACCTCGAAGTTGGCCCCGATCTGGCCTAGCGTCTCGGCCACCGCCCGCACATAGCGATGTTGATCCGCGTCGTCGGCCAGGTCAATCTGGTCGCAATCGAGCAACAGATGTTCGCCGGCCTCGGCTTCGAGTGCGCGCCACAGTGGTTTGCACTGCATGGCCAAGCGGGCGTAGTCCAACGTCTCGTAGGCGTAGCGGAAGATGCGCGATTCGCCGTGGCTGCTGCCGCGCGCATGGCCGATCTCAAATTGCTCAAGCAGCAGGGCGCGTTGGCCGTCTTTGGCCAAGTGATACGCGGCGGCGCTGCCCATCGCACCCGCGCCGATGACGATGACGTCGAAGATGTCGCTCATGGCCCGGATTGTCTCTCGCTATAATCCTGAACACTTGTTCGACAACGCAACCCCATGAAAGTCAACGGCAGAATCCTGCGCGCCAACACCCAATCCTTCGTCTTCGGCACGCGCGTGCCAAAAGAGGATGTGCCGATCTTTGGCGCATTCGTCAAGACGCAGATCCAGTTCCGCAACGCCACCGTGTTTGGCCTGATCTACGACATTGAAGTGCAGGACGATGGCATGACCAAGATGCTGTCGGTGGCCGATGACATCCGGCCGGAGGACATCGAGTGGCAGCGCAACCGGCGCGTGCCTGTGGAGGCGAGTGTGCTGTGCGTGGGCTATCAGGAGCAGGGGCAGGGTGTCCGTCACGCGCTCTCGGCGCAGCCGCCCATCACGCTGGACGAGGTGATGAGCTGCACCAAGGAGGACGTGCAGATGTTCACGCAACAACTGGATTTCTTCCGATTGGTGCTCGAATCGCGCGATGCGCCGTGCGATGAGTTGCTGGCAGCCAGCGTGCGTCTGGCGTCCGAGACACACAGCGATCCCAAAGCCTTTACCCGCCAGTGCGGGCGTGAGCTGGCGCGCCTGCTGGCCAACGATGGCGCAAGATTGGATGGGCTGTTGAGACGGTTGACATGACTGAACAATCCTTCCCCAATCGCTTCTTTGGCCTTGCCGACGGCCTGCTGCCGCAAAAGCTCGGCGTGGTCGTCAGCGGGTCGCTGGGCGATGGTATCCAGGTCAAGCTCGACCCCGGCGCACTGATCGAGGGCATCTCGGTCGGCTCGTATGTCACGATCAAGGGCCAGACCGACCGCAAGTTCTTCGGCCTGGTCACCGACATTCGGCTGGATTCGTCCGACGCCCGGCTGCCACCGCCCGACGATGATTTCCGCACCGAGATTTATCGCGGCACGGTTGCCTTTGGCGTATTGCACGTCAAGCCGATGCTGGTGCAGGAAGGGCAGGGCGAGGCGAAGCCCGTGCGCGGCGTGCCAGCCCATTTCACCACCGCCTACCGCGCCACGCCGCACGAGGTGCAGGAGATTTTTGCCGCCGATGAGGCGGGCAGCTATCGCATCGGCGCAAGCCTCGAAGACGACAAGATCGAGATCAAGCTGAACCTGGAGCGCTTCGTCGAGCGCAGCAGCGCGGTGTTTGGGCGCAGCGGCACGGGCAAGACTTTCCTCACGCTGCCGCTGCTGGCCAGCGTCATCAAGCAGGATTTGGCCAGCGTGTTGATCTTCGACATGCACAACGACTATGGCTACAAGTTGAAAGGCGACAAGGGAATGACTTTCAACGGGTTGAAGAACCTAAATGCTATTCGCACAAAGGTTGTTGTGGTGTCGCTGGATGAAGATTCCTCTCGTGCTCGAAAAGCCGGGTACGAATTTGCATTGAAGATAGGCTACGGCCAGATCGAGCCGGAGGACATTGAGATGCTGCGCAGCATCCTCAGCCTGAGCGATGTGCAGGTGAACGCGCTGCACTCACTCAAGCGCAAGTTCCCAAACGACTGGATCAAGCAGTTGCTGAGTGACGAGGTCGCGCCCGAAGTGCAAGAGCTGTTCGACAACAACCGCATTGCCGAAGGCACGTATTTCGCCATGCAACGCAAACTAGGCCGGCTGCTCAAGTTCGAGTTTCTCGCGCCCGAAGTCGCCAACAACTTTGTGCAGCGCGTGCTCGATCACCTGATTCGGGGTGAGAGCGTCGTGGTCGAGTTTGGGCGCTATGGCAACGATTTGCCGGCCTATGTGTTCGTGGCCAACTTCCTCACCCGGCGCATCCACCGCAAATACGTGGAGATGAAGGAGGCAGCTGAGGGCAGCGGCGGTGCGGAGCCGAGGAAGCTGGTCATCGCGGTTGAAGAGGCGCACAAGTTCCTTGAGCCGGGCGTGGCTGAGCTGACGATCTTCGGCACGATTGCGCGCGAGTTGCGCAAATACAACGTCACGCTGCTGATCGTGGATCAACGCCCCAGCCAGATTGACGCCGAGGTGATGAGCCAGATCGGCACGCGCATCACCTGTGCGTTGAGCGATGAGAAGGACATCTCGGCCGTGTTCACCGGCGTGAGCGGCGCGCAACAATTGCGCAGCGTGCTGGCCTCACTCGACAGCAAACAGCAGGCGCTGATCATGGGCCACGCCGTGCCGATGCCGGTCGTGGTCAAGACGACGGAATATGGCGAGGCGGTCTACGCCCAGTATGCCGACGGCAGCGAGGACAAGACGCCGCAGGAGCGCGCGGCCATCAACAAGAAGAAGCTCGGCCGGCGCGAGATTGACGAGGGATTGGTGTAGCTCTGCTAGCTCAACAAACTCGTCACAGGAACAGAGCATGTTGAACCGTCATTCTGAATCCTTTTGCCGAGCTTGCTGATGCCTTGATGCACTGAAACCAGCAAAAGGATGAAGAATCTCCACCCTGCTATACAGAGATTCTTCATCCAAGCGCAAGTTTCGAGGCAATTGAAGCACGAACAGACCGCGCTTGGATTCAGAATGACAAATTGCGCTTCCTGTGCTTCCTGAGATCCGAATCGAGTTGTGTTGAATGCTCAGCGCAAAATCTGATTGAGAAAAGCCCGCGCGCGCTCTTCCTTTGGATTGCTGAAGAACTGCCGGGGATCGGACTGCTCAACGATCTTGCCGTGATCCATGAATACGACTTCGTCGGCGGCGTTGCGGGCGAAGCCCATCTCGTGCGTGACCACGACCATGGTCATGCCGCTCCTCGCCAACTCCTGCATCACGTCCAGCACCTCTTTGATCATCTCCGGGTCGAGCGCGCTGGTCGGCTCGTCGAACAGCATGATCTTGGGGTTCATGGCCAGCGCGCGGGCGATGGCCACACGCTGCTGTTGGCCGCCGCTGAGCTGTGACGGGTAGGACTGCGCCTTCTCCGGGATGCCGACGCGCTTGAGCTGCTGTTGCGCGATCCCGGTTGCCTCGGCCTTGCTGCGCTTGCGCACCACCTTTTGGGCCAAAGTAATATTTTGTAGCGCGGTCAGGTGCGGGAACAGGTTGAACTGCTGGAACACCATGCCCACCTCGGCCCGCACGGCATTGATATTCTTGGCGTCGTGGGTCAGGTGAATGCCATCCACCCAAATCTCGCCGCTGGTCGGCACTTCCAGATGGTTGATGCAGCGCAGCACGGTGCTCTTGCCGGAGCCGGATGGGCCGATGATGACTGTGACGCTGCCTCGCGGCACGGTCAAGCTGACGTCGTCTACCGCCCGCAGCTTGCCGAATTGTTTGACCAGGTTTTTGATCTCGATCATTGCCGATTGCCGATTGCCGATTGCCCGATCGAAAATCGGCAATCGAAAATCCAAAATTCAAGCTCTGTTCTCTGTGCCCAATTTGTTCTCGATCCACTTCACGCCCAGTGAGAGCACGATGGTCATGGCCAGATACAGAAACGCCAGCGAGGTGTAGGTCTCCAGAAAGCGGAATGAGGCCGAGGCATACAGCCGCGCCTGCTGCGTCATATCGCCCACGCCCAGCACCGACACCAGCGACGAGTCTTTGAGCATGGAGATGAAGTCGTTGCCCAGCGGCGGCAGCACCCGCCGGATGGCCTGGGGCAGGATGATGTAGCGCATGGCCTGAAAGTAGCTCATGCCCAGTGAGCGCGATGCCTCCATCTGCCCCTTGCCGATGGATTGGATGCCGGCGCGAAACGTCTCGGCTTCGAAGCCGCCATAGGCGATGGCCAGCGCCAGGATGCAACGTGTGACGAACGGCACGTCTTGGGGGGAGGCGGTAGCCATGAAGTTTTCCTCACCTAGCACCGGCGCGAGCGCCTGGCCGACCGCGTTTACGCCGTCAATCAAAATCGGCACCAGCACGAAGGCAATCACCAGCAATTGCACCAGGATGGGCACGCCGCGGATGACCTGCACGTAGAGCGTGGCGAGGTTGAAGATGAACGGGTTCTTGCTCACCCGGCCCAGGCCAGCGATCAGGCCGATGATGAGCGCCAGGGTGTATGACGTGAGCGTCACGAAGATGGTCACGCCGATGCCCTGCAGCAGCCGGGTGAAGATGGCCGTGTGCAGTTCGCTCGTCAGCGCGTTCCACACCACCAGCACGCCGAAGAACAAAATGATGAGCAGCCACCACGGCCACTGCGACATCCGATCCACAAGCCGCCCTTGCGCGCTGCGGTCGGCGCCAGGATCGAGCGCGATGGATGGGGTGCCTTGTGGACTGCTAGGGAGTGGCTTCATGAAAACGAAAACGATGGCGCGCAATCGGTTTCCAAGGCCGATTGCGCGCCAGTTGTACTCGGCAATTGCGGATGCGCAAGGCGCAGCCGTGAAAGTGAAAGCGATTGAAATCGCAGCTATGGGGCTTTCAGCCGAGCGTCGGCCTGCGCCGACGCAAACAATGCCCGCGCAGGCCGAAGGTCCTCGAAGGGGACGGGCAATCAGCCGAAGGCTCCAAAGGCGTGGCTTTTAGCCGCCTGCCCCATTGCTATGGCTTGGGCGTGGCGGTGGGCTCGGCATACGCGCCGGGGCCGATCTCGTCGTAGGTGATCACGGCCTTGCCCTTGGGGAACCACTTGTCATTGATCTGTTGCAGCGTGCCGTCTTCCTTCATGGCGCGCAGCGCGGCGTTGAACGGCGCGACCAGGTCGCTGCCTTTGGGGAAGATGAAGCCGAGCAGGCCGCCGCCGGGCAGCACTTCGTCCAGCAGCTTGAGCTTGTCGGCGTTCGCGCCTACATAGCCCTGACCGGCCACGTCGTCAATCGTCGCCCCATCGGCGTCGCCGGCGATCACGGCCTGCACGACCGCGCCAAAGTCATCTAATGCCAGCACGCGGGCCTCGCCCACCAGTTCCACCGCTGTGGCGTAGTTGGTGGTGCCCTTCTGCGTGGCGATCTTGAAATCGCCGGCCTTGAATTCCTCAACCGTCGTGAAGCGGCTCTCATCGGCCCGCACCAGCAACTTCTGATCCACCGAGATGTAACCTTCCGAGAAGTCCACGGTCTGCTTGCGCTCCTCGGTAATCGAGATGCCGTCGGCGGCCATATCGAACTGCTTGGCGGCCACGGCAGTGATCATCCCGTCCCAGGCAATCTCTTTGAAGGCGGGCTTGCAGTTCAGACGCTTGCAGACTTCGGCCAACGTGTCGTAGTCCCAGCCTTCGGCCTGACCGTTATCCAGGCGGATGTAGTTGAACGGGATGTAGGCATTCTCGATGGCGATGCTGACCTCGCGGCCAGCCAGGTCGGGCAGGCCGCTTGCCGGCGCGGCTGCTTCGGGCGCAGTGGTTGCGGCTGGCGCGGCAGGGGCTGCTGGGGCAGCGGGTGCGGGTGGGGCGGCGCAGGCGGCCAACGTCAAAACGACAGCGGCCAGCGCGCTGAGTGCGATGGGTCTTTTCATGGGCTTATCTCCTCTTCACTGGAAGTCTTACTAGGCGCGAGCGCGCGAGGATGGATGGGACACGGCGCACTCGACAAAACGCGGCGGGATTGTATAACAGCTTCGATGTCAGGCATGCTCACCGCCCGGAAAAATCGCTTCATGAACGGGCTGATCTACCGGCTGTTGATGAAGCCGGCGCTGCGATCGGGCTTTCATCGTGTGCGCATTCGTCATGTGGCACAGCAGCCCTCTGCCGCCACGTCGCCGTGCATCATCTTTGGCAATCACAGCGCCTGGTGGGACGCGCACGTGCCCATGACGGCCAACGAGGAGCGATGGGGGCTGGATGGCTATGTGATGGTGGAAGACACCCAGCTAACGCGCTACCAGTTCTTCCGCTATTGCGGCTGCTTCTCGGTCAACCGGGCCGATGGGCGCAGCGCCATGCAAAGCGTGAACTATGCGGCCGACCAGTTGACCGCCGGCCCGGGCCGCATGCTGTTGATCTTCCCACAGGGCGAAATCCTGGCCAACGATGTCCGGCCGCTGAGCTTCTTCGCCGGCACGGGCCATATCGTCAAGAAGGTGCTGGCCCGCGCGCCGGAATGCTGGCTGTATCCGATGGCGCTGCGCTACGAATTCATCGGCGAGCAAAAGCCCGATGCGTTTCTCAGCCTGGGTGCGCCGCTGGTGTGCACCGCCGGGCGGGTAGATGCCAAGGCGATCACGGCGCAGATGGAACAGGCCCTCACGCGCGAGCTGGACCGGCTGCGCGACGATGTGGTGGCGTATCGCTTTGGCGACTTTGAAACGCTGGTCGAGGGCGCATGGAGCATCAATCGCGCCTGGGACGCGGTGCGCGGCAAGCGCCAGATCAAACAGGTGGGCGGCGAGAGCGATGTGACCTGAACAGTGGCACAAACTGATTGGAATTTGTCAACTTTGCGCGCCTGAATTAATCTAGGCTGGACAAGGACAGAAGGGGGTGTTCGTGTCGGCTATCGTCGCAGCCGCACTTTCCGTATCTCCGCACCTGCGCCCCGCTGTTGCTGCACACGTTTACCAAACGTGCGCCATCTAGGCTGAACGCAGGAGCACCAGCGTGCACAACGAGCGCGACGACGACACCGCGACCACGCACATCTATGAGTCCACTGCGCCAGACGCTGCGTCGCGGTTGGCATTCTTTCTGGCCCTGTGCGTGTTGCTGCCGGCGTGCTTATTCTTCTTAACGCTCACGCGCGCTGCCGCGAACCAACGGTCACCCAATGCCACCGCCTCGAATGCGACCGCCCAGCCCGCCTCACCCCCAACGCTGACGTACGCCTGGGGCGGGCCAAGTGGCCGCGCGATGTCGGTACGCGGCACCGGCTTTGCGCCAAACGAATCGGTATCCATCCAAGCCGCCTCGGCCATGGATGCGAGCGTCAATACCTGGGTGTTCGTTGCGGCGACGCAAGCCGCGGCGGATGGCAGCGTCTCGGTCAACGACATCGAGCTTGGGCCGCAGCTCAATCAGATCAATGGCTGGCGATTGATCGCCCGCGGCGGCGCGAGCGGCGCATTGGCCACCGCTGGCCCGCTGGAGGTGCCGCCGACGCCGACACCACTGCCAACGCTGACGCCTGAGCCGACGTTTACGCCGCTGCCATCGCCCGCCGAAACGCCTGCGCCGGAGCCGACTGTGATCATGGTCACGCCTACGCCGAGCTTCCCATTGCCCAATCCCGATTTGTGGTACGAGGAATACTTTTCTAACCGGGACTTTTACGGCGCCCCGGTGTTTGCCCGCAACAACACGCCGCTGTTGTTCTACCAGTGGGGGCGCACGCCGCCATCGCCCTACCTGAACATCAAGAACTTCTCGGCCATCTTTACCCGCACGGTGACCTTTCCCTATACTGGCACGGTGCTGTTTGAGCTACAAGTGACTGGCGCGGCGCGCATGTCCATCAACGGGGGCATCGTCATTGATCAATGGTTCATGGGCCCATACCGCAAGCAGGTTCAGTCGGTGCCCGTGATGGGCGGCGTTCCCTATCAGATCAAGGTGGAGTATTACAACAGCAAGCACACGGCCACCATTTGCCTGGAGTGGAAGTGGGGCGAGTTTACGGGTTGGCAAGGGCGCTACTACGCCAGCGATGGCTACAACCCGATCATGCCGCCGTTGATGATCCGCAACGATGACCAGATTGACTTTGTGTGGGGCTTTGGGTCGCCCGGTGGCGGCGTGCCTGAAGATAACTTTGCGGTCATCTGGACGCGCACGGTGAACTTCCCAGCCTCGGGCCAATATCGCTTCATTACCGAAGTGGATGACTGGATGCGGGTGTTTATTGACGGCAAAGAGATTCCGGAGCTAAACAACTTTGGTGGGAAGCCAGGGCGGCGCGAGGCGATCGTCAAGCTGCGCAGAGGCAAGCATCACATCGAGGTGCGCTACACGGAGAAGAACCTGTGGGCGGCGGCCAAGTTCTATTGGGAGTACATCATTGCTGTGCCGACGCGCACGCCGAAAGAACTGTGTGATGGGCCGGGGTGCTAAAACTTTGAAAGAAGATACTCGACGAGTGATTTCAGGAATTGAAGTGGTGTAGCACCTACAGGGCCATGCGGCAAGCCGCCAATGACTACTAAGAAAACAACTAGAACCACAACCAGAACAATGAACAATCTGAATGTAGCCCAGACGGCAGCCCAAGCGATTTGAGATGGGGTCTCTTTTGTCTCAAGTTTGATCACTTGTGGTTGATTGGGGCGCGTTGCAGTGGAGACCCAGCCATCCAGGCGCGCTACAAATGCACTGATTACGCCGATTACAACCACGCCACCGAAGACCACTACGACAAGCAACAGAACAACATCAGAGGACAGCGAGAAAATGAAGTTGAGCGGCGCGGGCACACGGACAAGAATTGCAACTGCAACACCAGCCAGGAAAAGAATAATCAGCGATTTTAGGCAGCCAGAGATCACGATTACCCCCTTTACCGTTAACGGCGCGTCTATCCAGAGTATTTTAAGGTCGTGAGCGAGTCATGGTGGTTGACGAGATTAGAACACTTGTTCTAAAATCGCGATGACGCGATGCACATTCTTGACTTGCTGTCTAAGCTCAACTGGATTGATCGTTTGGAAGGGCTGATCTCCACCATCATCAACGCGGACTGGCGGGGCACACACCGCAAGCCTGGCCCATCTGGCACGATTATCGAAGTCGTTGATACCGTAACTTATCAGAATGCGCCAATGATCCGTGTGTCGAAGTTTTCGTCGTGGAGCGGTTTGGAAATCGAACGCCTCCTGCGACGCCACGGCGTGAAACTGTGGGATCGTGGCGTGACGAGCCAAGAAATCTTCTTTCGTGTCAAACGCCGGCAAGTGAAATGGGCGGAATACCTGCTGTTGCGCGCTGGCGTGCCTGTGGTCAGTGTGCTGATCGAGCCGCGCAATACGGATTGGGCCGAAGGCTACGCTCCTGGCTCTGAGCCGCCAAACTGGTCCACCCAGCGCCAGCGAAGATAGCACCTGGAGAACGTGACTTGCTACCTTGAGGCTTTTGCCGCCCACTGCCCGTGAACGAGTTCACGGTCTGGCACAACGAAACGCGATCAATCGCGATGAAACCCGTGCCCAACACGCTGATGAGATTTAAGAAACTACACGGGACACGCGCTTTGAGCCCGCGAAGCGGGCTTTGTAAGCGTAGCCGTTCGCTTCCAGCGAATGGCGTGGCTGCGGCGACGCGGCATCGGCTGGAAGCCGACGCCTACCGTGTAAAAAGTCCGCGTCGCGGACTGTGTCCCGAGAAATTCTTCAAAACTTAGCAGCGCGTTATGCGTGGCAGACGGCGAACGGAACGTCCTCATAGGGGATTCATTCGGCGTCGCGCTTCTCGACTTCGTCCTGCGGCCAATTCATGGCCTTGGACGCCGCTCGAAGTGCTTGTTTCTTTTCTAATGGGCCGTCTTAGGCCGATCAGCCATCAGCCCCGCAGCTCTCTCAGCACAGCCGTCGCATCCAATAACGTCGGCACGATGCGATGGGCGAGGGGAATCACATCATCGGCCGGCGGCTTGAGGTCGGGCACCATGATGACCCGCATCGCGGCCGCATGGGCCGCGCGCACACCGTTGTCCGAATCTTCCAGCACCACGCAGCCAGCCGGCGTGACATCTAACCTCCGCGATGCGTCGAGGAAAATGTCGGGCGCGGGCTTGCCGTGCGCCACTTCATCGCCGCCGACGATGGCATCGAACCGCTTTGCCAGCCCGACCGCACCCAGCTTCTTCAACACCAATGCCTTGGCCGTCGAGCTGCCGACGGCTTTGGGTGTACGCCATGCCTCAAGCTGATCGAGCAGGGGCATCAAGCCTGGCTTGACGACGACCTGGCCGGCTTCGATTGCCTGATCCAGCAGCGCCTGCTTGTGGGCATACATCGCCTCGACCGGGATGTCATCGCCAAAGGCTTCCTGAAAGATGCGCCGGGTGCGCGCGCCTGTGGTGCCCAACACCTGCAAATAGATGTCGTCGGTCAGCGGATAGCCAAACTCGCGCATAGTCTGGAACCACGCCTTGCGCGCCAGCGATTCCGTGTCGAGCATCAGGCCGTCCATGTCGAAGATGACCGCTTTGAGTTTGAACATGACATCAACCACGAAGCCGCGAAGACACGAAGGTAGAAATGCCAACCTTGTGCCTTCGTGCCTTCGTGCCTTTGTGCCTTTGTGCCTTTGTGCCTTTGTGGTGAATTCAACTCGGCCTTGCCTCATATTGCGCCATCGGCGTCTGATGCGTGCCGTCGTAGTCCCAGAACCAGTAGGCCAACGCCTTGAACTGGCCCCAGGCCGCGAACGTGGCGTTGACCTCCTTCTCACCCACCGGCTGGCCATCGTAAAAATGGGTGGACACCGCGCTCACCGCCTCGGTGTCCACGCCGATGTGGTCGTAACGTTCCAGGATCATCAGCAGTGTGTTCGCGGCATACGGCCCGATGCCGGGCAGGGCGATCAGCCGTTTGCGCAGCGCATCGGTGGGCAGCGCCGGGTCTTTGAACGCGGCGAGGTCGTATACGCCCTGGGTCACACCGCGCGCCAGCTTGAGCACATACGGCGCGCGATAGCCCAGGCCAAGCTTGCGCAGCGCCGCCTCGCGGCTGCGGGCGATCTTGTCGGCCGTGGGGAAGGCCCGCCGTGATGGGTCATCGGCCAGCGGTTCGCCGAAGTGATCCACTAGCGCCTTGACCAGCCGCTTCGTCCCGCTCCACTGGATGTTGGTCGTCATCATCACCTTGACTACGTCCTCGAACATGGACGACGAGCGCAGCAGCCGGCCATAGGCCTGTTCGCGGCAGTGGCGCAAGCGCGGCTCGCGCTCGGCCTGGTCGTAGAAGGCGCTCAAGTCGGCGTCGAGCGCGAACATCCAACGCGCCTTGTCGGCGATGTCGGCTTGCTCGGCTTTGGTCACGCGGCCGCGGACTTCAACTGCAAGGCCATCGCTCGCACCGCTGAAGCGCAGCAACACGACGCGCCCATCGCTCAGGCGCTCAACCCGGCTCAGGAAGTGCTTCCCGTCGTCCCACTCATACGGCGCAAGTTGATACCAGCCGTGCGAGCGGACGGTGTTGTAGAAGTTGAAGGGCGGACGGGCGGAGAGCGTGATATTCATGCAATCAACCTAGCGAAATTGTAGCGAGAAGTGGTCATGAACGTGCTCAGCATATCGGAGCAGAGCACTCGTTGTCGGTGAGGCCTCAGGTTGGCCCAGAAAACAACAGCAAGCATGGACATGAAAAGGGAATTGATATTGATAAAGAGCGGGATTGTCGCAATGGCAATACAATTGCGTCTACTCAGTGAGGGAATTGTGCTCTGGACAGGGGAACCATGAGCGACAGCGAATCGCAGCAACCTCCAAACCAAATAGCTGATGCCGAGGGTGGCAAGGTAGCCGCGCCAGACGACACAGTAGATGCGCGTGGGTCAAGAGGCTTTGTCTACAAACCCAGAGGACCGGTCACACAGTATTTCGGTACGGTCATCAACGGAATAGACCAAAAGGTCTTCAAGCGGCTTGGTCTCGACATGCGCATTGGTTTTGCGCTGTTGGGCCTCATGATTATCGTCATTGTCCCTGGCTCAATGTTCATCCTGTATCACTCCCTGCGCCCTAACCTATCGACATGTATGTCGGGCGACCTTCGCATCGCAATTGCCAGCTTCTCCGAAAACGGCGCTACGGGAACGTCACAGAGCGGTACAGCCTTGGCTGAGAACATCGCAATAAAGGTTCAGCGGGTTTTTGAGAAATCGAAACTTGACTTCACCACAACGATTTGGGGGCCAGACAGAGTACCAGCCGTCACAGGCAAAACGCGTAAGGAACGGGCAACGGAAGCAGCGAAAGTAGCGCAGCGCATCTGCGCAGATGTGGTCGTATATGGTGATGTGAATACGTCAAACGCTGATTGGCAGATATCACCCGAATTCTATATTTCATCCGAAGACTCGTATCGTGTAGGTGAGGTCGTCGGACCGTATGAATTGGGGAAGCCGATTCTAATGACGGCACACGGAGGAAGTGTAGCCAGCAGAATTACATCCAGCGAAGAATTCGCCGCTCGACTGACAGCGCTCTCAAATATCGTTGTTGGGCTGTCTTTCTATTTGTCGCGTGACTACGAACGCTCTCTTGAGACATTACGCACAGCAGAGAATATTGAGAGTTGGGAGAACGATGAAGGCAAGCATGTCCTGTATATGTTGATCGCCAGCGCAGCCGGCAAGGCAGGGAAGCCGGATGAAGCTGAGCAAGCTGTCATGCTGGCGCTTCAAATTGATGGTGAATATGCCCGTGCCGTGTATACGCTCGCAAGCATTTATTACTTTCGCGCTGTACGGCCAATCGAAGCAGGTGGGGCATCGTCAGATGTTGATATGAGTCTGTTGGATGAAGCGATTGCAACCTATCAGCGTGCTGTTTCGGCCAAGAACCAGCCGCCTCTAGCAGATATTCCCGCCAAAGTCGCCTTTGGTTTGGGACAGTGCTATTTGGCTCGCACACTCGCGGGCAGCGACAGTTCCTTTCATGCAGCAATTGCTGAATTTGAAAATGTCATAAGAGAGTATGGCGATGGGGTAAACCCACGACTAAAGGTGTTCGCGGGCGAATCACACGCCCGACTGGGGCTAATCTATGACGCTATGGGTGACAGGATGCGAGCGGCAAAAGAATATGATGCTGCTGTAGAACTGTTGGACTCTGACCCCAAACAACAGGCAAAGTATCGCGCCAGAGTTAAGCAGCTTAGAGATGAACCATGAGCGCTATTCTGAAGCATCTACGCCGCTTTGCGGCCTGCAGTCTTCTCGCTATCAGTTCAATTCTGACTGCGTTAGCATCGCTCACGCACGCTGCAATTTCTATGCAAGTTACCGATGTTGGCGTTGCGCAATCGAAGACCACACCTATTGTCGCAACGCCAACTGCCACATCTCGGAATATGTCTATTGCGACAACGGCAACTTCCAAGCCCATCTTTCAGAAGGCATCGTCGGCAAGGTTTTCGCTTGCATCGGCCAACAAATCCTTGCCTGCTGACGTTCTAAAGGAAATTGTCTATTTCGCTGGTGAACAGGGTGGGGGTTACAGTATCTGCAACACAGAACCGCCCAAAATACCAGGAGCTTATTTGGCAACCTTTAATTACGAGGACTTTTCAGTTGTTGAGAAATCAATTTTGGGTGAGTATGCGAAGGATGAAGTTAAGTTGCTTGAAAAGGTTGATTTATATGTGTGTGGTAATCCCGGTGAAGCTCTACAAGCAACGTTCCTATATCCGGATGGGCGTGTAGCCGTAGAGAACAGCGGGCATCAGGAGATTGAGACACATTATCAAATTGACATAGACGATCCCCTAGGCGTTTATACCTACATTGTGACGGGCACTAGATTCAGTGACCAAGTTTTCATTACAGTTACCCTGCCAACAAAGCCGATCGTTCGCTATCGCTATGAGAAAAAATTTGAGCCGACGCTAAATGGAATAGGTGGATATGTAGATGACTATGAAAAGGCGAACTTGCTTCTGTTTGGTTTTTCACCCTACGAACAGGTGCGTTTGCTGGCCTTTGAACCATCAAGTTACGGCAGGGCTGTGTTTTCGGGCTGGACTGAATATCAAGCTGACGCCACAGGCAGGCTAAGAATAAAGTTCAATGGAAGACAAACTGGCGAGAATGGGAGGACTCTGGAGTATGTCGTCATTGGGGAGATTACAGGACGTGTAAATCCTGACAGGACTTACCTTGAGGAGTTGCAGCCCGCCAATCCCTTGTCGCTTTCAGCTTCTCGACAGGATAGTCCGGACGGCATCTTGCGAGAGATTGATTTATATCCTCCTGTTCGGCAAGATCAAACGGACAGCTATTACTGTCCAAGTGGTTCAGGGTCACAACCGACAGGCTCAACATCAATCAAACCTTCAACCAAAGAAGCCCACTGGGGTGACCGCCTTACTTTCGGTATATGCGGTTGGCAGCAAGGCGAAGTGCCGATAGCTCAGGAAATACACTGGCCCGATGGTACAACAACCAAACGCCATCCTCTCTATCTTCTTCATCCTAGTGGTTTGTCAACAGAGCTTGTCTATCACGACGTATATGTAAAGGATCAAGTTGGAAAACATACGCTCGTATGGAAGGGTTCAAAAGGATCAGCATCAAAGCATTCAATCACAGTCAACCCCCCAATTGAACCTCAAATGTTCTATGAAAACTTTAGGCTGCATTTGTTCAAGTTTGCACCCATAGAGCAAGTTCGGGTTCTTGCATACCGATTGAACTCTAGCAAAACACGGGGGGTGTTGGACGCATGGCGAGAGTTCCGCACTGATGCAAAAGGCGAACTTGTCGTCACGACAATCTTTGATCAGAACTCCATAAATCACACATACGTAGTTGTCGGCGAAACATCCGGTGAACGAGTGGTGAAGGATGCACAACTGATCGGGAGTGTCCTTGCAAGCCGGCAGTCACTTGACTCAAACAAGGTGAAAGCGGTGGTCGCTGCTACGACTGATGGAGACCGCTTAAACGTGCGAAATGGACCATCCTCAAGTGCAAAGATCATTGCGAAGGTGCCTGCTGGTACGCGAATGACCGTGACTGGAAATAGGACTACCGATGGAATCATGTGGTGGAACGTGACACTCGCCAACGGCACGACGGGCTGGGTGATGGACAAGTTTGTCGTTAGAGACACGCAATGACATAAGCGCCTGAGAAATCACCCTTTATCCGGTGATTAAGAAAGACGTTCCGTCGACCTGAATCCTTGCCCCCGTCACCGCAAAGTCCTCATTCAGCGAGGATTCGTTCTGCCCGCCCATGTAGCGGTTCTCACCGAAGGCGATGAACACCGTGCCATACACGTGCTCATCCACCAACGTCCAGCCGATGGGTTGGCGCAGGAACGGGTTCAGGCCCAGGCCGATGTGGCTGATGCGGCGCGGCTCGCCGGTGTGCGCGTCGAATAGCGCGTTGAGCGCGTCCGCGCCGGATGCGGCCTCGATGGTGACGACCCGCCCGCGCTCGAAGCGCAACACGGCATCGCGCGCCGGGCCGGCCACCGGCAGGAACAGGCTGCCTTCAGCAGAGTCTTCGATCACCGTAAAGTAAAGCGAGCCGGCCGGCAGGTTCGACACGACTGCGCCACGCGCGCGATCTTCGTCGTCAATGTAGCCATCGTCGGTGTGGATGAGCCGGTCGCCGCGGTCCACCCGCAAAGCATGGCCATCGCCGCTGTGCACGACCAAGCGCGGTGACTCCAGCTTGTGCCGCATCAAAAGAATGGCGTTTTGCAGGTCGAGCACTGAGGCCGTCAACGCGGGCAAGACGTGCGCTTCCAACGCCTCCAGGCTGATGCCGAGCTGCTGCGCCTTCGGTGCGGTCGGCACGGCCACCACCAGGTTGGGCGTGCGCTTGGCCTCTTCAATCTCGGCCAGCCGGCCCAAGGCGGCTTGCCACGCCTCGATGGCCGGTTGAGGGACGCCCGACAAATCCAAGTGACCACCCGACAGCGCGATGATGCGGTCGGCCTGTTGCATGAAGGCCGCGCGGCGCGCGTCGTAGGCGGCCATATGCGCTGGGGTTGCTGCCAGCAGCATTTGCCGCACATGGTCGGGCGGGGCGATATCCGGCAATGGCGTCGCGCCGGCCATGTCGAGCGTCAAGCAGATTGCGCGCAACAGGGCGTCGTGCCCGGCGTGATCTTGCACGACGATCAACTCGCCCGGCTGCGCACCCACGCCCTGCACAATGCGCCAGGCCAGGTAGCCGATGTTGTCCATGCCGATGGCCTAGATCGCCACAACCACTTCGATCTTGAGCGCGTCCAGCACAAACTGAATCGGGTTGATGAGGGTGGACGTGTTTGACCCGGCGAACAGCAGGCCGATGACGTTGCGATTGGTGTCGAGCACGGCTGAGCCTGAGTCACCTGGCTGGCTCATGGCACCGGCCAGCAATTGGCCGGTAAAAGTGGCGATGCCCACGCCGAAGTTCACGCGCGAGGTCACGTCAATCTGTTCGATCTCGCCGTTGGTCAGGCCGGTGGTGCGGCCCGACTTGGTGACCGCCATGCCCAGCGTGCCCAGCACGACCCCGCGTGGCACGCCGATGCCCAGGATGTCGGGCGAAAGCAGCGCCTCGTCATCGGGCTTGCACAACGCGCAATCCACTCGGTTGTTGCCGGGTGTGTTAAAGGGTGTTGGTGGTTCGACGTTCATGCCAAACAACCGCGCCAACTGCGCCCCGCAACCGGCTGGCGGTGGCGTCGGCGTCGCGCCGTCAAAGGCAATGGCGACGAACTCCTGCAACACGCCGATGCGATCGGCCGGATTTTTGCCGCCGTCGGCCGTGCCCGGTTGCACGATCACGCTGCCCAGCGGTGCGGCGTTGCTATCGGCCAGCACGTGGTTGTTGCTGAGCGCGAAGCGCTGGCCGTTGCGGGTGACCATGCAGCCATAGGTGCCGGCCGTGATCTGCACATTGCCGATCGAGATGCCAGGCCGGGCCGGGCGCAGGCGCTCGGTCTGGGCGAAGGCCTGGAACGGCCCGCTCTCGACCACGTCGGTCGGCACGCCGTCTATCTGGCGCGGGATGCGCTCTTCAGGACTCAGGTCGCGCTCGGGCACCTTTCTATCCACCGACACGATGATGGCGATCTCGCGCGCGCCACCCAGGGCGCGATTCTTGTAGCCGACGCCGACGGCCGTCACATTCGGCTTGTCCATCATCAACTCGATGGCGTCATTCTTGGCTGCGCGCGCCGTCTGGATGCGCGCGGCCCGCTCGCCGGGGTCTTGATTGGGGGGAGGCGTCGTGTCTGCCATACCGAAGATTGTAATCTCGTAGAATCGCGTTGAGTCGCCGCGGACTGCCGATTGTCGAAAAGACGGCTCGCTGTCTCGACTACGGCGCAAGCATTCCGAGCGGAGAAACGCCGAGACTTCGGCGTTTCGTAGTCGAGGAAGCGCCTCCGCTCGACATGCTTATCAACTCACATCCAAGTCATAGTCATGCCCAAGAAACAACCCCTCGCCCCGTGCCTGCTGCCCGAACCGCGTTCACTCGAACTGACCGGCGGGAGCTACACCCTGCACGCAAAAATGCTGATCGCGCTCAAGTCGCCGCGGCCATCGCATGGCTTCTTCGAGGCGCAAGAGGCGCAACGGGCATTGAGCGAATTTGGCGGCGTGACGTGGCACATCCACGCCGGCGATGTGCCCGCCGGGAGCGCCGGCCTGACGATTGAGATAGAGGCGAGTGAGTCGCCAACCAACACCGATATTGACCGGCAGGCGTATCAACTGACCATTGCCGAAGACGGCATCCACATCCAGGCGCTGGACGCGGCCGGCGCGCTGTATGGCGTGATGACGCTGGCGCAACTGTTGCGCCAATACGGCGCGCAGCGGGCGCTGCCGCAATTGCAGATCGAAGATCACCCCGACTTCGCCCGGCGCGGCATCATGCTCGATATCAGCCGCGACAAAGTGCCGACGATGAAGACGCTGTTCGAGTTGGTGGATTTAATGGCGTCGCTCAAGCTGAACGAGTTTCAGCTTTACACCGAGCACACCTTCGCCTTTCAGCGCCACCCGGTCGTGTGGGCCAAGGCCTCGCCGATGACGGGCGAAGAGATCATGCAGCTCGAGGCCTATTGTCGGGCCAGACACATTGACCTGGTGCCGAATCAGAATTGCTTCGGCCACATGCACCGCTGGTTGATACACGATCAATATCGCCATCTGGCCGAATGCCCTGACGGCTGCGACACGCGCTGGGGTCATTACGACGAACCGTTTTCGCTGTGCCCTGGCGACCCCGGCAGCATCGAATTGGTTGCGGACATGTTCGACGAGCTGTTGCCGCACTTCAGCAGTGCGATGTTCAACGTGGGTTGCGACGAGACGGTGGATCTGGGCAATGGCCGCAGCAAAGAAGAGGTGGAGCGGCGAGGCATCGGGCCGGTGTATCTCGACTACGTGTTGAAGGTGTATGCATTGGTGAAGCGGCATGGCCGCACGATGCAGTTCTGGGGCGACATCATCATGGAGCACCCGGAGCTGGTGCCGCAATTGCCCACGGACGCCATCGCGATGGAATGGGGCTACGAGGCCGATCATCCCTTTGCAGATCACGGCGCGAAGTTCGCCGCAGCGGGCATCCCCTTCTACGTCGTGCCTGGCACGGGCACGTGGAACAGCATCGGTGGCCGCACCGACAACGCCATAGGCAATCTGCTCAACGCGGCCGAGAATGGCAAGAAGAATGGCGCCATCGGCTTCCTGACTACCGAATGGGGCGATAACGGCCACCTGCAGCCGTTCGCCGTCAACCTGTTGCCCTATGCCTACGGCGCGGCCGTGTCGTGGGGCGTGGACGAAAACCGCGACATTGACATCACCCGCGCGGCCAGCCTGCATGTGTTTGGCGACGCGAGCGGCGCGACAGGTCAGTTCGCCTACGACTTGGGCAACGTCTACACCCTCATCCCCGGCCGCATCCATAACGCCACGGCCTATGGCGCAGCGGTCTACATGAATGAAGACGCCTTGCGCAAACGCGCCAAGGATACGACGATCAACCGTGCCATCATCGGCAAGGTGAACAAAGAACTTGATCGCTTGGAGAAACGCGTGTCGCAACTCCAGATGAGCCGCAACGACGCAAAACTCATCAAGCGCGAGTTCGCCTACGCCATCCATCTGATGCGCCACGGCATGGCGCGCATCCAGCACATGCTGCCGCTTTCGGCTAAGACCGCCGCACCTGCGCCATCGAAGGCGGCCCGGCGCAAGCTCGTCGCCGAGCACAGCACGGTGTGGCTGGCGCGCAACCGGCCCGGCGGCATGGACGATAGCGCCGCCAACATCAAATGATCAACACGACTGGCTTTCTGGCCGTGATGGATCACGGCATCACGATCAACTGGGACGACGGTCCGACGCTGCACAAGTTGGCGGCGCAGGTGCGCTATCACACGGCCGATTCGGCCACGGCGCGCACGTTGCGCGTGCCAGCGTCGCAGCGCTATAGCGACGATCCGCTGTCGTTCATGGCGCTGGGCGATGGCCTGCGCGCCAGTTGGGTGTGGCAGGAGCGCGGCCCGGGTTGGACGGCGCAATTGGCCGTGCAGAACGACGGCGAGGACGACATCTATCTCGACGCGCTCGACGTGATTCGGATTGACCCGGCCTTTGGCGGGCTGTTCAACATCGGCGCGCCGCCCGGGCTGTGGCAGGTCAGCCCGGAGGATGACATTCGCGGCCTGCTGTATGCGCCGGAGTCGCATGCACAAGCCGAAGCGGGAGCGGACGACCAGCCTGCTGATGCCGCCGAGCCGGAGACGTGGTCACCCGCCTCGGTGACGGCCAACGGCTTCACGCGCCGCCGGCAACTGATCGTGCAGCCGAGCGCGTCGAACCGCTCGCGCCCACCGGCCATCATGATCCGCGCACTTGGGTCGCCGTTGCAGGATGCGCCAACCGAAATTCAAATCGAGGCGACGGGTGAAAAGTTCGACCGGCTGGTGGCGCGTGCCAAGACTGATGGCCTGCTCATCGCCAATGGGGTCAACGTCGCCTCGCCGGAGTTTTGGATCGTGGTGGGCGATGACGCGGCGGAGCTGAGGGGATTGGAGAGTGACCAAAGGTAATTCGTAACTTGTAACTGGAGTGTTGATATGGGCGATGGAACTAGGTCAAAGTCGAGTGAACAGTCATCAATTACGAATTACCAATTACAGAAACGCAAGGCCTGGCGCATTCATGAGGCCTTGCTTAACGTCTACGGCGAGCCGAAGTGGACGAAGCTCGACGGTGTGAGCGAGTTGGTCAGCACGATCCTGTCGCAAAACACCAACGATGGCAATCGTGACCTGGCCTATTCGCGCCTGCGGGCGCAATTCTCGACCTGGGAACAGGTGCGCGATGCCAAGACGGACGCCGTAATTGACGCGATCAAGCCGGCCGGCCTGGCCAACCAGAAAGGCCCGCGCATCCAGCAGGCGCTGCGGCGCATCACCGCGGAGCGTGGCAGGCTCAATATTGACTTCCTGGCACACATGCCGGTGGACGAGGCGCGCGCGTGGCTGCTCAGCATCAACGGTATCGGCCCAAAGACCGCTGCAATCGTGCTGTTGTTCTGCTATGACATGCCTGCATTCCCGGTGGATACGCATGTGCACCGCGTGACGGGGCGATTGGGTTTGCGCGACGCGAAGATGACCGCCGACCAGACGCACGACTTGATGGAGCAACTGTGCCCACCCGGCGCGGAAGGGCCGTTTCACCTGAACCTGATCCGGCACGGGCGCGAGATTTGTCATGCCCGCAACCCAGAGTGCGGCCGTTGTCCGCTGCAAAAGGAATGCGACTATTACCAGAGCCTCGCTCGCTCTGGCTAAAGAAAGTTGAGGAGGGCTGAGGCTATGGCCGGCAAGATAGATCGCTTTACGCAACCCGCCCGCAAGGTGTTGCAACTGGCCAATGATGAGTCCGAGCGATTGCAGCACAACTATATTGGCGTAGAGCACTTGCTTGTCGGACTCGTCCGTGAAGAAGATGGGCTTGGCGGGCAGGTGTTGCGCGGCGAAGGCGTGACGGTTGAGCGGGTGAACGAGGTTGTCATGCGCGTCGCGCCAGCCGGAACAGCGACGACTTCAAGCTACCGCCGCGACCTCACGCCGCGCACCAAGCAAGTGCTTGAATATGCGGTCGAGGAGGCACGCAGGCTAAACCACAACCAAATCGGCACGGAGCATCTACTGCTTGGGCTCATCCGGCAGGGCGACGGGCCTGCCATTGACACGCTGCGCCAACTGGGATTGTCATCGGACCGCATCCGGCGCGACGTAATGCAGATTCTTACAACTGAGGATGATCGCAAATCGCAGCCAACTGCCGAGGAATGGCCGCCCGCAGCTCGTGGCAATGTGCGCTACATATACGCGATCCTGGCATCGGACGCCGACGACATGATTGACGAGCTTGCGCGCTATGCCGAGTTCTTGCTGTGGAAGGCGTCGCGCAAAGATAAACCGAAGTAAAATGCGTGCTCTCGGAGAGATGCCGGAGTGGTTGAACGGGGCGGTCTCGAAAACCGTTGTGGCTCGTATGGGTCACCGTGAGTTCGAATCTCACTCTCTCCGCCTGAGCAATTTGGAAGTGCGAGTGTCGAATGTCGAGTGCAAATTCGGCATTCGACACTCGCACTTCGTCATTTAACCAATGTCTGCCCGATGTGTTGATTGCCTGAACGAAGCGATTGAGCGGTGCGAGGTGACCGGCGTGCCGCTGTGCGCCGAACACCTGTGGTACGCCGACGATGGCCGCCGCGTGAGCGAGCGCGTGGCCAAACAGTTGCAATCGCAGGGCAAGGGCGTGCAAGCGCCGGGCATCTACCTCGAAGCGTTGGGCCATGTGGCGGCGCTGCCCCGGCTGCCCGCCGCCCCGCTGCCGCACATCAGCCGCCAGCGCAACGGCAACGACATCATCGCCGTGCTCGCGCTGGTCAGCGGCGTGATTTCCATTGCCACCTGCTTCGGCATCGGCATCGCCATCTGTGTGCCGCCCCTGCCGCTGGTGCCGCTCCTGCTCGGCAGCATCGGGTTGGCCGGCGCGCGTAACGCCACCAAGCCCGACCAGGCCCGGCTGTTTTCGTGGGTCGGCATCGTCGGCGGGGCGGGCTTTGTGGCGCTGGTGCTGTTGGCGGTGATTGGCTCAGTCGCCTTTGGCACGACCAACCTCATCCCATCCGGGCCTGTGTTTCGCGTCACACCCACGCCCGTCATCAGTGTGCCGTGATTGTGTTGTGTCGCTCCGGCAACAATGCTGCTTCAAAGGGTGCATTCGCCAAAAAGGGAAGGGTGCGTTGTAGGGGCGAAGCAACGGGATATCCGATTGCCCTGATGTGCGATGCTGCCGTTGCTTCGCCCCTACAGAAAAATGCACCCGCTTCAAGGTTCAAAGCGCACATGCAGCCTGTGCTAGAGTTGCGCGACAATCTGCTCAGAGACGTTTCATCATGCGTGTGCTGATTACCGGCATGTCCGGCTTTGCCGGCCGGCACCTGGCCGATCTTCTTCTCAACGAAACCCATTGGACGCTCATCGGTGTATCGCGCGATGCGACCGGTGACCGCGCCAGTGGACGGGTGTTCTGGTGGCAACTCGATCTGCGCGACGCCGACGGCGTGCAGCGTTTGTTGAAATACGAACGGCCCGACTTGATCGTGCACCTGGCTGCGCAGTCCAACGTGCCGGCGTCGTGGAAGAACCCCTGGGCGACGTATGAGGACAACATCCGCGCGCAGCTCAGTCTGTTCGAGGGTGTAATCGCCGCCAAGTTGTCGCCGCGCATTCTGGTCGTGTCGAGCAACGAGGTGTATGGCCGCCCAACATCGCCCGACGATGTGCCATTTGATGAGCAGCGTCCGTTGCGGCCGTCCAATCCGTATGCCGTGAGCAAGACGGCGCAAGACCTGATGGCGTTGCAATATCACCTCAGCCATGCTTACGACGTGGTGGTAGCGCGGCCGTTTAACCACATTGGGCCGGGGCAAAGCGCCGGATTCGTGGCGGCCGACTTTGCGCGGCAGATTTCGGAGATCGAGGCTGGCATGCGCGAACCGGTGATGCGTCTGGGCAACATGGCCGCCGAGCGTGACTTCACCGATGTGCGCGATGTGGCGCGCGCCTATCTGGCGTTGATCCAAAAAGCCGATGGCGGCTGCGCCTATAACGTGTGCAGTGGCAGGCCGCGCTCGATTCAAGCGCTGCTCGATCAGATGCTGAAGCTATCCACGGCGAAAATCGAGCAGCAGACCGATCCATCGAAATTTCGCGTGGCCGATACGCCCATCAGCTTTGGCGACCCGTCGCGCATCCGCCAGGCAGCCGGCTGGGAGCCGCGCATCCCATTCGAGCAGACTGTGGCAGACATTCTGGCCGACTGGCGCGGGCGAATACCGGCGCAAGTCGCCTAAGATCGAATCCTCAAAATGGCAAACAAAACAGCATTGATTACCGGCGTCACCGGCCAGGACGGCTCATATCTGGCCGAGTTTCTGCTCGACATGGGCTATCGCGTTGTGGCCATGGTGCGCCGCACCAGCACGATCAACTTCGACCGCATCAAGCATATCCAGGACAAAGTGGACATCGTGCAAGGCGACCTGCTCGACCAGAGCTCGATGATGGAAATCATCAAAGAGTATCAGCCGGACGAGGTGTATAACCTCGCGGCGCAGTCGTTCGTGCCCACCTCGTTCACCCAGCCGGTGCTCACGGGTGAGTTTACGGCGCTCGGCGTCACGCGCATCCTGGAGGCGATTCGGCACGTCAAACCAGATGCGCGCTTTTATCAGGCCAGCAGCAGCGAGATGTTCGGCAAAGTGCAAGAGGTGCCGCAGCGTGAGACCACGCCGTTTTACCCGCGCAGCCCGTATGGCGTGGCCAAGGTGTATGGCCACTGGATCACGGTGAACTATCGCGAGAGCTATGACCTGTTCGCGTGCAGCGGCATTCTGTTTAATCACGAAAGTCCCCGGCGCGGGCTGGAGTTCGTGACCCACAAGGTGACCTATGCAGCCGCGCGCATCAAGCTCGGTCTGCAAAAGGAACTGCGCATGGGCAACCTGGACGCGCGGCGCGATTGGGGTTTTGCTGGCGATTACGTGCGCGGCATGTGGATGATGTTGCAGCAGGACAAGCCGGACGACTATGTGCTTGCGACTGGCGAGACGCACTCGGTCGAGGAGCTGTGCCAGGTGGCGTTCGATTATGCCGGCCTGAATTGGAAAGATCACGTCGTCGTTGATCCCAAGTTCTATCGTCCGGCTGAGGTGGACTTGCTGATCGGCGACCCAACCAAGGCTGGCAAGGAATTGGGTTGGGAACCGCAGGTGACATTCGAGGGCTTGGTCAAGATGATGGTGGACGCCGACTTGAAAGAGTTACAAGCTTGACTTGGATATGAAAGGCAAAACGTAAAACGCAAAGGAATTTGCGTTTTACGTTTTGCCATTTAGGACTTTGCCGCATATATGCGTTCATCATACAAAGCAGTCTCCATTGGCGGCGGGTGCGGCGCGGTGCAGGTGTTGCTTGGCCTGCGGCCACACCTGGATGACCTGACGGGCATCATCGCCGTCACCGACACCGGACGCAGCACTGGCAAAGTGCGCGACCTGGCCAACATCCCCGCGCCAGGCGACATCCGCAACGCGCTGGGCACATTGGCCGGCGACGACACCGACTTCGCGCGGTTGATTCAGCATCGCCTGAGCGTGCCGAAGTATGGCCCGCTTGATGGCGTCGCGTTTGGCAACTTGATGCTGGCGGCGCTGTCGCAGATGCGCGGCAACTTTGGCCAGGCGGTCGAAGACATGCGCGAGATGCTGGGTGTGAAGGTCAACGTCCTGCCGGTGACCACGCACAGCACCCACATCTGCGCAGAATTGGTGGATGGCACGCTAATCGAGCAGGAAGTGAACGTGCGCGCGCTGGGCAAGCCGCCCATCAAGCGCGTGTTCATTCAAGACCGCATGGCCGTGGCATATAGGCCGTGCCTCGAAGCGATCTGCACCGCCGACCTGATCACCATCGGCCCGGGCAGTTTGTTCACCACAGTGATCGCGTGTCTAGCGTTTGACGACTTGTCGCGCGCCATCCGCGAGTCGCAGGCCAGGGTCGTGTATCTGTGCAATAACACCACCCAGCCCGGCCAGACGGATGGCTTCACGCTGGCCGACCACGTCCAGCAGGTGATGATGTATCTGCATGGCCGGCTGGACTATGTGCTGCTCAACAGCCGCTCACCAAGCGATGCCTTGCGGGCTGCGTATGAGAAAGACAGTGTGCACGTGCTGACGCCCGACGACAGTGAAGTAAGGCGCATCGAGCGCATGGGCGTCAAACCCATCGTGAGCGATCTGGCCCAACTGACCGACGGCAAGCGCGACTTGTATGACAAGCAGGATTCCATCCGCCATGACCCGGCTGCGGTGGCGGCAGTGCTACTCAACATGATGGCGGTGTGAGGCGCAAAGCGCAAGACACAAGTGGGCACGCCTCTTTGCGTTTTACGTTTCACGTTTCACGATTCAGTCAGCGACATTCAAGTGGATGACCTTCATGAACGACATTAAGTTTGGCACCGATGGTTGGCGGGGGCGCATCGCCGATGACTACACCTTTGCGAATGTGCGCCGCTGCGCCGAGGGCTATGCGCGTTGGTTAGTCGCGACGTATGGCGGGCAAGCGTCGGCGGTCATCGGCCACGACAAGCGCTTCCAGTCCGAGGACTTCGCCGCGACCGCGGCCGAGGTGTTGGCCGGCCACGGCATCAAGGTGTGGCTGACCGATGGCGCAACGCCCACGCCCGTCATCGCCTTCGCCGTGCCGGCGAAGAAAGCGAACGGCGCGATCAACATCACCGCCAGCCACAACCCGCCGCAGGACAATGGCTTCAAGGTGCGCAATCACACCGGCGGCGCGATTGACCCCGAGGGGCTGAAGATCATCGAGGGCGGCATCCCGGCCAGCGAGGGCGATGTCAAGCGGCTGGACTACGACAAGGCGTCGGCTCAGGGCTTGATCGAGAAGTTCGACGCCTCGACTGAATACATCGCCAACCTGAAGACGCTGATTGATTTAGTGCCACTGCGGGACGCTGGGCTGAAGGTGTTGATGGACACGATGTGGGGCAACGGCGCGGGCTGGCTGCCGCGCCTGATCGGCGGCGGCAAGACCGAGATCGTAGAGATTCACAACACGCGCAATCCCATCTTCCCCGAGATGTCGCGGCCGGAGCCGATCCCGCCGAATGTGGACGTGGGCCTGCGCCGCACGGTCGAGGTAGGCGCGGACTGCTGCTGCATCACCGATGGCGACGCCGACCGCTGCGGCATGGGCGACGAAAAGGGCAACTTCATCAATCAGTTGCGGGCGTATGCATTGATCGCGCTGTATCTGCTCGATATACGCGGTGAGCGTGGCGCGATCGTCAAGACGCTGAGCACCACCAGCATGCTGAACAAGCTGGGCAAGCTGTATGACGTGCCGGTGTATGAGACCGGCGTCGGCTTCAAATATGTCGCGCCCAAGATGACCGAGACCAACGCCATGATCGGCGGCGAGGAGAGCGGCGGCTATGCGTTCCGCGGCAACGTGCCCGAGCGCGACGGCATTCTGGCGAACCTGTATTTCCTCGACGCGCAGGTGAAGACCGGCAAGAAGCCGAGCGAGTTGGTGGATTGGTTGTTCGGCAAGGTCGGCCCGCACTATTACGACCGCATTGACGCGCGGATTGACCCGGTGAAGCGTGAGGCGATCAAGGCCAAGCTGAAGGATGCGCAGCCGGCGTCGTTTGGCGGGCTGAAGGTGACCGGCAAGGACATGACCGATGGCTACAAGTTCAGCCTCGAAGATGGCGGCTGGTTGCTCATCCGCATGAGCGGCACCGAGCCGCTGATGCGCATCTACACCGAGACGACCAAGGAGGCGCTGGTGCAGCCGATTCTGGAGGATGGGAAGAAGCTGGCGAAAGTGTAACGAATTGCGAATGTGGAAGTGCGAGTGACGAATGGCGCGGCGAAAGTCGCGCTTTTTCTCTTGCAAATTGTGATGAAATGATCATAGAAATGTGGACACAATTTGCAGGGTAGTGCCGACAATGAGAGTAACTCCGCCATAAACCAACCACCGCTTGCGCAAAGTTTTGCTTTCTGCCAAATGTTTAACTGAGTTTAGGGCAAACGCAAGCGGTATTGCAACAATTTTGAAGCCCAAGTTCCATAGGCGCTTTGCTACTCGAAGATAAGTTAACAAGAAGACTATCCCAATGAGTGCTTGAATCGATTCGTACCACGTGCTCAGATCAAACCCTAGTTCCCTAGGGACTAGGAAAATTGCTATCCGGATGCTGATGTCAGGACACATTTAGGGAGCAGGTGCAGTCGGGGCGCGAGCGTCCAAAATCTGGTCTGTGAAAACAACAGATTCGACTGCACCAGTGGAAGAGTATATTCGCGAAGCGTTGCCGTGGGC
>Ga0224722_1000216_pt1 | contig 33182 bp, 26 predicted proteins | sample Balambano_FR1_Me_FD_161646 | JGI IMG/M metagenome (GOLD analysis project Ga0224722, IMG submission 161646) | Freshwater sediment microbial communities from Lake Towuti, South Sulawesi, Indonesia - Balambano_FR1_MetaG | ecosystem: Environmental > Aquatic > Freshwater > Lake > Sediment | place... | reverse complement strand
AACGAAGTGTAAAGGCGAAACCCAATGTCCCGCACGCAGCCGATGACGTTCCTTCTGTGGGATGGCAATTTTGACGAAATCGCCGCGGCGATTTTCGTCGGTGTGCTGCGCCAGGCCGGTGTCTGTGTCAAAGTAGTGGGGTTGCAAGGCGAGCGCAGCGCCGGCGCCTGCGGGCTAGTGTTAGTGCCGGATTACACGCTCAGCCAGGCCAGCACCCAGCGTGGCCCCGTGCGCTGTGTAATTCTGCCGCTGAGCGGCCCGCTCAGCCCCCATCTGCAAGCCGATGGGCGGCTGCGCGATTTTTGCCACCGGGCCGCTGCTGCGGGGGCGCGGTTTGTGAGCGGTGCGCACGCACCATTGCAGATGCTGGGGATTGGGATGAGTGAACAGTGTGTGCTCTACCCGGCGCATGACGAGTTGGTGCGTTTTGCGCAGAGCGTGGCGGTGCGCCTGACCACGGATGACAAGGGTGTGTCTATGCCGGCAACGCTCCAGGCCCGGCTTTTTGGTGATTTTCAGTTGATCTGTGGGCGTGAATTGACCCAGGCCGTGACGCGCGAACGGGTACAACTCTTGTTGATCTATCTGTTGCTCAACCATCAGACCCCGCAGGCGCGGCGCAAGATCGCCTTTCTCTTTTGGCCGGAGACGAATGAGAAACAGGCGTTTAGCAACCTGCGCAGCCTGTTATCGCGCTTGCGGCGCACCGCACCAGAGTTGGAACCGCTGTTGGCAGTAGACAGCAAAACCATTCGTTGGCGCGCCCCGCAACACCTGGCCGTCGATATGGCCGAGTTTGTCTACGCCGTGGCGCAACTCCAGCCAGCCGAAAGCACGGGGAGCGAAGTGGTGCTGCTCCAGGCCCTGCGGCGGGTGGTCGATAGCTATCCCGCTGAGCTCTTGCCCAACTTTTACGACGATTGGATCTTGGCCGCGCGCCAACAGTTGCGCAATCATTTCTTTTTTGCCGGTGAGTGGTTGATTGCCCTGCTGCGGGCGCGCGGCGACTATCGCACCGCCATTCACTACGCCCACCGGCTGTTGGCGCACGACCCGCTGAGCGAAGCCACCTATCGGCTCTTGATCGAACTCTACGGGCTAAACGGCGAGCGTCTCCGGGCGATGCAACTCTATCAACACTGCTGCGATCTGCTGGCGCGCGAGTTGGATGTCGCGCCCAGCCCTGCTACCCAAGCCAGCTATGTGCGCGCCATCGCCGAATGATCGGTAAAAGAGAAGGATCTAGGACTTACGCAAGACACTGGGCGCGCCGACATCTTGTCGGCCAATGCTGCTCGCCGACAAGATGTCGGCGCGCCGGGCTTGCGTAAGTCCTGGGATGCTCAGAGGCCATAAAATGCCAGCGAAATCGCCGGAATCTCCATCATCCCTGGAAGCGCTTTGGAAGCGCCTGATGTGATAGAGTGACTGTAGCGCACCTACGACAAATGTCGTAGAGTTGATGGTCAAACTCCAAGTCATCTTCAGTATTACAATTACATCTAAACTCAGTTCTGTTTGAAACCGACAGTTTTGCTGCCGCAGAAACTGTCGGTTTCAAACAACCACGAGTATACATAGTCGTCGCTGTTCGTCGGTGTCGCGCAGTTCAACCGCTTCCCTAGATGGTTGAAGGTGGGGCGCATGGTGCGTAAGGCACTTCACGCTCGGCTCGTTGTCGTCGTCGTTGCTCTGGTAGCTGGAGGGGATCGCACCACATGGATCAACCCATGGACAAACCGCGTCGCCAACCTCACTCCTATTTGTTCACAGTCTCCGTCTGGTGTGAAGAGCTGGGCAACGGCGAAGCCGAATGGCGCGGTCGCCTCAAAAATGTCGAAACCGGCGAAGAGCGCGCCTTCCGCAAGTGGCACGCGCTGATCGATCTGATCCAAGACATGTTGCCGGCGGCGAAGATTGTGGCGGTGGAGTGAGACCTGTTCCAAGTATCGGTTGCGGAGTCTGTGTGGATACAGCGATTCTCGACGATTTTCGCTATTTACAAGCCGAACTGGCGCGGATCGATCTTTTGCTCCGTCGTGAGGTACGGCGTTGGGTGCTGGCCGGTCAGGACCTCAACGACGATTATCGCGGGCTGTATATTGCCCAGACCGAAGCCGAACAACTGCTGGAGCGGCCTTTTGGTTATAGTTGGGGTCAGTTGATCGAACTGCCACCCGAAGAAGAGGTGGCGTTCGCCGAGGCGCTTTCTCGCGCCACAAGCGACATCGCTGCACTGGCCGCTCATCTGGCTGACGCCGGCGTCACACCACGTTTGCGCCGGTTAGCACTCGACTTTGACCTTGACCGTATGGCGTTGGATATTTTGCTGGTTTGTCTGGCCCCCGCCTTTGACACGCGCTATGAACGCATTTATGGCTACCTGCAGGACAATGTCACACGTCGCCGGCCGTCGGTGCGGCTGGTTCTAGACTTATTCGGGCAAGCGGGCGTGACCAAGTTTCTGTTGGCGACCTATTTGCACGCTGATGCACCTTTGTTTCGGTCTGGCTTATTGGAATATGTAGTTGAAGCGCCACCGGCCAATGCACATTGGATCAACCAGACCTTGAACCCGGATGAGACCGTGGTAGCCTGGTTGCAAGGCAAGTATCAACCGCAGCCCTTGCTGGGCGAACATGCTCGTCTGGTGGTTGCCACAGATACTGAACTGGGTGATGGGTTTGTGGCGGACAAGGTGATTGATGGAGCCTGGTTGGCTGAAATTAGAACGCCAACCCAGGATAGCCCACCGCCATTGCTTGCGTTTTACGGGGTCGATGTGGATCGTCAGGAGGCCGCAGCCCGCCACATCGCCGAGAACTATAATCAGCCGTTGCTTCAGGTACACTTGAACAAAATTATCAACGAGAATTGTTCATCTTTGCAGGCTGTGCGTCTGGCGCTGCGGGATGCCCGCTTGACCGGGGCCTTGCCCTTTCTGTGCGGTTGGGATGCCTGCTTGAACAGCGAGGGCATGGTCGATGCCCTGCTGTTAGCTGCGCTGGATGACTATCCAGGTTTGCTGGTGATGGCTGGGCAACAGCGCTGGCAACCAGGTGGCATTGCCCGCCAGCGTGCTATCTTTACCATCGAATTCGCCATGCCCGACTTTGAACAACGGTTGACGATCTGGCAGGCTTGCCTGCGCAGCGATGAACTGTCACTTGAGGCTGCGGAAAGCGACAAAAAAGCGCGCAAAGCGGCCAAAGCCGCCTCAGCGCCCCCTCATTTGGCAGATCTCGCTGCTCAGTTCATGTTGACCAGTGGTCAGATCTGCGACGCGGTGGCTTCGGCTCGCGATAGCGCCCGGCAGGCAGGGCGCGCTGTGCAGGCAGCCGATCTCTTTGCCATGGCGCGGCGCTATTCCCAATCGCGTTTAGGCGCGCTGGCCACCAAAATCGAGCCACGCTATAGCTGGGAGGATCTGATCCTGCCGCAAGATTCCATCACCCAGTTGCGTGAACTGGTGGACAGTGTGCGCGGGCGCGCCAAAGTGCTGGACAAATGGGGCGTGGGCAAAAAGCTGGCGGCCAGCAACGGCGTCAGCGCCCTCTTCACTGGCCCACCGGGAACAGGCAAAACCATGGCCGCCGAGGTGATTGGCGCGGTGCTGGGCTATGACCTGTACAAGATCGACCTTTCGACGGTAGTCAGCAAATACATCGGTGAGACGGAGAAGAACCTGGAGCGCATCTTTAGCGAAGCGACCCACAGCAATGCGATTTTGTTCTTTGACGAAGCGGACGCGCTCTTTGGCAAACGGGCTGAGGTGAAAGATGCCCACGACCGCTTTGCCAACATCGAGATCAGCTACCTGTTGCAGCGTATGGAACGCTACGATGGCGTGGCAATATTGGCAACCAACTTGCGCGCTCATCTGGATGATGCTTTTACCCGGCGCTTGCACTTTATCGTCGCCTTTCCCTTTCCGCAGCGGGCGGATCGCTATCGCATCTGGCAGGCGCTCTTCCCGCCCGATGTCCCCCATGCCGATGACCTGGATGGCGAATTCCAGCGACTGGCGGAACGTTTTGAGTTGACGGGTGCCAATATTCGCAACATTATCTACAGCGCGGCCAACCTGGCTGCCGCCAATGGACAGGTGGTGACCACCGCTCACCTGCGGCATGGCGTCAAGCGCGAATTGCAAAAAATGGGGCGCACGGTGGGCGTTGGCGATTTTTGAGGTGGTGGATGGCGAATGTAAAAAAACTCGCAGACAAAAAGATCAGCCGAGTCAGCCGTCGTCGCCATCGACGCAGCGTTGGCGAACCAGACGATCACATCCCGCTGAGCGTCGAGGAGACCACGGACGCTGACCAACAAGCGGCGGATCTGGCCGAGCGCCGCCTCTCCTTGCCGGCGCGCCAGACGTTGGCCCATACCATCGGCCAGCAGCAGGGCAACGGACGCTTGCAGCGGTTGATCGCCGGTGTCCAGCGCAAACAGGTCGCAGTGCAGCGCAAAAAGAAAGTGAAACCGACGATCAGCACACCGGTGGGCAAGGAAGCCAAAAAACTCAAGACCGGTGCGGCGCAACTGATCATCAACGGTGTGATCGTTACGATCCTGCCCGACAAGACCAGCAAGAATGCCAAGCTAGCTGGTCGTGCCGAGACCAATGTCAACCTGGATTGGGGCAAGTTGCCCGGCTATCAGCACCGCAGTGGTGTGGTCACGGGGCTGGACGACAAGTGTCCGCCCATCCGCATGACGATTCAGACGACCTATGGCGTTGGGGCGCAGGCGCAAGACCCATCGGCCTATGGCCGTGGCACGACGGAAGAGGACAAACAGGTCGGCAACACCACGCTCGGGTTTCACGAAGGTCAGCATGGCTTGAATTATCTCCAGTATCTTAAAGATAATCCCTTGCCCAAATTTCTGGGCAAGGTGGGCATGAACGTAGAAGCCTACAAAGCGGCGATGACCGCCTATCAGCAAGAGACGCAGGATTACTCGGTCAAAATGGGCGAGGAGAGCCAGGCCAAGACCGACTGTGTGGGAACCCAAGCCAGCTTTTGTGTGATTGAGTAGCCTGTGAAAGTGACAAAATACATTTTCAGCAAAAGATGAAACGTTAGTTCGTTGTAGATTTACACCTGCTTCTATGAAACATACCATTAGTAACGGGAATCGTTCCCGACCCAATCTTGTCCTTCAACGTCAACCTTCGCCAAGAAGATATGATGCACCAAGCGAAGGGATTACAGCGGTGTCGTTTCTACCTGTAACAGGGGGTCGACATCCTGGCTCCCAGATTATTGATCGTCAGCTGGCATTAGCAGAGGCCGGTCAGTTATTTGGTAATCAACATGTCCAAAAACTCAAGGGTGGATTGCGTAGACAGCAACAAACGGCAACGACACTGTCGATTCAGCGTCAGCCAGAGGGATGGGCAAATACATTTAGTGAAGCGGCCACCCAGGCAGCTACGATGGTAAGCAAAGGTGATCCGCAAAGTATTGTGCGCGCCAAGCTGGAAGAATTTCTACAGCGCTTCTCAAACATTCCTGTGCAGGTTCCAGTGGAAGCCGACTCTAAATCAACTACTACAACAGTCTTTGTCCACCCGCCCTATTTTCTGAACACAATTCGGACAGAGAATTCAAGAAAGCGACTGGAAAAAGCGAAAGCCAACCGGAAAGCGGCTACCGGTAAAGAAAATAAGGCACCGGTCAAGGCGAGTAGTGCTGCATTGACAGGAAAAACCACACCCGAGGAAATGCAACGCATCCTCCAAGAGGCAGTCTATAGTGGCAAAATCAAAACACCACGTGGCAAAAAACATTTAGATGGTGAAGATCTACGCAAGTGGTTGATTAAGTACGGCATTGGCATTGACTGTTCTGGTTTTGTCTCGCAGGCGCTGAACGAAGTGATGGCTGAGATGCATGAACACCTGGGCATGTCCACGGAAGCATTGCGGCCATTGCATAAGGGTTCTGGTCAATTGAAAGGGGGATCTGCCGGTTTTGCCAAAGTAAAAGAACCTCGCTTATTACAACCCGGTGACACCGTGCATACTCCAGGTCACATTCAAATCATTACCCATGTGGAACAGACCACAGCAGGAATTGAGTATACAACGGCTGAATCGCATTCAGGGAAAACAGATGCCGGCCCTGATCGTGCCGTCTGGCGATTTCCGGATGGGACAAAGTTTGATAAGTTAATGCAATTCGAGGACGGCAAGTGGCAGGAGGCCAAAGTGACCCCAACCTTTGGGCGGTATCAAGCATTAGCGCAAATTGAGCAAGAGTTATATTGGAAAGATTGAACGTGGACGGTATGTCACAGGAATGTCCACCAGAGTAGAAATTTTTCGGCAACATGTCCAAGCAAGGTCAAACGGCGAAAGCGCCCACCGCAGCCAAACAAGCGACCAAACCCTCACCCGCTCCTGCGTTGGAGGGTGGTGTGGCGACCCTGGACGCGCAGGCTGATTTCCTGGGTCTGGGCGCGGCCTCTTCGCTGCATGGGCAGGCCGGTCGCTTGGGGGATGCAAGGTTACGGGCAGTCCAGCGGCAGATGCTGGCGAACAAGATTGGGCAGACACAGGGCAACGGTCATTTAGGCCAGGTACTGACGATGGTAAGTCAGCACCAACAGATTGCACTTTCACAACCGAATAATTCTCACACGGTTCAGGCCAATACACATGATTTGCACGTTCACCAACCTGAATCGGTGCAGGCTGAATCCACACAGAGCTTAGTGGCGGCAGAAAGTGTGAAGGCAATAAAACCTTCACCGGAGAGTCGGGCCAATAACGCGCAACAATCTGCCATCGCAACGCGCCCGAACAAGCTCGTCCAACGCGGGGTCGGCGATTTACTGGGTGATGCGTGGGAAGGCGTGCAATCGATAGGCTCTCGTGCCCTTGGTGCCTTACAACGCCTGGGCTCCGGCATGCTCTCGCGACTGCAAAGATTGGGCAGTGGAGTTTTAGAGCGCCTTGGGCAAATGGGAGAAGCAGCTTTGGAATGGGGGCCGCGCATCCTCAGTTTTGCGACAAATCCCGTTGGTGCATTGACCGGCGGTCTTTGGCTCCTGATGCCGGACGATCTCAAACCACCGCTGATCAATACGATCCTGCGTTTTGCCAGTTCGATTCTCAGTCGCATCCGTGGCATGTGGGCCGCTTTGGTGGGACCGTTGTGGCCACTGGCTAGCGCCTTTATGCTGGGCTTCATTCGTCGAATGACTGCAGTCGGCGATCCTGAAAAGATCCGCCTCAGCAATAAACTGGCTGAAATCATGAGTGGCGGTAGTCTCAATTTTATCATCGGCCTGGCGAAAGGGCTGGTGTTGGGGCTTTGGGATGTCATCAAAATGCCCTATGACTTGGTGGTCGGCATCATTGATGGGGTCAAGTTTATTGCTAACGTTTTGAGCAATCTGGGCCTCGAAGCCATCCAGTCGGGTGCTGAATTGCTGGCCAATAGCCTCTCCGCAGCGTGGGAGGGTCTGCGCCAGATGGCCTTTGACCCACGGCGGGCTGTTCAATTGATTCAAACGATCTGGAGCAGCATTAGTCAAGCCGTAGGGAGAATGGGCCAAGGTATTGCCCAAGCCCTTTTGAATTTCATCAATCTGCCAGATGATCAGATGGGTGAACAGGTTGGACGTTTTGCCTCAGAATTTGCCGTCGATGGCTTATTAGCAATCTTTACAGCCGGCGCCGGTGCTTTGCTCCGTCGAGGCGCCTCACTGGCGGGTCAATTCATGCGTTGGTTCCGGCGTGGCGGTCGCGCCATGGGGCCGATGATGCGCATGATCCGCTCAGTGGTTGAGCCGCTGCTTGAGGGTTTGGGAAATGTAGGGCGGGTCTTTCGTAATAGCCGGTTTGGTGAGTGGTTGGGCAATTTGCGAGCCTGGCTGAATCGCTTAATGGATTCGATTGGCGATGTTGTTAGTCGCGGAACCAGGCGCGGTCGTGCCGGGCGAAGAGCAATAGGAGAAACCGCAGATGACATAGGTGATGCCGGCCGTCGGGGTCGACGCGCTGCGGACGATGGGATGGAGAATGCACGGGAGTACGCAGAAGCGCGTGCAATTACAGCGGCTAGTGAGCGAAGAGGTGTGCCTGCACAGGCTCTCATCAGGCTTTTATCGCGCAGATTTCCTCGTCGGCTTTTCCGTTCTGTGCCATTAGCACCAGGACACTCTCGGATTGTGATGCGTGCTGAACTGGATGACGACTACCATTCAGAAAACGCACCCCTTTCAGAACAGGTCAGAGACGAGTTTGAAGAGGCGCAGAATTTAGGATCAAGAGAACGACTAACAAGCGACACAGAAACTCATTTGTCCTTAGATGAAATTCGTTCTTCTTTAGGGGAAGGCCCAGAAAGTAGTGCAATAAACTATGTTACTTCTTCTTCGAGAGCGGGTACGGGGCGCCTACCACAGCATCATGTTTTACCACAACAACATCGCCCGTGGTTTGAAGACAGGGGTTTTAGTGGACAACAGGATATTGATCGATTTACTGTATCGATGGGAGAAGGAGAGCATCAAGCTATTCATCGAAGGCCACGACAGTGGGAAAATGAGTGGAATCGCCGAATTATGCGAGAACTAACAAATGCTGAAACAGAACTGGGGCGGAGACTTACTGTTCGGGAAATATGGGAGATTACCACCCGGCTAATGCGAGTATACGGTATTCCGCAAGAGTTCATTCCGTACCGTCGGCGAGGTTGATGCGACCAGCGGTCAACCACTCAATGGCACAGTGCAAAAATGGGTTACCGGCATTGAAAGCTGCCTAAGGAGAGGGGACAATGGCAAAAGAGCTTATGCGAAAAGAGCGCAATGCGATTAGTGCAAAGAAGCCGCGTGCAACAGCATCAGATAGATTAGTGCTGCAAACGAGAACACCGGCGATGACAGCGCAACCTCACCTCGGCAACCGCGCCCTCCAACGCTTGCTTGCCCAGCGCAGCGGCGATAGCGCCTTCGCCCTGGACGACGCCACCGCCAGCCGCATCAACGGCGCGCGCGGCGGCGGACAACCGCTTGATGGAGCCGTCCAAAAACAGATGGGCGAATCGCTGGGGCACGACTTCAGCGGCGTGCGCGTCCACACCAGTGGCGAATCACATGCGCTCAACGAGCAACTCAACGCCAAAGCCTTCACCACAGGTTCGGACATTTTCTTTCGCGAGGGCGCCTATAGCCCGCAGAGCAGCAGCGGCCAGGAACTGATCGCCCATGAGTTGACCCATGTCGTGCAGCAGGGGTCGGGGGTCGTGGGCGGCGGGGGCAACACCATGAAGGTCAACGCGCCGGGCGACCGCTTCGAGCAAGAGGCGGATGCCGTGGCCAAGACGGTGGGCAACCCGGCGGCTGCTACTCCGTCTGTACAGCGGGCGACGCAGGATGAAGACAAACTGAACCGCAAATCATTGCAACGCCAGGGCATGGAGGAAGAGCCAATGCCCGGCGCAGAGAGCGATACTCAACCCAAAGAGGATGAGTTGGCAAAAGCGCCAGCTGAGACCATGCCAATGCCTGAAGAAGAGAAAACTGAGTGAGACAGGCAGCTGAATGGTCAATTGTCAATGGTTAATGATTTCCTTGAGAATTTAGTCGCTGCACCCAGAGGGTTCCCGACTTCTCACTGTCAGTTGCGGGTTTACGAACATGAACGAATGGATGCGGCCCGCTCCGCCTGGCGCTGAAGACGCCCGGCTAGAAAACGGCGCAGGCTCAAGCCCGCTTTAGGGGGCGTTGTTCGGTAGCCCTGTGCCTTTAGGCCGGGGCGCGCCCAAAGGACACCTGCGATTACCGAATCATTTTGTTAAATCTCATTAACTCATTAACCCTGCTGCAAAAATTGCAAAAATTGCTCAACCTTTCACTCGCAATTCGCAACTCACCATGATCGACCTGTTGGACCGCACCATCGAAGAACTCCTGCGCCTGGAATTCCGGGAGTTACGCGAAAAGATCGCCGAGCCGGGCGAAGACGCACCGGAACCGGTGGACTCTCCCTCAGTGGCGGGACAAAGCTCGGCTGAGCTAACAGATGCCCGTCAGGCCGAGCGTGAGTTTGTGGCGAGTCTGGGCGAGATCACCTATTCCTTTCAGCAACCCAAAACGGGCTGGAACACAACTGCTCAGAGCGGCGCCGGGATCAACCTCTTTTTGTACGATGTGCGCGAGAACGCCCAGTTGCGCCGTCATCAGTGGGAGACGCTGACCAATGGGCAGAGCAGCGACCCGCGCTTTGTGCAACAAAAACGCCTGCCGCTACGCATGGACTGTTTTTATCTCGTCACGGCCTGGCATGATCTGCCTCCCGTGCAACACTGGTTGCTGGCGAGCTGTCTGCAAATTCTGGGGCGCTATCCAATTTTGACCCAAGACAAGTTGCAAGGTCGCCTGAAAGAGCAGCCCTACGAAGTGCGCGCCAAATTGGCTGCGCACGATGTCATGACCAATCCTGCCGAGTTATGGAGCGCCCTGGGCAACGATCTGCGCGCCGGCTTCTCCTACGTGGTGACGATTGCCATCGACCCGTGGCAGCCGATCTCGGTGCCGATCGTGACCATCGTCGAGAAAACGGTTACGCAAAAATAATGAAATCTTACAGCAGGCAACCCTGGCGACAAAACACGCTACAAAACATGGTGGTCAGGCGGTAGAGGATGGGTGGAACATGAGCGGACAAGGGAAAGCAATCTATGACCCACAACCAACTGAGAACTCAACCAGCAACGAGAAAAACTATACGATTGCTGGCACAATCTGGCGCATCAAAGACAAACAGCGTACACGCTGGCCAAACGTAACGGTACAGCTTGGGGATTCGGGAATTTGGGTGAATACCGATCAACAAGGAAATTACAACATCAAACGGCTGGCGGCCGGTGTCTATCAACTGGTCATTCGGCAACCCACGTCAGACGCTACACCTGGCGAAAAGCTGGCAGATGGCCCCGTCATTCTTGTGCCACCGCTGCCGCCTTATGATGTCACCATTGATGAAGGGACAGGTCAACAGGTCTACACCCACGTTGGTGCGCTCTGGCAGAAAATCAACGCCGCCGGTGAGTCTAAGCCCTGTTCCGATGTGACCGTTCAACTTGGCGCTGCCAACCAGCAGGCGCAGACCGACGCCCAAGGTTGTTATCGAATTGATGGTGTGCCAGCGGGCGAATATCCGCTGAGCGTTTATCGTCGGTCCACAGCGTCTTCCTCGCTTGAGGAGCTTGCCAAAGGCCCGACGCTCACCGTCTCTGCCAATAGCATTGTACTTCCGATGGCTGGGTCAGCCGAAGCGAGATCAACCACTTCACCGGCTGATCAAACACGGGCAGAACAGCCGCAAAATGATGGGTCTCTGCGCAAATCAACAAAAAAGGCTGGTCTAAAAAAGTAACTTTTCAAGGGTACGTCTTTGCAACGGCTGCACAGGTGTAACCCTCAACCCGCAACACGACGTTTACTCAGCAAAGGAGAAGCTTTATGGCGATCTATTACGCCCCGGGTGTCTACATCGAAGAACCAGATCGTGGCCCCAAGCCGATTGAGGGAGTCAGCACCTCGGTCACGGCCTTTATCGGCTACACCGAGAAGGCCGAGCAAGAGATTGAAGGTCAGGCTCCGATGAAACGCTCGATCTTGAGCGAGGCCAAAACCATTACCAACTGGAATCAGTACCTCAAATTTTATGGCAATATCGTTGAGGGGGCGTATTTGCCCTTTGCTGTGCGTGGTTTCTTTGAAAATGGTGGACAGCGTTGCTATGTGATCAGTGTGCGCACCATGGGCAGCGCCCAGCGTGCCGAAGCCTTGATCAGTGCTGAAGATAAGCGGACAAAGAAGCAGGTTCCCTATCTTTTTGCGCGCGCCAAAAAGGGTGGTCCGTCTGGTGAAAAGCTCTCGCTTGCGCTTACACCGCTGCCGGGTGATCCGGCGCAGCCCAATGCACCTGATAAATTTACCTTGGAGATCAAGGGTGGCGACGCACCCGTAACTTTGAGCGATCTCACTTTGAACCAACTCCCCCACTGGGATTTCCGTGATGTACGGTTGGAGGAAATTGACCGGGTGTTGGAAGCCTTGGGTGATAGTGGACTATCTGCCGCTCAGGCAGACGCAGAGAGCGCGCAAAAAGCGTTTGAAGAAGCGCAAAAGGCCGCAGATACTGCCGCCAAAGCACATGAAGAGGCAGAGGCTGCTGCCAAAAAAGCCAATGAAGATGCACAAAAAGCTTCTGGTGACGAGAAACAAGCGGCTGATGCGCGTGCCAGAGAAGTAACTGCTGCGGCCAGAGAGGCGAAGACAAAGTCTGATGCTGCCGTCAGAGCCGCACGGGACGCCAAGACAAAAGCGGACGAGGCTCAGGCAGCGGTAGCAAGCGCCGCACCGTCTCCCGCTGCATTACAAGCAGCCAAAGATAGCCAGGATGAATTGAATACGACCTTTGCCCGCATTTTGGGGCGCGCCTATGACCGTGAGCTGGTCAACAACAAGGAGAATTTTCAGAAGATCAAGGAGCGCTATGAGCAGTGTAGCCGGGCTGGGATTGAGCTCTGGCGCGGTGTTGAGACCACTCGCCCGCTGCGCCTGAATTATGCCGAGGCCACCCCTACGCTCGAGGTCAAAGGCACCAGCAAGTTTAATGTGGATGTGGACGACAAACTGTTGATTGCTGAGGTTGACCGGGAGGAGTTAAAGAACGCACAAACAAACGGCACAGGTTTTGCTGTGGTGCGTCCTGAACAGTATCGTGGTCATTCCCGCAAAGGGATCAGCGCCCTGGAAGCGCTGGATGATGTCAACCTGGTCTGTGCGCCGGACCTGATGAGTTGGTGGGATGCCACTGATCCAGCCAGCCAAGATGCGGTGCTGACGGTGCAAAAGATGATGGTGGAACATTGCGAACGCATGCAATTCCGCTTTGCCATTTTGGATGCTCCCCCTGGCAAAGACCCCGACGGCATCAAAGAATGGCGCTTGAAAGCAGGGTTTGACCCGCAACACGGTCATGCTGGGCTGTATTACCCCTGGCTCAAGATTGACGACCCGCTCAACCCAGGTGCGAAAAGAGCGTTGCCGCCTTGCGGGCATATCGCTGGCATCTATGCGCGCTCGGACACGCAACGGGGGGTGTACAAGGCCCCAGCCAACGAAACTGTCAGTGGTGTCATCGATCTGGAGATCAATGTCAACGTGGCTGAACAAGGGATGCTCAACCCAATCGGCATCAACTGTATCCGCCAGTTCCCGGGCCGCGGCATTCGGGTGTGGGGTGCGCGCACGTTGGCGCTCACCGACCCATCCTGGCGTTATGTGAATGTGCGTCGTCTCTTCAACTTTATTGAAGATTCGATCGAACGCGCAACCCAGTGGGTGGTCTTTGAGCCAAACAACCCCGAGCTGTGGGGCAAAGTGCGCCGCGATGTGCGCAGCTTCCTGCGCACGGTTTGGCTTTCCGGTGCGCTCTTTGGCAATTCGCCGGACGAGGCCTTTTATGTCAAGTGCGATGCTGAACTGAACCCGCCAGAGACGCGCGATCTGGGCTATCTCTTCATTGAAATCGGCCTGGCACCGGTGAAGCCGGCTGAGTTTGTCGTTTTTCGCATCAGCCAGTGGGCTGGGCCAGGCGCTGAGGCGTAGTTCATCTCTCCGTCAGCAATTGCTTTCGTTGATCAGCAAAGGAGTTAAGCATGGCAGCTTATGAGGACGCCCCTGTTGGGTTTCACTATGCGTTGGATCTGCAAGGCAAAGTGGTTGGATATTTTATCGGCTGTTCCGGTATGGGCTCAGAACATGACATTGTGGAGCACAAGGTCGTCAACGAAAAGGGCAAAGAAGTGATGATCAAATTGCCCGGTCGCCTGAAGTGGGAAAACATTGTCATGAAAAAAGGCATCACCACCGACTTCAAAATCTGGGAGTGGCGCAAACAGGTGGAAAATGGTCAGGTGGCCAAAGCCCGCTGTGAAGGGTCGATCATTCTCTACGATTACAGCGGTGACAAGATCGTGGCTCGTTGGGATTTCAAGGGTGCCTGGCCTTCTAAGGTCACCACGCCCGAGTTCAAAGCCGACAGCAACGAAATTGCGCTTGAGGAACTGACGATTACGCACGAATATATCGAACGCATCCAGTAGGTTGAGCGATGGAGTTTCAGAGCGAGTTTCCCTTTACCCTGCCGCGCGGCTACGTGGATAGCGCGGGTAAACGCCATCGGGATGGCTTGATGCGTCTGGCCAAAGGACTGGATGAGATCGAGGCGGTGCAAGACCCGCGTGTCCAGGCCAACGAAGCCTATCTGCCAGTGTTGTTGCTCAGTCGCGTCGTAACGCGGCTGGGCAACAACACCGCAGTGACGCCCCAGGTGATCGCTGACTTGTTTGCGATTGACCTGGCCTACCTGGAAGACCTGTACCAGCGCATCAACAGCCCAGAACAGGTGACGGTGGGGGCAGTTTGCCCCCATTGCAGCCAGCAATTTCAACTGCAAGTCTCACCACTGGTGTAGTACGGAGAGCGGGCAATGGCCGACGATCAATCCAGACCAGCCGAGGCAAGTAGGGTGGCATCCCAACCTACGCCCCTGCCAGGCCGGGTTGGTAACAGCCAACTTACGCCTGAGCTGGTGCGTGAGGTGACCGAGAAGGTCTATGCGCTTTGGCGCTTGGAATTACAGCTGGAACGCGAGCGCAGTCGCCGGTCAACGTTGATGAGCACACGACAAGGTCGAGGTTAAGTATGGCCGCAGATAACAGCTATCAAGCAGATGAAAAAATGCTGGCGCAGGCTCATCCTGCCTTTCGTTATGTCGTCATCTTTGGCAAGGACAAAATTGGTGCCTTCACTGAGTGTACGCTCCCGACAATCGATTGGGAGATTGAAGAGGTGAAGGAAGGCGGGATGAACACGCGCACCCATCAGTTGCCCGGACGCCGCAAAGCGGCGCGGCTCACCCTGAAATATGGCGTTTGCAAAGACACCTTATGGGAATGGTACAAGGACGTGATGGATGAAACGTTTGTTCGCAAAAATATCACCGTCCAGTTGTTGGGTGTAACTGGCACCGTGATCACGGGGTGGTATATCCAGGATGCCTATCCGGTGAAGTGGACCGGCCCGCAATTGCAAACCGATTCAACTGCTATTGCCATTCAAACGCTGGAATTTGCCTGCGGCGAAGTGAGCTTTGATCCACCCGACTCGAGTCAGGCCGACGGCAGGAGAAACTAGCATGATCACGGGCCAACGGGCCACAAACCCGCTCATCCAGCGGGTTCGGCGTCATGCGGGGGTGGCTACCCTCTTTCGCAAAACGGAACCGTCGTCAGATGGTGCCAAAACGGAAAATCATCCCTTGCTCCTAGGGCAAGCTCTGCCCGTTGTTGCCGCGCCTGTACAGTTCGCTGGTGACAACGAAGCCATGCCAGGAATAGGGACTGACTTCAGCGCCGCTGCCCTGGTATCGACACTGATTCAGCGAACAGATGTTGAGCAGACGACAGAGCCGCCGTACACTGGAAGGTCGACTATCGCAGCGTCCGTGGCACAACCAACCAATCCGCCATTTGTTGGCGAACCGAGCTCGGAGCCAACTCTGCTCGGTGCCGGGGAAACTCCGACGCAGACGAGATCCACTAGCACAGTGCAGGCGACTCAAGCAGGCGTCACATCCCAGGCAGAAAGGGTTGCATCCGGCGAAGAGATCAGTACACAGGTCGGCCAGCACAGCACAGCACAGTCTACATCTGCGGCGGTCAGTGCCTCGTCGAGTCTTACCCCACCGGTGAGTCTGACTGGATCAGAGGTTCAGTCTGGTGGAGCGACTCCAGTTGCGGCTAAAATGCCGACAGTCCAGCCCCAATCGGTTGAGCGACCGGTTGAACAGGTCGTACAAGCCCAGCTGACCAGCAGTGAACCGGATGGAATTGCAACAGCGACGCGCCCAAACATGAACACCACCGCACCACAAACCGGAGCATCGTCTAGTTCGCCACCTGGCACAGCGACGGTCGCCCGACAGCCGTCAATACCTGATGCGACTCCTGCGCCTGCGCAGCCCCCATCTGCCCCGGCCGGGGCAGACCCGACCTGGGCGCGCTTGCAGGCAATTTATCGCAAGCATCAACAGCGGGCGAATCAGCCTCAAGCTGCCAACCAAGATCGTGAAACTATACCGGTTCAGCGCCAGGCAGCCGTCGAACAAGCAGCGTCGATTGAATCAACCCCAGCGCCAGAGACGAGTGTATCAACAGTGGCAGAAAGGCGTCCCGCAGAGCGGAGTCGGCGTGCAACCACAACTAATCAGGGCGAGACAACTCAGGCAGTGGCGGAGACCACTGCACCGTCTCAGCATGAGCCGTCTGTCGCTCCGTTGCCCAAAGTGCAGCCAGTTCAACCTGCTGTTGGCGATCAAGAACCAACGCCGGTTGCGCTCAAACCAGCGTTGATGCAAACACCAGACGGTCCCCTACAGGCAGCAGTCTCCGAGCAGGCGCAGCCAATGACAGTGACCCGGCAGCGCAGCCAACATGTAGAGGCGTCGGCCAGCCCGGTCCGAACTGCGGACGACGAAATCGGCGAACAGAGTGAAACTGGCCCGACCAGCGAAGATGGCGCTACACATGGGGCGCAACCATCACTTGAAAGCGTCTGGCCTGTGCAGCGCACAACCCTGTCAAATCCGCAATCACCAGCGGCGGATGTTGAGAATCCACAGCCGGCACTGGAAACAGTCGCACCGGCGCTGACCGCTGAGATCCGGCAACGCCTGAGTCAGGTTCCATCGAATCCACCGACAGCCGCAGCCGTAGATTTGATCACCCCGCGGCGACCGCGCCCGGTCCGGCGCGCTGCGGCCCAAGCGGTGAGCGCAGAGTCAACACAATCTGTACAACGAACGGAGATTGCACCCTCGGCGAAGGCTCTGCCCGCTCCAGGCCCCAGTGGGGAAACGCTGATCGAAACTGACGTGGGGCCACTGCCAGCTGACCTATGGCGGTTGATCGGTGAAAGACCACCAACTGCGCAGCATTCAGGGGCGTTCGCAACATCGGCTGCCCAGGCCCGCTTAATTACGCCAGAGTCAACTGTCGCGCCGCTCTTGCCACAAGCTGTCGTATCACCACCTGTTCTGGGAAGTGCAGCCTCAGATAATCTGGGTGTATCAGAATCGATTACACAGATGACAACTGCGCCGCAAACAACGTCCGTGCAAAGAACCGATCCTGAGGAGTCAGCGCTCGCACCTACGCTGGCAGTTGTGAATGGTGTACATGCTGCTCAGGAGGCCGATTCGTCGCCCGTACAGTCGGAGGCCCCCCCCACCAATCTGCTTGCGCAGCGTGAACCCTTGGCTGTAGCAACCCCGGCCCAGGTGGAGTTGAGCCAACCAGCCGCTGTAGCTGTCAAACCGATCCAGGGTCAGCCCAAGCGACCACTGGCTCAAGCAAGTGAGCCGCCACAAGTTGAGCGCAAGACAGCAAGGATAGTGCAACGCCAAACGACCAATGCAGCCACATCAACGCAGCAAACAAGTGCAGCGAATGCACAAGCTGAACAAACGACCCTGGCCGCTCCTGTGCCGCTGAACACCGATGAACTGGCGCGTCAGGTCTATGCACAGTTGCGGCGTCGGCTTGCAGTGGAGCGTGAACGTTTGCGCTGAAGCTAACGAGAGAGGGTCTTTGTTCGCAAACTGTAAAGAGGGAGCCAGCAATGTCAGCTCTGCCGAATACACGGGGTGGTCTGGTTCCAGCACGAATTGTAGAGCTGGATGATACCCAGATAGACCTTAAGACCAACAAGATTAAATTGGAGAAAGAGGGTGATAATACAAGGATCAAAGGTGAGGGGAGTATTAATATCCTGTGCATGTTCAATCCGAGTGAGTATACAGTCACAAAATCTAATAATTTTGAAGAGATCGACTCGGCCAATAGTGGTAATTCACCACGAGCCAACTTTAAGAAAGCGGGCCCACAGACACTCCAACTCAATTTGATTTTTGATACTTATGAGCAGAAAGAGAAAGATTTGGTGAAGGTCGCCAAGGACCTGTGGCAATTGATGGCTACAAAACCATTGCCGGGTGGCAGACCACAGGACCGAATACCTCCACCGCTTGTAGCATTTATCTGGGGAAGCTTTTACTTTGTCGCCTACATCACCCAGATGTCGCAAAAATTTACGCTCTTTACACATAAGGGTGTTCCTGTACGCGCAGAAGTGAATATCACTTTTACGCAATATGTTGAATTGGACGACTATCCAAATCAGAATCCGACTTCAGGTGGGGGGCCAATTGATCGAATTTGGACTGTCACTGCTGGTGATCGCATCGATACAATCTCTGCCAGTGTATACGGCAGCGCCAATCAATGGCGACACATCGCGGACTATAATCGAATTGATAACCCGGACGCGCTGCAACCAGGCCAACAATTGTTAATCCCTTATCTTACTGCTGTACAAAGCCATCAGAAGTAGAGCACTAACCCTATGCCAACAGCGTCTGCGGTCGTCAGTCATCTCGATATTCGCATCAACGGTGAGGAGTTTCCAGCTACCGTGTTGCCCAGTTTACTGGGGGTGGTTATCGATCAACATGCCCACCTACCGGGCATGTTTACCTTGCGTTTGAGTGATCCTGGGTTGAAAATCTTAGATGAAGGGCCGTTTCGTTTTCAAACCAAGGTGGCGATCACCGCTACTGACAAAAATAATCGGCCAGTCAAATTGATCACCGGTGAAGTTACTGCGCTCGAACCAGAATTTAATGAGGGCATGGATGCCGAGCTTGTCGTCCGCGGTTACGATTTGACCCATCGGCTCTATCGTAAAACGCGCAGCACGACTTATCTCAACGTGAAAGATAGCGATCTGGCCCATCAATTTGCACAAACCGCCGAGCTAGATGCTAAGGTGGAAGCAACGCAGACGGTCTATGACCATCTCTATCAACATAATCAATCTGATCTCGCGTTTCTGATGCAACGGGCCTGGCGCATTGGCTACGAGTGTTTTGTCGAAGACGATGCGCTGATCTTCCGCAAACCAAAGCTAGATCAACCACAGCTCACGTTGACCTGGGGAGACGATCTGCTCTCCTTTCGTCCACGGATTTCGATTGCCGAACAGGTGGAAGAAGTATTGGTCAAAGGCTGGGATGTGCAAAAAAAGAGCGCCATTATTGGGCGAGCGGCTGAGGGCGCGCTCTATCCAACGATTGGCGATGATCAGCGAACCGAGGCTCAGAAAAACGGCAAGTTGACTCTGGTTGACCAGCCTGTGGTCAGTCAGGCGGAGGCAGAAATTTTGGCGAAAGCTCGACTTAACGAGTTGAGCGGTAGTTACATCGAAGCCGAGGGTGAAGCCTTTCGCCGGCCTGATATTCGGGCCGGACAAGTGGTAAAATTAGAGGCTTTGGGGCAACGTCTCAGCGGTGCCTATCTGCTTACTCATGTCACCCATGTGCATACAGCCACTGGTTTTAAGACAACCTTTGGCGTGCGCGGTCTGCGCACGGGTCTGTTGCTGGCACAGTGGACGAATCAATCCACTCTAGATCGCTGGCCGGGCGTCTTTCCGGCAATTGTCACCAACACGGACGATCCGAAAGGGTGGGGACGGGTCAAGGTGAAGTTTCCCTGGCTATCGAACGAAGATGAGAGCGATTGGGCACGTGTGAGCAGTGCTGGCGCTGGCCCAAAAGCTGGGTTTTGTCTGACGCCAGCCGTGGAGGATGAGGTATTGGTCGCCTTTATATATGGCGACTTCAGTCAGCCGATCATCGTTGGGGGCGTTTGGAATGGGAAAGATGGGGTGCCTCCACCTCCGGCTAACGCAGCCAGCGGTGAGAAACCCCTGGTGCGCACCTGGCACTCGCGCACCGGCCATCACATTACCATGTCGGACAATGCTGACAAGCGCATTGATGTAAAAACGGCCGGGGGTCACACCCTTACGCTAGATGATGCCAAACAGTGCATCAGCGTGCGGAGTGCGGGTGGGTTGGAGATCATACTCAACGACAATGGGAAGGAGATCTCGATCCAGTCAGGAGGGAAGATCACAGTGAAAGGGAGTACTGAGGTGCAGGTGGAGTCCGGCGGCAATTTGCAGATCAAAGCGAACGGAATGCTTCAGGTGGAGGCTGGGGCCAATCTGGAGCTAAAAGCGAATGGCAGCGCCACGTTGCAGGGTGCTGCACGTGTGGCGGTTCAAGCCCCGCAAATCAGCCTGGGCTAAAGGGGAAACGATGTCTCAATTGGTCTACAACGGCGCAATGATCCAGTGCAGCTTCGGTCTGGGGCCAGGTACACTTGTGGTCACAGCCGAGAAAATGGTGGATACGAGCGGGTTGGCTCCGGCCACGGTGATGGACTTTGCGCCGATAAAAAATATCCCGCCTTTTCCACTGTGCAACACAATCACCAACCCGGCTGTGGCAGCCGCAACCGCCGCCAAACTTGGTGTTTTCACGCCAGCCGCCTGTTTGCCGGTTGTCACTGCGCCCTGGACACCCGGCTCACCAAAGGTGACAATCCGCGGCCAGGCTGCCTTGAACAACATCTCCATCTGCACTTGTCAGTGGGGTGGCGTGATTACGATCACCAATCCAGGCCCAGTCAAAGTGACAGTGCCATAGACGATGATGAGCAATCCAAATGTTGGCCGCGGCTGGACCTTTCCACCGCAGATCACGCCGCAGGGAGGCTTTGCGCTCACTACGCTGGAGAACGAGATCGGCCAGGCGATCCAAATTATTCTCAGAACAACGCCAGGGGAACGGGTGATGCGCCCGACCTTTGGTAGCCGTCTGCATGAATTGGTCTTTGCGCCGCTCAACAGCGAAACGATGTTGCTGGCACAACGCTATGTGGAAGAGGCGCTCAAGATGTGGGAGCCGCGCATTCGCCTGCTCAATGTAGCGGTAACTCCCGATTATGGTGAAAGCCGCCTGTTGATCGATCTGGACTATGAGATCAAGTCCTCGCATGATCGGCGGAGTTTGGTCTATCCCTTTTATCTAATCCCTGAAGAATAATCAAGTTGACGGAATCTTTGCTATGTCGTTACCAGTGCCGCAATTAGATGATCGCACTTTTCAGCAGATCGTCGATGAAGTGCGCAAACGCATTCCACTGTATTGCCCAGAGTGGACTGATCACAATGTCAGCGATCCAGGTATTACGTTGATTGAGCTCTTTGCCTGGATGACTGAGATGTTAATCTATCGGCTGAATCGTATCCCTGAATTGCATTATCTGAAATTTATGGAGTTTCTGGGCATCCCTTCCGAATCAACGACGGCTGCCAGAACGCGGGTTACTTTTCGGCTGACCAAATTGCTCACTACCCAGAACGATCCAGATGATATTGGGGTTGACATCAAAGTTGGTACCGAGGTATCGACGATGCAAACCGAAACCTCCGCCCCGCCGGTTGTCTTTACTACGGATTCTCCCTTCACGATTCATGCGCCAAAGTTCCAGCGGGTTGTTTTTGCGCGCGCAAATCAGGCGCAGGCTCAAGTTCTTTTAGAGAAAGAGCTAAATCAACTATGGCTTGGCCTTGCAGTGGGTTTTCCATTGTTTTCGGAGCGTCCACCGCAGGAAAATGATGCGTTTTACTGGGGCTTTGCCAATGATTTAAGTTACCATATCCTCAGCTTACGCTTGGAGTTTGATACGAAGGCTGGGGTTGGCATCAACGTTTTGCACCCTCCCTACGTATGGGAAGCTTGGACCAGTGATGGCGACTGGGTGGTGCTTGGTACAGAAGACACAGAAGACAGTACTCGCGGATTGAATGCAGAAGGCGAGATTGTGCTCCATTTGCCTGAATTAGGGCGGATGCCTGAATCAGAGCGGACTACCATTGCAAATCAACCAGAGCGCTATTGGGTGCGCGTGCGCATTATTCGGCCAACGCAAGAGCAAATTGATGCTGGTATGCGTGCTTACGAAGAGTCACCGCTCCTGAAAAGAATTATTAGTGTTGCTGCTATTGGCGGCTCTGTCGAGGCAATCCATGCCCGGGTTGTCAACAAAGAGCAGATCGGCGTCAGCGATGGTTCACCGGGCCAACGTTTCTATTTGAGTGGAACACCTGTCCTTCTTCCGCTCAATAAAAGTAAAGGGGAGCGCTTGCGTGTAAAAGTCGGTGAGGTGAGTGATTATGACGAGGAGCTTTGGGACGCTGTCGCCAATTTCGCCGACTCGAATGCAGAGTCGCGCCATTTTGTGCTCGACAGCAGCAGTGGTGAGATCCGCTTTGGACCGGCGGTGCGACTGCCCAACGGCGAGATCAAATGTTACGGTGCAATCCCCCGACGCGGGGCCACGCTCATCTTTGAACGCTACCAATATGGTGGTGGGGTTGTCGGTAATGTAGGACGCATGGCCCTCAATGTGCTTAAGACTTCAATCCCTTACGTTGCGCGTGTCGAAAATCGCGCGCGCTCGTTGGGGGGACGTGACGCACCAGGGTTGGAAGCCTTGCAGATGGCTGTGCAACGCCATCTACGCACCCGTCATTTGCCTGTGACACCGGATGATTACGAGGCGCGCGTGTACGAGCATTTTGGAGAGCGAGTGGCGCGTGTGAAGTGTATACCACTCAAAAAAAGTACCGAAGCGGGCAGCCAACCTACGCCCCAAGCAGCGGTACGGGTCCTGCTGATCCCACCGCTCTTGCCGAATGGACGACACAAAAATGGCCTGGTGTTAGCTACGGAACTAGATGTGCCTGAAAAACTACGACGCGAAATCCGGCGCCATTTAGAACAATATCGAATGCTCACCGTGCCGTTGCAAGTGGATATGCCGAAGTATCGCTGGGTCAAAGTCAAACTCATTGCACAAAAACGGGCCGATGTGGATTCGCGAACTGTGGAGCAATCGTTAACGCATCGTCTTTACACCTTGATCAATCCGGTTACTGGCGGCCCACAAGGGCGCGGGTGGCCTTTTGGCGTTACCCTGACTGCCGTCGATCTACAACGGTGGCTACAAGCCTCGCCCGGTGTCCTCACCTTTATCGATTTGGAATTGTTTGAGATAGACCAACAAGGGAGTGCCAAAAGCGCTGATAATTCAGAAATTCGTCTCGAAGACGATGAAATGATTGCTTCGGCGCTTCACGAAGTTGAGGTTCGCTGACTGTTTCATTCATCACGTAGGATGGTTCATGGCAATTTACAGTAAATATTGTCTGCGTATCCGTGGGGCAGATGAAGTTAGCCGCTACCCGCTTCCTTACGGTACGACAATGATCGGCTCTGATTCAATCTGTGACCTATTGTTGGCGGATCGTGCCGTTGCTGGGCGTCAGGCGCAGATTGTTTGTCGTCAAGAGGATGATAGCTGTACCCTCACAGACCTGGGTAGCCAAAACAGGACCTTGTTGAATAATGAACCACTCCCTCCAAATTTGGCCGTTCGTCTACAACTTAACGCGCAAATCAAGATCGGCATGTACAGACTGATCTTTGAAACGTCCGTCACAGATGACGAAGACGCTTTAGCTGTAGAGAGTGCTCTGGTTGCTCCTCAACTACACAAACCGACTTTTGATCTGTATGAAGGGGTGCTGCCGCCGGGCTTCTCCTCAATCTATAGCCTGAAGTTACTAGCACATCTACCAATGATCTACCAGCCTGTGGCTGATACGTGGCTCAACCATGCCGAGACCACGGGCGTTGATCGTTCGGCAGAGACGTTTTTGATGCGGTTTTTGGGGCTTTTTGAATCAGTGTTATTACCGTTGCAATGGTTGATCGAAAACTTTGATCTTTATCTGGATGTCCGCACTGCCCCACTGGAGTTCTGGCCCTGGCTGGAACACTGGTATGGTCTACCTTTAGACGCACAATTTAAGGATGACCCAACGATGGTAGAGCGGCGCCGTTACGTTTTGTCCTATGCTCATGCATTATATGCGCAGAAAGGAACGTCCATTGGGTTGCAGAAATTGTTGCGCGTCTGCATCGACGACCAACTCCCGGTAGAGATCGATGATCAAACTCAGTCGGGCACTTTTACCATTACGATTGGCACTACTCTATCGGCGACCAAACGAGCACTCGTCGAGCGATTGATTGAAGCCTTCAAACCAGTTGATGTGACATATACACTGCTTCCCAAGTAGGTAATTATCTATCGGTTTTATCTTCTTATGATTGGTACGAAGCTATGCAGCTGATCGCAATCGATAGCGATTCGGGACAGGAAAAGCGTTTTGAATTTTTCGACCGCATAGCTACCTTTCAACTTGAGCAAGACCGGGTTTCTGGCCCGCAAGCAAAAACCTATAATTTGCGGATCACCTATGATGGCAAGAATGTAATTGTCACAAATTGTGGCCTACCTAACCCTGTACAACTGGCAGATCTGCCCCTGCCACATCAGGTACCAGTGGTGTGGCTGGCAGGCCAGGAGTTGCGCATCGCTAAATGGGTGTTGTTCTGGGAAGTTACCCATTTGGATGGGGTCTATTTTGCACCCCAGACACCGCTAGAGCAGCTTTCGCCCTGGTTTTTTGCGCTATTGCTTCTACTCCTCTGTGTTGGTGGGGCCTTGATATTAGGTCTATTATTGCAACGGCAACGACTAATGCAGCCGCCGGTGCTCTTGTTACCAACCAGCACAACAACGAGCACAGCGACTCCAATCCAACAACTCTTCCTATCACCGGTCTCGTTGAAGGAGTGGATGCCTACACCGACTCTGGTCACAGATGTCAATCAACTTGATCTACGCCCAACTGTGACACCGACGCCCACAGCAACGATCACTGGGTCTTTGGCCGGTGGACAAGAACGCGTCTGTAAGCCAATGTTTATAGAGCCGCGCAACTGGTCTGCACCGCTTGATTCGCAGCTAGACGAGTTGGGTATCTTGATTCAACCGGCGTGTGTGTTTCCCGGCAGGCAATACTATCATTTGCTCGCCGTCGAGTGGCTTGATGTTCAAGAAGCCCAAGGCACGCATCATGTCTATGTCGATGTGGTTGACCAACATGAGCAACGGATCGTGACTACACCTATCAGCATCACCATGAGTTGGGAAACTGGCTCTTGTATACGCGAACTCGATTCAAGACCCAGTGAGGAATACGGGGCCAATTGTCCCATGTATGCGGCTGGCCCAGCCTATAAAGTCCGTGTAAACGGCTTACCCAGCGACATTGTGCATAACATAGGGCTAGGTGGCCCTAAAGAGTTACGCGAACTAGGGCTTTTGACCAGCTTCAAACTCAGATTTCAGCTGCGTACAGCTAACTGATTTATTGTGACATCAATGGCTTCAACGAATACGCCTTCCGCCTTCGCTTCTACCCTGTCCACGCCCCAATCTTCGCTGGGCGAGATCCGCCGCGATGATCTGGGTATTGTCTATTTAGTGGAAGAGATCAGCGTAGAACAGGGGATCACAAAGCCAAAGCAGGTGATGCGTCTTCAATTGTACAGCTATTATTTGACCAGCCTGTCCGATAAAGAATGGCAGCACTTGCTGGACGCTGTGCAAGAAGCCAAGCAGATCTCAAATGAACTCCCCGTGGTGCATGTGCTCAGTGCCGAGCTGCTCACCAATGAGGAGCGCAAAGCAGTTCGGTCGGGGAATGAGCCAAAACAAACGATCACCATGAATTGGGTGCCCGGCGTTTCGTTGCAACAATGGGGGAAAGATCGGTCACCCTCACTGCAACAAGCACTGGCTCTGGTGATCCAACTGGCCCAATTGGCCCAAAAATTTTGGCGCTATGGGTATCAACATCTACAACTCATCATTCACCCCGAACGCATTCTCCTCCAGACGGATAATCAGGGCCAGCCCTTGCAACCTTTGCAGCCGATTATACTCGATCTGGGCTTTGACCGCCCATGGAAGACCAGTACCTCACCTAACCCTTTGGTAGGGCGGCCACTATCTGTTGCGGCCCAACAACGCCAGCTACGCAATGAATACATCGAGGCGCTGGCTAGTTTACTGTTGCACTTATGGCAGGGCAAGCTCGAAGAATACAAAGAACGCATCCCTGAAGGGCAGTGGCGCACCTGGCTGACTGGGACTGATCCTGCGCTTCAACAGAGCGCGACTGTGCTCGCCGCAGTATTACCGCGGGCCTTTGGGGTTGGTCAACCCTATCTTGATATCGACACTTTTATCAAGGATCTGCAACGTGCGCACGAGCAGGTTACAGCACTGGCTCCCTCGCAGGGTTCACAGCCAGAAACATCTGGTAAGGTGCTGACCAGTAATCAAATTGCCGCATTGCGTCAATATGATCAACTGATTTGGTCTGTAGGTCAGCAAGCAGAGAGTAAAATCTTTCATCTTGTTCGCGATCTGACCGTGATTGGTGATGCGCCGGACGATACACCGCAACTGTCCGCCTTAGGCCCACACCGTCTGTACTTAGCGCGCCAACATGTTATCAGCATTACAAATCAACAGCTGGAAGGCTACACGATCGCCGATACAGGCAATGGCGTGACCGACCCCAGCCATTATGCCACCTTAGATGAAATTCCCTTGTCGCCCCATTTTGCCGCCGTGTTTAGCGAAAATTCGGTCTTAGCGGTGGCTCCGTATCAATTTCGTCTGAAGGTGGCGCGCCCGTCCATTGTCGATCAATTTGCAGCTGCACGGCTGACTGTCCTCCCAACAGGTCAGCGCCAGTTCAAGAGCGAAGCTGGTGGCAAGCTCCTCATCCAGTTGATGGTTCAAAACATTAGCAGTGAAGTGGATCGCCTCTGGTTTGTCTTAGATAATGCACCTCAAGCTTGGGAATTAGAATTCCCTGAAGCCAAAGAGCTATATGCAAACGAAACGTATAACACCAGCATTGCGATTACACCAGATTCGGGTGCGCGGAGCAAAGCCTACCTGCTCATCCTGCGCGTAATCAGCACCACCCGCAAAGCCCAGGTGGCCGCTGCCTATCTAAAACTGGAGATTGTGCCACGCTATGCCTACACCGGTTATCTTGACCCTGAAGTTGTACGCGTGGGGGCAGCGGGTGAACTCTTTTTAGAGAATTTGGGCAATCTCGCCCGCACCTTTCAAATCGTGCTGCGCGATCGTCACCGTGAACTGGTATTTGAACCACCCCAGGCCGCCGTGATCATCCAGCCGAATGAGACGTCCAGCATTGTCTATCGCGCCTACGTGCGCGAATGGCGCTGGTTTGGGCGTGAAAAGCAGCACCCCATCAGTGTATTGGTGGCACCACAGGGCGGGGGTGAGCCAACGGTTTACCCTGGTCAGGTGATCAGCCGCAGTTTGATTCCGGGCTGGCTCTTGATCCTTGTACCCGTTTTGCTGTTAGCCCTTCTCTGGCTGGCCTCATTTCTGTTGCGACCCGAGTTCACTCAAACGATAGTTCAATCCGCACCAAATTCGCGTGCTTGGGGAACACCAGTTGCTGGTGAACCGGTTACACTCACCTGGCGCTCCTTGAACACCTGTTTTTATTCAGTATATGACAATGGCAATGCGCTTACCCTACTCCAGCGTCAAAAGGGGATCACGGGCACGTATCCGATTACGCCTACGATTGTGGGAAATCAGTTGGAGGTACGCGTTCGCAGCTGTTTCCCCCTCTTTGAAAAATCCTGGCAGGTCGCTGTGGCCCCGATGCCGACATTGATCCCAGCCCCCGGTGCTGCGCCGCAGATTCAAAGTTTTACTGTGAGTAGCCCCCAGCTGCTTATTGGGCAACTTGGCGACATCTGTCTGCAATGGCAGGTGCAAGCCCAACCGAACACTACGCTAACGGTTCTTCCAGCGCTCTTTGCCCCGCTCAGTGAACTAGCCGGGCGCCTCTGCAAACCGATCGCCGCCCTGACACAGGAATTTTCAACCCCGCAAACGGTGACAATTACATTAAAAAGTGCTTCACCAGATGGTCAAGTTGCCCAAGCAGCGGCCTATGTACGTTTGGCCTTACCTGTTTGCTATGTGAATACGACCAAAGAAGTAGCCATTCGCGAGGGGCCAGGGCGAATCTTCCCAGAGCGTGGCTATTTGGCTTATAACCCTACGCCACTGCCGCTACTGGCCAGCGCTCGCCCGTTTACCCCGCGTGAGCAAGAAACCCCAGAACCCTGGGTCGAATTTACGCTGCTCGATGATCCACGACCTGGTTGGCTTCCGGCGGAGTACTTGGCTTGCCCCGATCTCTCGGTGTTGCCGCCACCAGATCTGATCCCAGCCACCCCTACGCTGACGCCAACCGCAACGCCAACACCGACGTTGACGCCAACGCCCGCGTTGGTGCCAACGGTGACCATCATCCCGGAAGTGATCACTGTCGGCGGGTGCGCGCTGGTGAAATGGGACATCCAGCAGGTCAAAGAAGTCTTTTTGAACGACGAAGGGGTAGTCGGCGTCGCCGAAAAACAAATTTGTCCCGCTGAAGCGGGCGAGTTGCCGCTAGTCTGGCGCATTGTCAAGAACGATGGCAGCACCAGCGAAATCTCTCGTAAATTACTGGTCAACCCAGGGGCGGGTGGAACGCCGCCACCACCACCGGAATAGCTACGTTTGCCTCCTTGATATTGATTGTGATTATGACTCGCAAATATCTGTCGCTGCTTACTTTTCTACTCGGCATGGTGCTCAATGGCTGCCTTGCCGCTCTCCCGGCTGTGCCGACGCCCACCCCAGCAGAAGCAACGCCGACTGTACCGCTGCGCGATTGGGTGACACCCACCGTGCAGTTTGACGATTTCCCGAATCTCTCGTTTGTCTTCCCCTGCGCCAGTCCTGACACAAAAACGGTGATTCAGTTGCTAGATGGCGACACAGAAGTGTCAGTTGAACTGGTGGAGCGCTGGCCAACACAGCCGGAGCGCCAGGTAGCGGTCTTGTTCGATCTCTATCAAAACTCGCAGATCCTTATTCAGCCAATGGGCGATACGCTGGAACATTTTTTTACCTACTATGCAGCCAGCGCTTGGGTTGCTCCAGCAAATACCTTTGCCGCCTTCCGCCCAGCCGCAGATCCCTTTGCGGTCAGTACAATTGTTACTTGGACCAATCAGCCAGCTGAATTGATCAACACTGTGCGAATGATGCCTGAGCAAACGTTTGACGAATTGCCGACATTGACTCCCCTGATCTATCTTGTCCATGCGCTAATGGACCAATTCGCCGAGCCATCGGAACTGGATCCAACCCTCGTGCGCACAATTGTCGTCTTTTCGGATGGGGTTGATCGGAAAAGTGCCCAAGAGGCGCAGGTGATCGAACAACTCCTCGATCAACTGATTCAAGAGGCCAACCGCGCCGATGTGGCAATCTACACCTTCTTTGTACAAACCAGGTACAACGACCAGCGTGATGAACTACTAAAAAGAATGGCAGAAGGAACGCAAGGGGAGCACGTGGTGTTGCCGTTGGATACGAAACTGGATGCACTTGTTGATAAGAGGAATCAATCAATTCTGAATCCGATCTGGAGTAAATTGGTTGAGCCAGCTTATCAATGCAAAGTGACCTATCGGGCAACCAGTCCACGAGCGACTGAATTTGTGCTGACCGAGCGTAGCGGTGCAAATGACCTCCGCACCACTACGTTCAATTTCCCTGGCGTCCATCTGACCGTGCCGCAGGTTCAAATTCAATCCCCAGCCCCAGGGACACAATTGACGCTCACCAATACACAACTACTCACGATCAGCGCCGCCGCCACCTTTGACAATTACCTCAGTCGTCAGATCAGCGAGGCCACCTCTATCATTTTGGGGGCCAACCCGCCGATTACAGTATCTTTAGCCCTGAGCGCGCAAGACATTGTGTCAACAACTATTCCTCTGACCAGATTTGTGCCTGGCAGCTACGCCGTTCAGGTTGATGTAGAAGATGAGTTTGGATTCATCGGCAGCGCTAGCGCCCCCTTTGGTCTGCTGCCGACGCCGACGGCAATACCCACGCCTACGCCGCCTACACCACCGACGGCGATGCCCGCCCCACCAGCAACGCCCACGCCAGGCTGGGTTGAACGAACGCTGCGCAATGTCGAAGCGCGCTTCGGTTATCCTTATCTCCTGCTATCAGCAGCAGTGCTTGCACTGTTGGCTATCTATGCTTTTTACCAGGGATGGAAGGCTCCAGTTGTGCTCCCTCCCTCCGTTCAACCCCCTCATCCACCGTTGAAGGCTGTGCTCTACCGCATCGATGTGACTTCCCAACGGGCCAACAGGTATGAAGAAGCGCTTGCTCTTCAGCAAGTCGTGAAGCTCCATAAACCGTTGACCTTGCCCGATGCGCTTTTCAGAGGCAATGGGTGGATGCGCGCGTCGAGGTCAGAAAAACCGCATTTTTTTGACTTCGACGATGTGATTGTTGAAGAGTTGCCGGGCGGTTATCAACTGCGCATTGAAGATGGAAAAGCATTGGATTCGATCCAGATCAATCAGAAAAAAGCCGAGGCGAGCCAGCAGTTACAAGATGACGATGTCATCCAATTTGGTGAAATTCGTTATCGCTTTATTGTCCTAAAGCCATCATCCCCTTGACAGGCCAGATTTTGCGAGGCTGGCACAGAGTACACTGCCAGACCGGCTCTGGTTTGCACTATTTGAGTGGTTGCCCGAAGGTTCACTACAGATGAGCGAACTCCGTCAGCGCATGAACGATGCTACTATCAGCGAACAACGTAGGCTATCGGGCAAGCCGCTGCGCTATCAGCGTTCCCGCGAGTGGATGTATGGTCTTGCCGGTCTCGGCGTAGGCTTGGGCGTCGGCGTAGGTGTCATGATGGCCGTCAACTCAGAAATTGCACTGCCTGTGGGCGCGCCGACTGCGACATCTGTCTCTCAAGCTACACCAACAGTAGTGTCAACCACAACCCTGGAGGCTACTATGACACCTGTGTCAACGGCAACTTCTGCGCCAACGCCAACAGAGTTGTCGCCATCGCCCAGCCCGACGGTTGCGCCGACGCTGACCCCCACGGAGACAGCGCTGCCGATACCGTCCCCTACCCGATTGATCTTGGCTCCGCCACTGCCGACGGCGACAGCCACACCATCGTCAGCGCCGTAAAGAGTTCAACGATGAAAACGCTATGAAACTAATCGAACGCTTGGCGATTGGCCCGTACCCATCCACCCCTCCCCGTCAGGGTGTCAGCACGCGCGAGACAATTGAGATTGTCTTGCCGTCAGCTGGGTCTGCTGCCGAGTTGACCAGCGGCGTTGTTTTTCTCCTGTTGGAAAGCTTTCCGGCAGGTCCGGGTCTGCCCTATCTGCGCGAGCGAATCGTTGGCCACATGGTGGAAACGCTCACGCAAGATCCCGTGTTGCCAGTCGATGAACGACTGGATAAAGCGTTGCGGTGGGCCAATGCTCAAATTCATCAGCGTGCCCGGTCTAGCAATCAGAGCAGTGCAGTTGGCGCATCGGCACTGCTGGCGGCGCTTACCGAAAGCAGACAAGGCCTTTCATTAGAGTTGGCCTATGTTGGTGGCTGCTATGCCTATTTGATCCGCGCCGGCCAATTGATTGTGTTGACCGTCGATCATGCAAAGACATACGCTGCCGGAACGCCATCTGCTGACCACGGCTTGGCGCGCTACTTGGGTGCTGAAGACGGTGTCAATGTCGATCATGCGATCATTGCCCCCAACGTCAACAGCGAGGGCTATAGCCGTCATTTGCGTTATTCGTTGCAGCCAACGGACCGGCTGGTGCTCTGCACCGCTAGTCTGCCGCCGCAGGTTGTCAAAGAGCAGATAAACCTGATCGCCAGGCGCGATGTGCAGACGACTGCGCAACAATTGGTGCGCAATGCCCGCAGACCGGGGGCAATGGCCATCGTGATCGACCCACAGCCGCCACCGTTGATTCGTCGCTCGGGGTGGGGGTGCTTGTGGAGCCGGGCTGGCCTATTGCTGTTGCTGGCGCTATTGCTCATCTCTGCCTACTGGTTCCTGCCCCAGTGTCGCAATAGCATTACCAGCAGGACGGGCGATTTGAGGCAAATTTGTGTGGATGAGGCCGTGAAACTGCCTGAAGACGCTGCTACATGGCTTGTAGAGATCTTTGCCACCCCATCGCCAACCGTTCCCGCTACAGAAACACCGATTGTGGTGGAAACGAGTACGCTCACACCAACGCTGACTTTGACTACACCTGTCTCTACCAGCCTACTAACCCCCACCGTGTCCGTAGTTCCGTCAGCCACGGTAACCGAATCATTGACACAGACGCCACGTCCCGCCGCTACGCCGACGTCTGCGCCTACTCCTACTCCTACCAGACTAGCGCTGGCTCCCCCTCTCCCCACGACTACCAACACGGCGACGCGAATGCCCACGGCTACCCCGACCTTTACTGTTACAGCAACACCTGAGGTGGGCTTAACCATGACAGCGACGGTGGAAATCCCCGCATTGCCACCTTCTACACCTACGTCTGTCTTGCCCGGAAGTACGGCAACGGTAACAACGACAGTGGTGATATCGCAACTGGCTTTCTATCCACTCAGCGAGAGTTGGGATGCTAACAGTCGCCCTTGTTTTACGTGGCAGGCAACTGGCAGCCTGCCACCCGATCAAGCGTTCCAAGTTCAGATCTGGCACCCGACGAAAGATCAGCCGATGGGCGCTCATGAGGCAAATGACTCGCCTCGTCTCCCCTCCGTTGGCAATCAATACGAGTTTTGCTTTAAGCCAACTGGCGCGCGGAGTGTCGAGGAGCATGGCAATGGTGATTACTTCTGGACAGTGTCCGTTGTCCGTATATCGCCCTCCTATGAAGTAATCACACCAGGCCCTCCACAGCGGATCAAGATTCAAGTAACAACTGACAGCGGTGATCAACGTGAGTCACCGGGGCAGGCCCCACTACGTACCTCAGGTACTTCGGGAACAAGCTAAAAATAGCTTTACTCCCCTGATTATGGTGGCCTATTCTTGGAATGCTTTATTGCTCTGATTTCAAACAAACGTAACTACCAACCCCCTCCTAACCTCCCCCCAGGTGGGGAGGAACTGAATCCTCGTCCACCCTGTATCAGTTCCCTCCCTTGTTCAGGGGAGGGCTAGGGTATAATTGGCCCGGAAATCTGGACCACATGCTAAGATAGAAAAACAGTGAAGCAAACATGTGGAGGGCAGCGCAGATGAGCCAGAAACGAAAGCAGTATAGTGGACAGTATAAGTTCAAGGTGGCG
>Ga0224722_1000215_pt1 | contig 33198 bp, 26 predicted proteins | sample Balambano_FR1_Me_FD_161646 | JGI IMG/M metagenome (GOLD analysis project Ga0224722, IMG submission 161646) | Freshwater sediment microbial communities from Lake Towuti, South Sulawesi, Indonesia - Balambano_FR1_MetaG | ecosystem: Environmental > Aquatic > Freshwater > Lake > Sediment | place... | reverse complement strand
TCCCTTCTCCCTCTCCCTCTCCCACCTTCGTCAAGCCCTCCTCCCCCTGGCCGCCCCCATCAAACAACGCCAGATCAAACTCCTGGGACACGCCCACCTGGATATGGCATGGCTGTGGACAGTAGCAGAAACCTGGAAAGCAGCAGAACGCACCTTTCAATCAGTACTCAATCTACAAAAAGACTTCCCTGAACTGACCTTTGCCCACACCACGCCTGCTCTGTACCAGTGGATGGAGCAGCATCGTCCCGATCTCTTTGCTCAAATTCAGGAACAGGTCAAAGCCGGAAAATGGGAAATCGTCGCCGGATTCTGGATTGAGCCAGAGTTGAATTTGATTAGCGGCGAGTCGATCGCGCGGCAAGTGCTGTACGGACAGCGATACATTCAGGAAAAGTTTGGCAAGATTTGTCCCATTGCCTGGGTACCCGATACCTTTGGCTTTACCTGGCAGTTGCCCCAAATCCTCAAGCAGGGCGGCGTAGAATACTTCGTCACCCAAAAATTGCGCTGGAATGACACTACGAAGTTTCCCTACGAAGTCTTCCAGTGGCAAGCTCCCGATGGGAGCCAAATTCTCAGCCTAATGTCCGCTCCGATCGGCGAGTTTATTGATCCGGTAAAAATGGCGAATTTTGCCTGGGATCTGGAACAAAAAACCGGATTGCAAACTGCCCTCTGGCTTCCTGGCGTGGGGGATCACGGCGGCGGCCCGACTCGCGACATGCTCGAAGTGGCGCGACGCTGGCAACAGTCTCCCTTCTTCCCGCAGATGGAGTTTGGCACAGCGTTGGAGTATTTAAAAGGGGTTAGGGACTGGGGGCTAGGGGTTGGAGAGGAAGGTGAAGAACCTGGGTCATTAGTCAGTAGTAATTGGTCATTAGAAAACCAAGAACAAAGGACAAATGATGAAGGACATTCAACACTCAGCACTCAGCACTCCTTACCTGTCTGGAACTCCGAACTCTACCTGGAATACCATCGCGGTTGCTACACGACCCATGCCGATCAGAAACAACAGAATCGACAAGCTGAAAATTGGCTTTATCAAGTAGAACTGTGGGCAGCCTTGGCAACGATCGCTCTCGGAACTCCTTATCCCAAAACAAAATTAGAGGAGATTTGGAAAAAGGTTCTGTTTAATCAATTCCATGACATTCTGCCTGGATCATCAATTACTCAGGTTTTTGCTGATGCAAATCAGGTTTGGGAGGATATCTTGTGGGGTGAGTTGTTTGTTGATGGCACTCGCATACCAGAAGCGATCGCTCGTTCTATTGCCCCACCATCACCTCCTCACCCTGATGCCAAATTGTTAGTTGTATTTAACGCCCTAAGTTGGGAGCGTAATGAGATTGTCAAAATTGGTCTGATGATGATGCCGCTTCGACACAGACGTTGGCAAGTTTGCGATTTAGAAGGACAAATTATCTCAATCCAACATTCCTTTAGAGGTGCAGAAGGTGACAGCATTTCCTTCTTAGCTGAAGACGTACCACCTCATGGATACCGTTCATATTGGGTTTACGAGATTGAACCACTGCCAAAAGCTCTGATTGACGAACCGTATGTTCTAGAGAATGAATTTCTGCGCGTTTCAGTTGATCCGACTACAGGAGACTTGATAAGCATTTACGACAAGTACCATCAGCGAGAAGTACTGAGCGATCCTGGTAATCAACTGCAAGCATTTGAAGACAAGGGGCAATACTGGGATGCCTGGAATATTGATCCAAACTACAAAAACCATCCCCTGCCACCCACTGAATTGCAAGAAATTCGGTGGGTAGAGAAGAGTCCGGTGCGATCGCGATTACGAGTCACCCGCAGACTAAACCAGTCCACATTCAAGCAAATCTACATTCTAGAAACAGGTTCCCGCGTTCTCAAATTTGAGACGTATGCAACCTGGCAAGAACGGCACGTCCTCGTCAAAGCAGCCTTTCCCCTTAACTTAGAAGCTGACTTTGCCACCTATGAAATTCCCTGTGGAGCGATTCAACGCACGACCAAACCCCAAACCGATGCAGAAAAAGCTCAATGGGAAGTTCCCGCCATGCGGTGGGCAGATTTGAGCGACGGGAATTACGGCGTAAGTCTACTGAACAATTGCAAATACGGCTATGATGCTCAACCCAATCAACTGCGCCTGACTTTACTCCGAGGTTCGGAGTGGCCCGACCCGGAAGCGGATAAAGGACTGCATACTTTTACCTATGCCATCTATCCCCATGCGGGAGATTGGCAGCAGGCGCAAACAGTGCGGCGAGGGTATGAACTGAATATGCCGCTGCATGTCGTGCGATTGGATGCAGACAAAATTAGTCAAGCGGGGACATTGCCACCTGTGGGATCATTGCTGGATTTGGGATCAGAAAATCTGGTGCTGATGGCGTTGAAGCAGGCGGAGGATTCAGACAATGAATGGATTTTGCGCTGCTACGAGTGTCACGGGGAAGAAGCCCAACTGAATTTCCAGAGTGACTCGAGCCTAAAACTGGAGCATGCGATCGATTTATTAGAACGTCCGCTGGATGAAAATGCGAAGCAAGGACAAACTGTAACAATTCGTCCCTGGCAAATTGCAAGTTTTAAGATTTCAGCCAACTAAGGAATTAGTCTTCATGGTCTTCAAAGGGATCATCCAGTTGCTTGCCTGGAGGTCCGAAAGCGGTATACACAGCATACCCAGTCAGTCCAACCAGAACAGCCGCGATCGAAATGTTAAGAGCTATTGCAGGTTCCATAGGTGTAATCAATAGGTGTCCGTTCACGCTTATAATACTTCACAAAGCATAACAATGTCTGACAAGATTCTCATTAAGGAGACCCATGGCACAGCGGACTCGGTTGGGTGATGTATTAAAACCCCTCAATTCTGAATACGGTAAAGTGGTTCCCGGTTGGGGCACTACGCCTTTAATGGCAGTTTTTATGGGATTGTTTTTTGTGTTTTTGCTAATCATTCTGCAAATCTACAACTCCTCCTTGTTGCTCAACGATTTCACCGTTGATCCCAGAAGCGTAGGGCTGTAAATTGCCTGCGACTAAAAATTCTTGCTTGTTGCTTCGACCCCGGCTCTGTCGGGGTTTTTAATTAGATGCTGACAACGTTCTGCGTCCTGGGTTAAGACTGTGGAGAGTTTTATCTGAGTCGTCCTCTCCATGCCGTTTAATCCCGTCCTGAGTCGATCGCGCTTATTGGTCGCGCTCGTTCCCCTTTTGTTCGTTACTGCCCCCCAAACGGCGATCGTTGCTGTCACCCCGGCATCCAGAGTCGCTCAGGTCGTCTCTCAGGGCAACGAATTGTTGGATACGGGCCAGCGGCAATATCAACAAGGGCAACTACGGGAAGCGCTGGATACCTACCAGCGGGCTCTGGCGACCTTCCGGCGACCAGGTGGAGATGCCACAGAGCAACTGCGTCAAGGGGATGGCGAAGGCACCGCGATCCAGATGATTGGGCTGATCTACGCCCGCTTGGGGCAGTATCAGAATGGGTTGGAGGCGCTACAATCGGCCCTGCAGGTGCAGCAAGCTTTACTGGATCGAGCTGCCAAAGCAGAAGGGCAAACCGCCTTGCAGGTCTTCTTTCGGAATCGGGGGAAACTGCGATCGACCCTCTCCTTTCTGGCCCTAATTCACGAACGCTTAGCCCAATATTCTCAGGCATTGGAACTGAATCGAGATGCGATCGCTCGCAGTGGGAGAAGTCCTGGAGATTATGCCCTGGATGGGGAAATTTTCAACCAGATGGGCAATGCCTATACCCAACAAGACCAGTTCCCCAGAGCGCTGGAAGCCTATTATCGGGCGATGGTGTTGGTGGAAGAGGTTGGTTATCCTTTGGGGCGCGACCTTGCTAAAGGGGGCAAACCCGTCAACGTGATTGAGGCCAACAAACTAATCTACGGATTACAACCCGTTAGCCAGCAGGTGGCGATGGAGTACCTGGAGCGATCGCTCAAATTGGATTATCATTCGCCCATACGGATGCATCCCTGGGCACGATTCGTTTACGTTATGACACTCAACAATGTGGGGAATGCGTACCGGCGGATGGGGCGTTCTCAAGCCCAATTCTTTTACCTCAAAGCTTTGGAGTCGAGCCGATTTGCCCAATCTCTAGAATTGGAAGCTCTGAGCTTGAATAATGTGGGGCAAGCCTACAGTAACACAGGTCAAATCAAGCAGGCGCAAGATTATTATCAGCGCGCCTTAGAGGTGAGTCGCAAACTAGGCGATCAATCTTTGGAAGGCAAGACTCTAAACAATTTGGGAATCGCCTTTCTTCAAGCGAACAACTATGCTCAGGCTGCCAGCACTTTGCAAGCGGCCCTATCTGCCTGGGAATCTTTGCGACCAGGATTGAGCGACTCTAACTTAATGTCGTTATTTGAGACGCAGGCACAAACCTACGAGTGGCTTCAAAAGGCGCTCGTTGCCCAAAATAAAGCAGAGCCAGCTCTGGAAATTGCTGAGCGTGGGCGAGCCAGAGCGTTTGTAGAACTGCTGGCCCGGCGCTTAAAACCCATTGAACCAGCAAAAACGATCGTCCAACCGCTAACTCTGGCCCAAATTCGGCAGGTTGCCAAAACCCAGAAGGCAACTCTGGTGGAGTATTCAGTCATCGGCAATGAGGCACTTTACATCTGGGTTGTAAGGCCGACGGGTGAGATCGCCTTTCGCCAGGTCAATTTGCAACCGATCTTAAAAAATCAACGTGGCAACCTGGCCGACTACATTGAACAGGCAAGGCTGATGGGCTTGGGTGTCCGGGGACGGGGAACTCCGACGACCTCACCCAGCCAGATCAACGATCACCCCACCTCCCCCCAACTGCAACAACTATATCAACTCTTGATCGCGCCGATCGCCGCTCAACTCCCCCAAGAACCCGGTGCCCGAATTGTCTTCATTCCCCACAATGCGTTGTTCCTGGTGCCCTTCGCCGCCTTGCAAAATCCAACCGGGAAATATCTGATTGAGCAATACACGATCGCCATTTCACCCTCAATTCAAGTGTTGCAACTGACTCAACAGCAGGGACGGGGTGAAGCTTCAAGCATTAGCGATCGGGCCAAAACGCTGGCAGCCACCACCCGCTTCAGTCCTGCCCTAATTGTCGGTAATCCCACAATGCCAAAGGTGCGGATCGAAGCCGGACAACCACCCGAACAACTCTCCAGTCTGCCTGGTGCCGAAATCGAAGCTACGACGATCGCCGCTTTGCTGCAAACCAATGCTCTCATCGGCAAACAAGCCACAGAATCTGCCGTGGTGCAGCAATTACCCACGAAGCGCCTGGTTCATCTGGCAACTCATGGCCTACTGGATGACTTCAAAGGACTGGGGGTTCCCGGAGCGATCGCCCTGGCTCCCGATCCCAATGTCCCCACCAGTGATGGACTTCTGACCGCCAACGAAATTTTGGATCTAAAGCTCAATGCCGATTTGGTGGTGCTCAGTGCGTGTGACACCGGACGCGGTCGCATTACGGGTGATGGGGTTGTTGGCCTGTCGCGATCGCTCCTTTCCGCCGGGTCTGCCAGTGTGATTGTGTCCCTCTGGGCTGTGGCCGATGCCTCCACCGCATTACTCATGACTGAGTTCTACCAGGCCCTGCTGCAAAATCCCGACAAAGCGATCGCCCTCCGCCAGGCCATGCTCAAAACCCGTCAACGCTACCCCAATCCCCAAGACTGGGCCGCCTTCATCTTCGTCGGCGCAGCCGAATAATGGATTTGATGCTTTTGAGATTGCTTAAATTGTTAAGAGTCAGCCTACATAATTGCTCCAAACCCTGCGCAGTTAATACTCTATTCCGAAAAATACGGGAAATTGCGGGTTATCTACCTCAAAACGGATATTATCAAGAAAATTTCGGTCTAATATCCCAAATCGGCTTTTATCTCGAAACTTTCTGAATAACATGCCAAATAAGGTGATTAGCCCGAAAAGTTCAGTCTAATAATAGTTAGCTTGCCAGCCCGCAGCGTTCCTTTGAGTCATCGAACCATCGTCGCAAATCTTGGTTGATTGTGCCGTTGGGAGTAATTGTGATCGCGTCTCATCCTCATTACATTCCATTTCACATTCTAGTTGTAACCTTGAGTCATCGGTCGCTGTTGGGGCGGGCGATCGCTTCCAGTACAATCTGCAACATTTCTGCCAACGCAGCGACATCAGCACGATTATGCTCATCTCGCGTCTTGTTCATTCCGGTTTCATTAACAGAATCAGTCTCTGTATTACCGTCATGTTAATTTGCAGTATAAACTAATGTAATGTTCGAGATGCGAGAAGAAATTCCTGCTACTTACTTATTTTTTCTGTCGTTTGCGGCGCAATAATGCTAATCCACCACTCGCTAAGATTATTCCTCCAACTGTAGTTGGTTCAGGAACAGCGGCGAAGAAGAAATTACCAACTCCGAAAGTAGCATTATTTAATCCAGGAGCTTGCATTGAAAATTCCAATGTGGGAACGCCAGGTATTGGGAAATTTTCTATCGTAAGACTATCTGAAGGATCTAATACAACTCCAAGGAAATTTTGATTGACATTATTGAAGCAAGTGGCTCTATCAAAGCTGGTTGGACCAAATGGATTAAGTATTTGACAACCAGCTGGAGGTCGAAACCTGTCTGAGAGATCAATTCTAAAGCTGTTAAAATTTGCGGTGTCTGAAGCTATCACTAGAGTTCCTTGTGGAACGATAAAATTTCCTGCAAAGGCAAATACAGGTTGTTGTGGATTTAATAGAGACCAGTCAATAAAATCAACATACAAGTCCTCAGATGGGTCCGTTCTTGTTTTACCAACAAATGAACCATCGAGTATATAAGCAGATCTACGAAAACGTCCTATAGTCTGACCTACTCTCCCACTGACAGCAACCTCTACATTAGGCGTAAGAGTTGGGATTGAAGTAATGAGTTGAACTGGATCTCCCGCATCACGTCGAAAATCTAACGAAATAAGTGAATACCTATCAGATTCTCGCGCTGCAAGTGCTCTAACCCATTCATCTGAATCAAAATAGAGGCTGTAGGCTTGAGCAGAATCTGCTCCCAATAAACTAATGTTGAGAATTGCTGAGACGACTAATGTACCCTTTGCAAGATTATCCATAGGAAACTCCAGACTCTAAATTAATAGATAGTTATCCTTATCTCGTGTCAGACACAAACCGACCCTGAGCACTTATCAAGCATTCATGGACATTGCTTTCGAATTCATCTTAAACACTTTCAACGAAGATAAATTACGTTTTAACCCTATTAGACAACTACAAGATTTTTGGTTAATTACACAAGAGATAGTAACAGTTTGCACAAAATTGGAATTCAGCTTCATCAAATTTTTACAGAGGTGATTTTGATAAACTCCTTGGTAGTTGCCTGGTCTTACTCAATCCGACCCTCAAATCCACACTACTCTAGTGCGATCGCATCGCCGTAGGTTGGGTTGAAGCATGAAACCCAACAGTATCAAGGATTTCTTAGGCTAAAATAAAGGAGTGCAGTTGAAACGAGGTTAAGCCGATGACAGTTCGGCAGCCCCGCTACAGCAAAGAAGAGTTTGCTCGACGTGGCGATGAGATTTATGAATCTCAGGTGCGCCAGCAGGTCGAGGAAGGGAATCACGGCAAGATTAACGGTAGGGTAGGTAAATTGCTCATCCATTTGCCTGCCTGGGGGTAAAACTATTGTTATGCCGTTTCAATGGGATCCAGACAAAGCAAGTAGTAATGCCAAGAAGCATGGTGTGTCTTTTGAAGAAGCGGTCACCGTCTTCGGAGATCCACTAGCTGTCACGATTTCTGACCCTGATCACTCGGTAGGTGAGTTTCGCTTTCTGACAACAGGGCAGTCGAGGCTACAACATCTTTTGGTAGTTTCCCACGTGGAACGAGAGAGTGAAGTACGTTTGATCAGCGCCCGTTTAGCCACTTGACAGGAGAAGCGAAGCTATGAGTCGGGAACATGAAGCAACCGTCAATGACGAAATGAGACCTGAGTATGATTTTTCAGGTGGAGTGCGTGGCAAGTACTACGAAGCATACATGCGGTCAAGTAATGTTGTGGTTCTTGACCCAGATGTAGCAGAAATTTTTCGAGACTCCGCTTCCGTTAATGAAGCATTACGATTGCTTGCAAAGATCGGTCTAACAATCCAAATGCAGCGGACGGAATAGAGAGGGTTGGTTGAGATGCTGAGTTTGCTAGCCGCCGCTGATTTGAGACGTTAGACCGCGAGTTCTTAAGGCAGTTAAAAAGCATTAAAATTCTGGAAAACAATTTTGTTTAACTTACGCCTGTTGTCCGGAGAGACCGATAGCTCATTACTCATCTACTACAACACCTTCGACAAGAGGTAGCCCTACCATGTGGAATACCAAAAAGATTCACTATGCCTCTGCTCTGCTAGTTTCAATGTTTGCTTGTATTACTGAGGTGCTATTATCCCCTCTCCCAATGGTTCCTCAAAAAGCTCTAGCTCAGTGGAGGAGTGCCTGTAATGATCTAACACCGGGATGGTGGTGGGCAAGCGCGGATATTCCACGCGGGTGTCTGTCGGTATTCAACCAAGGTGTTTTCTAAGGTTGCAAGATGATGGAAATCTAGTTTTGTATTACGGAATACCACACACCCGGTCATCTGTCTTGTGGGCTTCTAATACTAACGGGCGTGCCGTACAAAAAGCTGCCATGCAAGCTGACGGTAACTTTGTTTTGTACGGCTACGATGGAGTACCGATTTAGGCTACTAATACAGAGGGAAATCCAGGGGCTCGGCTTCAAGTTTTGGGATGTTCCCGTTCCTGCTTGATTCAGGCATTGGTTCAGCAACGCCCTATATCTGAGATTGAGCGATCGAGTTAGCATCTTCATTGATGGGCATTTTCTAGCCGACAATGTGCGTTAAGATTCTTGAAGAACTGCTCAGAGTTCTCATCCTTATTGCTCTCATAGCGGTATTCCTATGTCGGCCAGTCCGTGGTGGTCTCGTTTATTCAATCTCGCTCGACCTGCGACAGGGATTGCCTCCGCATCATCGCCTCAAGCTGGAGCTAGAGTTGAGTTAGCCGGCATTTGTAAAGAGTTTGAAGAAGGTGATGTTCGGCGGGTAGTGCTGAATCAGGTGAGCTTGCGGTTTGAACCAGGAGAATTTGTGGTGCTGTTGGGGCATAGCGGCAGCGGGAAAAGTACGCTCCTCAATCTCATCAGCGGTATCGATCGCCCCTCTGCTGGCAGCATTCGGATCGACGACCTCATAATTACGGCATTGGATGAGAAATCCCGCACTTTGTTTCGACGCGATCGTGTCGGCTTTGTGTTTCAATTTTTCAACCTGATTCCTACTTTGACAGTGCTGGAAAATGTCACGTTGCCGCAAGAATTAGCCGGTAAGTCTCCTTTGACGGCGCGTGAGTCGGCACTGGCGTTGCTCCATCAGGTGGGGTTGGACGATCGCCTCGATACTTACCCCGATAAATTGTCGGGAGGGCAGCAGCAACGGGTGGCGATCGCCCGCGCTCTGGCTCACGATCCTCAGGTTATTTTGGCTGATGAACCGACGGGTAATTTGGATGAAGAAACTGGAGCGCGCGTGCTGGAACTGCTTCTCGACCTGACTCGCACCACCCGCAAAACGTTGATTATGGCGACCCATAACCCAGACATTGCCCGCCATGCCAATCGCGTTTTGCGCGTGCAAGATGGGCATTTGATTCCGGTCATCGTGCATCCCGATGCGATCGAGGAAGTGGTGGCATGACAGCAGTCGTTTCCAATGCACCGCTTTGGCGCTTAGCGGGGCAGCGGCTACGGCAGCGGCCGTTGCAGTATCTGCTGTGTATTTTGGGGATTGCGCTGGGCGTGGCGATGATGGTCTCGATTGACCTGGCGAATGGCTCAGCTCAACGGGCTTTTGCCCTCTCAACGGATGCCATTACCGGACGTGCCACCCATCGCATTGAAGCGATCGCGCCAACTGGGATTCCAACTGCGGTTTACACCCAATTGCACCGCACTCATCCAGCAATTCCGCTAGCGCCCATGGTGGAAGGCTACGTGTTAGCAACTGAGTTGGGTGCCCAACCCATGCGACTGGTCGGGGTGGACGTGCTAGCTGAGTCTCCGTTTCGGAACTATTTTGGCGCGGAAGGAGAAAGTTTGGATGCAGCCTCTGTGCAGTTGCTGACAAATCCTCAGGCGATCGTGCTTGCGCATGATGTCGCCGCTTGCTATGGGTTGCAGCTAGGCGATGCACTACATTTGGATATTGCCGGACAACATCGGTCGGTCACTATCATTGCGTTGGTGCAGTCTGATGATACGTTGAACCGTCGCGCCCTCAGTACGTTGCTATTTGCCGACATCGCTACAGCGCAGGAACTCTTGGGGCAGGTGGGCACGCTGAGTTACATCGATGCGATCGCTCAGACACCCTCTGAGGTCGATGCAATTAATGCTTCTCTGCCTTCTGGGTTGAAACTGGAAACCGCTGAAGCGCAAAAAAATGCTGTGCAACAAATGACTGCCGCTTTTGAGTTGAATTTAACCGCGCTAAGTTTGTTGGCATTGGTCGTAGGCATGTTTTTGATCTACAACACGGTTACGTTCAGTGTGGTGCAACGACGACCTCTGTTCGGGATTCTGCGGTGTTTGGGCGCCACCCAGGGGCAGCTATTGGCCCTGATTTTAGGAGAGGCGGCGCTGTTTAGTATCATCGGTTCGCTGTTGGGTGTGGGGCTGGGCATTGTCTTGGGGCGCAGCATTGTTGGCTTGATCACACAAACGATTAATGATTTCTACTTTGTGGTTTCGGTGCAGCAGGTCACGCTATCCAACATGACGATCGCGAAAGGTCTGGTCATCGGTGTGGCGGCAGCACTCTTTGCCTCGGCCTTACCCGCCCTGGAAGCCATGAACACCACACCCACGCTGACGTTGCAGCGATCGACCCTGGAAGGCAAAGTTCAGAAACTCCTGCCCATTTTGACGATCGCCTGGTTGGGCTTTTCGCTGGCTGGCATTGCGTTATTGCGCTGGTCTGGTGGTGGTCTGGTAGCGGCCTTCGCTGGCTTATTTGCGGTGTTGCTGGGCGCAGCCCTTTTGGTGCCACCGGCCATTGCCATCCTGATGCAGGTCCTTTCGCCTCTGGGTTATCGCTTATTTGGAGTAGTCGGGCGGTTGGCTCCCCGCGACATTCTACGTTCGCTGAGTCGGACTTCGGTGGCGATTGCCGCCCTCATGGTGTCAGTCTCGGTGATTGTGGGAGTTTCCGTAATGATTGGCTCGTTTCGGGGAACGGTCGTGCAGTGGTTGGATCAAACGCTCCAGGCCGACATCTACGTTTCGCCTCCTACAACCACAGCCAATCGGGTTCTGGGTAAGCTCGAGCCGCAGGTCGTGACCGCTTTGCAGCAGTGGGATGGGTTGCGGTTTGCTGTGAGTTATAACGATGCCGATGTCCGGGTGGTAGATTTTCAGCGGGAGGCCAAGCTGATTTCAGCCGATGGGGATGTATCGCAAGGACAGCGGCCTTACGCCTGGATTCGGCCTGGGCTGGAACCCGACCCGTGGAAAGCGTTAGACGCTGGAGCCGGTGTGATTATTTCGGAAGCGTTGATTCGGCGGGAAAACTTGCCGATGCCGCCCCAAACCGTCACTCTAGAAACGCCTGTGGGCGATCGCGCGTTTCCCGTCCTGGCCGTTTTCTACGATTACTCCTCCGATCGCGGCACCATTATTCTCGATGACGCTGTTTACAAGCAATTGTGGCAGGACGATCGGATTGCCTCGTTGGGGTTGTTCGTGCAGCCAGACGTGGATGTAGAAGCAACCGTAGCCGCCATCCGCTCGCAGTTTCAAGGCCGACAAGACCTGCTGGTTCAGTCCAATCGCAGTTTACGGCAGGGATCACTGGAGATTTTCGATCGTACCTTTGCCATTACCAGTGCGTTGCAACTCTTGTCGGTTGTCGTCGCCTTCATCGGTGTCTTGAGTACATTGATGAGTTTGCAACTGGAACGGACACGCGAACTAGGCATTCTGCGAGCCACTGGTATGACCCCCAACCAACTGGGTCGCCTGACCTTGTTGGAAACCGGCTTGATGGGGACACTGGCGGGAGTATTCGCCATGCCCCTGGGATTTGTTCTCGCCTGGATTTTGATTTACGTGATCAACGTGCGCTCCTTTGGTTGGACTCTGCAAATGGCGTTGGAGGCTCGCTACTTTTGGCAAGCTTGGCTGGTGGCGATCGCGGCAGCTCTCCTGGCCGGAATTTATCCCGCTCTACGTTTGGGGCGCATGAATATCGCCGCGGCTTTGCGTCAGGAGTGAAGGATATGAAGCGATTGACATTGCGTGTTGGGCTGCTGCTGAGTTTGATTTGCGGTTTGTGGTTACAGGTATCGCCATCCGCGATCGCAGTTAATACCGTCACCTGGCAACCCACTCTCGCCACGAACGGCGAATATCGGAAAGCGATCGCGCCTCAAACCTGGCACTTTCCTGCCGACTTTGGCCCCCACAATGACTATCAAACCGAGTGGTGGTACTACACTGGCAACCTGGCAACCGAAGCAGGACGACCTTTCGGCTTTCAACTCACGTTCTTCCGGCAGGCGATTGCCCCCACTGCTGCCACTGCCCCTAACCAATCGGAATGGCGCACCAACCAAATTTACTCCGCCCATTTCACCGTTAGCGACATCGATGGTAGCCACTTTTATCCGGCTGAACGATTTAGCCGGAATGGGATTGGGTTAGCAGGCGCAGCTGCAAGTCCCTATCGAGTTTGGTTGAATGATTGGGCGGCAACGGAAGTAGCACCGGGAATAGTGCGACTTCAGGCGCAAACAGAAGCTGTTGCGATCGATCTCCAGGTGGAGCAAACTCAACCGCCCGTTCTCCAGGGTGATCAAGGTTTTAGCATCAAAGGGTTAGAACCAGGAAATGCTTCGTATTACTACTCGCTGGTTCAGCAACCCACTACAGGCACCATCACCGTCGGTGGTCAATCCTTTCCGGTTCGTGGTAAAACCTGGAAAGACCACGAGTACTCCACCAGTGCGTTGACGGCAGGTACTGTGGGTTGGGACTGGTTTTCGATTCAACTGGATGATGGCGCAGCCTTGATGTTGTATCAGTTGCGGCACGAAGATGGCAGGCGTGAAGTCACCTCCGCTGGCACCTACATTGCTGCGACCGGGGAAACCACTCACCTCAATTACGACGACTGGACTATCACCGTCCTTGACACCTGGAAAAGTTCGCGTAGCAAGGCGGTGTATCCGGCTCGCTGGCAAATTCAGATCCCATCGTTAAATATTGCACTGGAGGGGCGATCGCTGCTGGCTGATCAAGAACTTAATACCTCCACAGCCACGTATTGGGAAGGGGCCACGGCCTTCTACGGGGCACTCGGCGAACAGCCCCTTCAAGGTAAAGGCTACGTAGAACTTACCGGCTACGCAACTCGCCTGGACTCTCTGCTATCGGCCAGTTCGCCCTAAAGTATAACTAAGGTGTTTAAGCGGCGAAGAATATTATGTATCCCTCAATCATAGAAGTGAGTGTAGAAGAGTTAGGGCAGGCGCTCGCGGCAAAGGGCGATTGCCAGTTTGTGGATGTGAGAGAACCACAGGAATTGGAACTGGCGCAGGTAGACGGGTTCCAGAATTTACCGTTGAGTGAGTTTGGGGAATGGTCAGGCAAAATCATGACCCTGCTTGATCCGGAGAAGGAAACATTGGTGATGTGTCATCACGGCATGCGATCGGCGCAGATGTGCCAGTGGTTAAGCCAGCAGGGATTCACCAATGTGAAAAACGTGGTCGGTGGGATTGATGCGTATTCGCTGGTGGTAGATGCTTCAGTCCCTAGATACTGAAAGCGAAGCCATTGCAGCGACGATCTTCTATACGGGCTGAAGATGCTTCGCCAATGGCTTCGCCTTACACTTGGGCTCTTCTCGCTGTAGCTTAGGAATGAGAATTAAATAAAGTAGAAAATTCTGTGGAATGGGCATCCTGCCTGTCACTCACAGCCGAGACCGCTATGCCACTTTATTTAATCCATAGTATTTAGTAAGCGTCCTGGAGTTCGTAGAAGTCGGGGGAGATGTAATCCTTGCGCAGGGGGTAGCCTACCCAATCTTCTGGCATCAGAATCCGCTTGAGATTAGGGTGCCCTTCGTACACAATTCCGTACATGTCGTAGGATTCCCGCTCTTGCCAGTCCGCCGCTTTCCAGATCCAGTAGACCGACGGTACGGTGGGATTTTCGCGCGGTAGAAAGACTTTCACGCGAATTTCTTCGGGGCGATCGGCATCATCGGCGACTTTAATCAGATGGTAGAAACTCACCAGATCTTGACCAGGGCCAGAGTCATACCCACCCTGACACTGCATATAGTTAAAGCCGTAAGCATAAAGGGCTGTGCAGATGGGAATGAGAAAGTCGCGATCGACCTTCACCGTTTCCACACCCGACGCATCCAACCCTAAAAACTCGTGCTCAAAGCCGTTCTCGGTTAACCACTTAGAGGCTTTTCCAGCTTCAGCCAAGGGCGCAGTTTCAGTGATTGCCGATTGTTGTTCATCAGCCACGATTCACTTCCTCCTTCTGTCCAGAGGTCAACAAAGCTGGGGGAACAGGCATGCCCATCGCTTCCACCAACTCCTTAGGCGCAGCCTCACGAGTCCCCGTCGCCAGGTATTTCCCGTCCAGAGTTGGTTCCGTTGTCTTCATCGTGTGGGTGGTGCTGTAGTAGCGATGCTCTTGCCGGAGGTTAGCCCGCTCCTGAATCGAGTCATTAGAAATTTTCTTCCGCAACTTGATAATGGCATCAATGATTGCTTCGGGGCGTGGCGGGCAACCAGGGAGATACACATCCACTGGGATCAACTTGTCAACTCCCCGCACCGCGGACGGAGAATCGACGCTAAACATGCCACCCGTAATGGTGCAAGCACCCATCGCAATCACATACTTGGGATCGGGCATTTGTTCGTACAAGCGCACCAAAGCTGGAGCCATCTTCATCGTAATGGTGCCAGCCGTAATAATCAGGTCGGCCTGCCGGGGGGTAGACCGAGGCACCAAACCAAATCGATCGAAGTCGAAGCGAGAACCGATCAGGGCCGCAAACTCAATAAAGCAGCAAGCCGTTCCATATAGCATCGGCCACAAGCTGGAAAGCCGCGCCCAGTTGTACAAATCGTCTACTGTCGTCAGAATCACGTTCTCAGACAAATCTTGAGTTACCTGAGGACGCTCGATCGGGTTCAACATCTGCTCGCCCTGCGCCAAAATCGGGCTGCGAGTCGTGGAATTCGAATTTAAGACCATTCCAAAGCTCCTTTCCGCCAAGCGTAAACTAAACCAATGACCAGAATGGCAATAAAGATCAAGGCTTCAATGAATGCCAGCAAGCCCAATTTGCTGAAGGCAACAGCCCAGGGGTAGAGAAACACGGTTTCCACGTCGAAGATGACGAAAACCAGCGCAAACATATAGTAACGAATATTGAACTGAATCCAGGCTCCGCCGATCGGCTCCATGCCAGATTCATAGGTAGTGCGGCGTTCGGGGCCACGGCGGCTAGGACGCAGGAGTTTGGCGGCGGTGAGGGCTAGCGCAGGCACCAAACTGCACACCAGCAAAAATCCTAAAAGATATTCGTACCCGGTAAGAACAAACACGTTAGTAATTACCCTTAGCGAATGGGGGACTGAAGGTTCGGCAAGAACTTCCCTTCATATTATAGGGGGCTAGCCTTTACAAAAGGATAGAAATAGAAAGTGAATGTTTCAGGCAGCGTAATAGAGTTTCCTTAATCGACAGGGCAATGATTACGCGCTCTCATCTATTTCATTACTTGAGAACACTATCCAACAACGGCTCTGCCCCAAAGCGGATGGGGTCGGTGCAGGGGAGTCCAGTTTCCTGATGCACTTGCGCGATCGCATCCTGTGCAACGCTCTCCTCAAGATGGTAGGTGTTGAGAGCGATTGCGGCAACTGGAACTGGAGCAAAAGCCCCGGCAGCATGGGCGATGGCTTCATATAATTCAACCACTTGCGGTAAGGGCGGAATTGGTACCGTGGGAATGCGGCTGATGTGGGTTTGTCCGGCGCGATGGACGAGAATCAGGTGGGTGGGTTGACTGCCGCGAAGCAGGGGCAACGTAGCCGTGGAGGACGGATTCAGCAAGGAACCTTGACCCTCAATATGAAGGATATCGTAGTCATTGCCGAACTTCAGCATCTGCTGTTCGATCGCCCCGGTAGCAAAATCTACCCGCACGGCATCTAGGGCCACCCCATCCCCTGCAATCATTAGTCCGGCCTGACCGGAAGCAATGAATTTCGATCGCCAGCCGCGTTTCTGACTGGCTGCATGGAGCGCAAGACTGGTAGACATTTTGCCGATCGCCATGTCCGTGCCGACGGTCAACACTCGCAAACAGGGTAAGGTGCGGGCTTTGCCGGTGCCCACTTCCAACCCGTCTGGTTCCTGACGCATATCCCAAAGCCATTGTCCGGGTTGCAAGAGCGCTGTCAGTTCTGGATCAAGCATGAGACGAGTGTGCAACCCGTTGGCGATCGATACTCCCGCCGCGATCGCCTGCTTCACTTCCTGCCGCCATGCCTCCGGCAACACGCCCCCGCTTGGGGCAATCCCGATCGCCAACACATCCGGCTGGTAGGCTAAAGCGGCTGACACTGAGGCCACAATCGGTGCCGGTCGCGCAATCCCAGTTAATGTTACGAGATCTAACCCAGCACACTCGCGATCGATCACTGCGACAATGTTTGCCTCGCTAAACCGCAACAAGGACAAGCCAGTTTTGCCATTGCCCCCCCGAATGCCGTCATGCAACAAAATCGCCAGTCGATGGTGCGGTTTGATCAAGAGAACACTCCAAGTCACAATGTACTTCAATCATATGTCCCGTCCTTGCCACTCGTGAACGCATCGCGCCTCTGCCAGACGGCGGGAACAAAGGCATCGATCCAGCAATGTTGTCACTGGTTATCTTCCAACCTGCTTGACTCCCAGCCCTGGTTGATGATTGGGGACGATGCAACCATTTTGGAGCCTTGCGCCAATAAATGGGTCGTTGAGTAAGTTCAGGTGGCTATCCAGATCGATGTGATCGGCGAGGGGGGAGAGGTGAGCCAGGGCCGTGTTGAGCAAACTACTGTCGGAGTAGCAGCCGAACATGACTTTGAGGCCGCAAGCTTTCGCGGTGTGAATCATGCGAAGCGCTTCTGAGAGTCCCCCAGATTTCATGAGCTTGATGTTGATGCCATGCACTCGATCGCACAGGGGCAGAATATCGCTACTGGTGAAACAACTTTCATCCACAAAAATGGGCAGGGGCGATCGGGCATAAAGTGCTGGCAAGTCACCTTCCTGACCTTTGGCGAGGGGTTGTTCAATGTAAGTAATGCCTTGTTCAGCTAACCAGTCTGCCATCTCCAAGGCTTGTGGTAATGTCCAGCCGCCATTGGCATCAATGCTGATTTGAGAAATATGAGGGGCGGCAGCCTTAACTGCTAGCAACATGGCGTGATCGGCTGCGAGTCCCGCTGGATTGCCTAACTTCACTTTTAATGCCTGGATACCGTAAACCTGTCCCAGCCAGTCTTTTACCCGTTGTTGAGCGACTTCGGGCGGACTAATGCCAATCGTGACAGAGGTGGGCGGAATGCGATCGCGATCCAAGCCCCACAATGCCCAGAGGGGTAAGTTTGCCTGTTTGCCTAACCAATCATGCAACGCCACATCCAGAGCTGCACGAGCCGCCGAGGGTAAGCGGGCATCAGTCATCAGGCGATCGATCCGCTGCCGTTCTAAAGGACTGAGCGCTTTTAACAGCGGCGCGACTTTTTGCAGCGAGCGGGCGATCGTCTCGGTCGTTTGGGGTGTTTCGCCGATTGAAAACGGGGACGCTTCGCCCCACCCTTTGATGCCGTCATGTTCGATCTCGAGCCAAAGGTTGGTAGTTTGGGCTGTGGTACCGCGACTAATCGTAAGGGCAAAGCGTTTGTTGACGGTGAAGGTCGCCAGTTTCAGTTGCATGATCTTATTTACTTGCAGCTAAATCCTGAATCACCCGTCCGGCTGCGGTGAACGCGATGCCTTGCTGGGAACTGGTGCTGATCATAATGGTTTCAATAATTGGCTCTGGTACAGGGCGATCGCTGACCCATTCCACGATGAAGTTTGCCCCGGAACCGCCACTATCATCCTGTTGGGGGATCAAAAACGCTGTACTCGCTAGAGGAGCTAACCGGAGACTCTCCTGGCTATATCCTTTGACTTGGTTGCCGTTGGAGTCGTAGTAACGAATCGATCGCAGAAAGATGGGGGTTGTCAGGCTGGTATTTCGCACACTGAGGGTAATCGTCAGCAGTTGTTCAATGCCGTTGCCGTGGTAAATGTGAGAGTAGGCAGGCACATAGACTACTTCACCTTGGGCGATCGTCGTCGGAGCCGCTGCCACCGCCACCGCTTTCTCATCCTGAGGCAACCGTTTGAGTAATTCGCTTCCCGTTGCGGAGTTGCTAGCGGAGGTTTGCGCCTGAGTACAGGCAGTCATCAAGAGCAAACACAACACGAACGCGATCGCCACTTTAACAATTTTCACGCTGCCCCTCTGCTGATTTCCTTCTAAATGTCTACTGATCAACTCTAATTTGCCGCAAGTAAATACTTGATAATCGTTCTAATTGCTGGACTCAAAATACAAAGACTCATGATGATTGCAGTCATAATCATGACTGTAATGGATAAGTTAACCATTTTCTCTGCTTGACTTTTTGGTGGTGGATCGGAGTTTTGCATCCTCCAGCCTCTTCTTCTTTCTTCATAGCTTAAACCGTTCTGACGATCGCACCCAGCCAACCCATTCGCTAGAATCGATGAGTTCTGCACAGTTCCTGGGTTTTATGCCTTCTTTAAAGCGAAATTTAGACTCGTTTCGACCACCCAAATTTTTCAAGAAATTAGTTTTGGGAATTGTCATGAGTGTGGCGATCGCCCTCCTCAGTTTGAGCCTGCTACCCAACATTTCCACGGTTGCCGCCCCGCCCAAAGTTTTTGATCAAGCCTGGAAAACCATCAACGATAACTTTTTTGATCCCAAGTTCAATGGGGTCAATTGGTCGGTCATGCGAGAAAAATATGCGCCCCTTGCGGCGAAAGCCACATCGCAGGAAGAGTTAGCAACGGTCATTAACCAGATGCTGGCAGAACTCAACACCTCTCATACTCGCTTCTACACGCCTGAAGAAACCGCTTACTACCAACTGTTAGGCATCTTTCAGCCCCGCAGCCGTGACTTACAACGTCTCCCCAAAAGCATCTTTCCCAAAGGCAAGCTGGAATACAGCGGCATTGGCGCCTTTACCCAAATTATTAACGGCAAGACATTTGTAACGGGCGTGATGGAAGGTACACCCGCTATCCAAGCTGGCTTGCAAGTCGGTGACGAACTAATCACCGCAGATGGACAACCCTTTCATCCGGTCAAATCTTTTAACGACAAGGCTAATCAACCCGTCAAACTCCTGATTCAACCCACCACAGACCCGCAATCACGTAAGGAGATCGCTGTTACGCCCAAACTGCTCGATCCATTGACGATGTTTCTCGATGCCCAAAAATCCAGTACGCGGACTTTTCAGCGAGATGGTAAACAAATTGGTTACGTGCATCTCTGGTCTTATGCGGGTGATCAGTACCAGGAACAACTAGAAGAAGATTTGATTTATGGCAAACTGCGCGATGCGGCTGGATTGGTGCTGGACTTGCGCGGTGGTTGGGGCGGTGCCCCGCTCACAGCGTTGAATATCTACACGGCACGGGGCCCCAGCCTTGATAGTATTCCTCGCAGTCAGGAGCGGTATACAATTCGCGCCCAATGGCATAGCCGGTGGTGATGCTGGTGAACGAAGGCAGCCGCAGTGCTAAGGAAATTCTGGCGTATGGGTTTAAGCAGTACAAAATCGGAACAGTGGTTGGCGCAAAAACTCCTGGAGCTGTGGTGGCGGGACGGGCGTTCTTGATGGAAGATGGAACGCTGCTGTATTGTGCCGTGTCGGATGTGTACGTAGACGGCAATCAACGTTTGGAAGGAAAAGGAGTGGTACCGGACATCGAAGTGCCCTTCAAAGTTGAGTACGCCCAAGGTGCCGACCCCCAACGAGAACGCGCGATCGCCACTCTCCTTTCGCAAATCCGCGATCGAAACTAAAGTGCTTTGATTATGAGACAACGAAATACCCAGAATGGGGCGCAGTTGTTATGCCTGGGAGAGTCGTTTTCCTTCCTGACCGCCGAGCATGTCGTGGGCTTCTTGCAGGATGGTTGGAATTTTGTCGGCATGGGGACTGCGGCGCAAAAAAGGTTGCAGGGCGGCTAAATCGATTTGATTGACCTTGACTCCCGGAAACCAATGACTGGCATTGTTCAACATAGCATACCGCGCTTTGGCAAAATCGGTCATGTCATAGGCGATCGCCAGATTACGCAACCACAACACCGTATGCACATTAAACTGCCCTGGGGTTTCATGAATGCTTGGTAAGCCCACCTGCCAGGTTTTATACCAATCTTCTCCCAGGCGGTCGATCGCGGCTTGCTCTAATCGAGACAAGATGGGCGGTAACACTTCATCCGCGCGATCGATGAAATCAAGCGTTTTGACATGCTCATCAAAGTCTTGAGGTTTAGCAGCACCCACACTTAAGGTATGCACTTGCGAATGACTCAAACAAAATAAATTATTAAACACGATCGGACTCAATGGCACACATAAATCAATTAACCGTTGCGGTGGGTTGTAAAGCATGCCGCCTTTGTCGGATGGACTAATAATAAACACGCCCATATCTTGTCGAGTTGCAGCTTCGATCGCGGCCCAGTTGCGTTGATTAATGTAATACCAGTGCAAATTAACATAATCGAACTGGCCAGTTTCACAGGTATTGACGATCACATCGGTTGGGCCATGCGTCGAGAACCCAATGAACCCAACTCGTCCTTGCTTTTGAAACTCCCGCGCAACATCTAAACAACCACCAGGTCGAATCGTCCAATCCAAAATTTCAGACGTATTGATGCCATGAATCCCCAGCAAATCCACATATTCCAGCTTGAGATAAGCCAAAGACTGTTCTAAGTTGGCGCGAAATTCATTAGCATCGGCTTTGGGAGATACCTTAGTTTGACAAATAAAAGTATCCCGGGGAATGTACGGCACAATTTGCCCCAACTGCATTTCAGAGCTGCCATACCCACGCGCTGTTTCAATGTGATTAATGCCCAACTCCAGCGAGCGCCGAATGGTGGCTTCTAAATTTGCCTGATTATCGGCCGGCACATCCTGTAGCTCAACATCCTGCCATTTGTACTGATAGCGCATCCCACCACAGGAGAAAACGGGCATCTGCAATTCAGTACGTCCAAAACGTCGATACAGCATAGGAATTAGGGACTAAAGGCTAGAAACAACTAAAACCATTGGTAGTATAACTGGAGCCATGTGTAACGTGTCGGAGGCGAGTCAGCACGCCTATCCAAGATTGACTTTGCAACTGTCCCTTGGCTTCAGCGTTTTGACCGAAGCTCTCCACCATGGTTTGGCACTACAAGCAATGGCGTCAGGAAGGCGTGATTGAGCAGGTCATGACAACCCTACATGGCAAAGTGCGAGAACAAGTCGAAAAAAACCGCAACAGATGACCGGTTGATTGAACTGTTGAGTCAGCACCTGGATTACTTTCGTGCCACGCCTGTAAACATCCCCAAGATTACGATTCTGCTTGAGTCTGGTTATCCCTGACTGACTGACACAACTCCTGAAACCCGTTGAGTATCGTAGGTTGGGTTAGCGCTAGCGTAACCCGACAGAACCAAAACAGGCGTTGGGTTTCACGCTGTTCCAACCCACCCAACAGTAGAAAATGTGTCAGTCAGTCAGCTTAGGACTATGGATTAAATAAAGTGGCATAGCCGTCTCGGCTGTGAGTGACAGGCAGGATGCCTATTCCACAGAATTTGCTACTTTATTTAATTCTCATTCCTCAGTCTCTTCTTCATAAAGTAACGAAAGAGGGATGATCCAAGCCTCCGTAGTTTTGCTTACTCACATTAAGTACTACTGATCATTTGCTTACTGTAGACTCAGTATTATTACGTGAACTATGCTACCTACCTCATATTTATCTAAGTAAACTGGTAATTACAATGGTTTTTGCTAGGTTAAACTGTGCCATAATATACTATATTTAGGCAGCCCGTTACAGGGGTTTGCTTGGAAATGCATAGCTAGAAGGTTGATTTGGAAGCTTCAAAACTCAGTATTCTAATGAGAACTGGTAAAAACTGAAATTGTTGTAAAATTCTTACTTGTTGAGTACCTTGGTAGATTTACTTAGTTCTGATCAGTAACTTTTTGAAAACTTTGAATTACTCCGTAAGTTCGCTGTATAAACCTAGGTAGTAAATTCGCCCTGGTTTGAAGTTTTGGTGAAAGCTATCTTTACGTCAAGTCTTGTTTTCCTATGATTGATTAAGTAAATTCTCGATTTCTTTACAGAGCTATCCCTAGAGTGGTCAAGTAGCTCGTAACCGGATGAATAGAGGTAGATAAGCGATCTCCTTCGAGGACAATCCTTTTTACACCTCAACTGAAACAAGGTTTTTGCAGTAATCGTATCTAAGTTATGAATGATACTTTCGCATAGGGAATTGTCCTTATGCTGGGTTGCACATGTACTTGGAGATACTGCAAAAATCTAATCTAACCAGATGGAGCAACTTTACTGAGGACTATTCAATGAAAGAGATTTTGGACTTGATTGCAAGGAAGCAGCAAGTTTTCGCTGAATTGCCTTTTTTTAAGTTCTTGCATAATAGCCGTATCGCTCCGCAAGAAAGACTTGCATTTGCCCCCTATTTTGCTCCATTTGTGATGGGTTTTGGCGAGTTAAACAGAGCCGTTTTTCGAGAAGAGAGCAATGATCCAATTCAATTGATGATTAATCAACACAGTCGTGAGGACGATAGCCACTGGATATGGTTTTTGGAGGATTTGCAAAAACTCAAACTTGATTTATCTATGAACTTCAACGATGCTCTGAGATTCCTTTGGGGAAACGAAACCGCTGTTTCTCGACATATGATTTATGAGCTTTACCGGTACACCTACCGGGTCAGACCAATCCAAAAACTCGTGATTATTGAGGCTATAGAGGCGACCGCCGATATTTTCCTATCAGCGACCGCAAAAGCTGCACGAGAACTTCAGGAGAACACAAACAAGGAATATCGCTATTTTGGTAATCTTCATCTCGCGATCGATACGGGACACAGTTTGCACTTATCTGAGACCCAACAATTCATTGAAAGTTTGGAGCTGAGTGTAGAAACTAAACAAGAAGCAATTGAATCTGTTGAGAAGGTCTTTCAGCTATTCACTGACTTCTTCAATGTGCTTCTAGAGCTAACACAGGCAATGACGATCGCACCAATTAGACAAACAGAAACCATCTCAATTTCTGATTATTCAAGGGTTTCCAAAGCATCTCAGAAACAATCCACTCAAGCATTAACCATTCAAGAAGATGACTGCATTTTTCCTGTGCAAAGCGAAAAACGATTAGGCGCTTACCTGGTAGAAGCTGGCTTATTATCTTTTGATCATCTGCAAGTTGCGTTGAGTGAGCAGAAGCATACGGATAAGCGGCTGGGAGAAGTGGTTGCTGACCGAGGTTGGGTGAACCAGCAAACAATTGACTACTTGATGGAAAAAGTCATTCTACCCGAACGACAGATGGCTTCAGAGCGATCGCTCGTGCTAGCGAGTTAAAAAGCTCAACCATTATTTGGAACAAGTTTGTGAGTATTTTCAAGTATCCATCTATTGATGTCTAGGAGCATTATTGTCATGACGATTATTCAGTCTGAGTCTTGTGTTTCTTCGCAAAAAGATTTGCTGCCCAAGGAAGCGTCTCATCGCTTGAATGTGCAACCATGTTCGGTGTCACCTGCGATGGCTCTAAATCAAATGATTTGGGGAACTTGGATCGCTCAATCTATTTACGTAGCAGCCTCTTTAGGAATTGCAGACTTGCTAGAGAATGGTGCAAAACATGTTGATGAACTGGCGCAAGCAACTGATGCACAATCATCAAACCTATACCGAATCTTGCGAACCTTAGCTAGTGTTGGAGTCTTTACTGAAATTGCACCTCAACAGTTTGCACTCACAGATATGGCCCACTACCTACGAAGCGACGTTCCCGGTTCTTTACGGGCAGTTTCTATGATGCTGAGTGATGAATGGCATTGGAATTCTTGGGGCGATATTTTGCATGTTGTCAAAACGGGGCAGGCTCCCATGCAACACCTCTACCAAGTTGACAGCACGTTTGATTATTTGGATCAACATCCCGAATCGAGAAGCACCTACAATAAGGCGATGAATGGTTGGTCAAAAATTTGCCATTCTGCTGTAGTAGATGCTTATGATTTTTCGGGGATCAACCAAATTACGGATGTAGCAGGTGGATATGGCTCACTGATCTCTGCTATTTTGACGGCAAATCCAGGAATTCAGGGTGTTCTTTTTGATCAACCTCATGTCGTGACTGATGCGATATCTTTTCTGGAAAAAGCAACCGTGAGCGATCGCTGTAAAACCGTGGGTGGCAACTTTTTTGAATCGATTTCATCTGGCAGCGATGCTTACATCATGTCGCACATTCTGCACGATTGGAGTGATGAGGAATGTGTCCAGATTCTTAGAAATGTCCGTCGGGGCATTGCAGACAATGGCAGATTGCTAGTTGTGGAGATGGTTGTTCCTACGAGTAATGAGTTCAGCTTCAGCAAATGGATGGACATCGACATGATGATCATGTACCCAGCAGGGCGGGAACGCACTGAAGCAGAATTTCGTGAGATGTTCCAGGCAGCAGGTTTTAGGTTGACGAAGGTTGTCCCGACCGCAGCTCCAGTGAGTGTGATTGAAGGAGTTATAGAGGGGTAAGGGGAACTTCAACAACAAACTCGGTGCCTTTCCCTAGAGTAGAATTGCACGCTAATCGGCCCTGGTGTTTCTCAACAACGATCTGATAGCTAATCGATAAACCCAGTCCAGTTCCGCTACCAACCGGTTTAGTTGTGAAAAAAGGATCAAAGACCTTTTGCCTGACTGCTTCAGGGATACCGGGTCCGTTGTCAATAATCCGAATAACAGCCCATTGATTGTCAACGGTTGCGGTGTGAATCGTGATAGAGGGTGATGGGTCATTAACAGTAGACAGTGAAGCTCTCTTCCCCCCACTATGGATTGCCCATTGCCCATTACTAATGGTTCTCTCAAGGGCATCGATCGCGTTGCTCAAGATATTCATGAAGACTTGATTCAGCTGTCCAGCATAGCATTCAATATTGGGGAGGTTCCCATACTGCCGAATGACTTTGATAGCAGGACTGTTAGGTTTTGCTTTCAAACGATGTTCCAAAATCATCAGTGTACTGTCGATACCATCATGAATATCAACAGGTTTCTTTTCGGCTTCGTCTAATCGAGAAAAGTTGCGTAAACCAAGAATAATTTGTCGAATACGATCGCTCCCAACCTTCATTGAATTGAGAAGTTTTGGCAAGTCTTCTAATATGAATTCCAAATCTGCTTCTTGCGTTGCTGCTTCAACTCTAGGATTAGGCTGAGGATACTCCTGCTGATAAACTGCAATTAAATCAAGTAGCGCATTAACATATTCAGTTGTGTGAGCTAAATTGCCATGAATAAAATTCACGGGATTATTAATTTCGTGTGCAACTCCCGCAACTAATTGTCCAAGGCTAGACATTTTCTCAGTTTGAATCAGTTGCGTTTGAGTATTCTGTAACTCCTTGAATGTTTGTTCTAAGTGCTGAGTTTTCTGATTCAATTCTTGAGTTCTTTCAGCAACCTTTTGTTCTAGAGTAATGCTGTAGTTCTCTAAGCGTTCATTTGCATCTGTTAGGCTTTCGTAGAGTAATGCATTCTCTAAGGAAATGGCCGCTTGGGTCGTCAAAACCTTAAGAACTTGCAAGCGATCGCGCGTAAAAGCTCCTTTAGTCAAGTTGTTTTCTAAATAAAGAATGCCAATCAGTTTACCTTGCTTACGAATTGGTGTACAAAGAATTGATTTTGGTTGATGGTTGATGATATACGAATCAGATGCAAAATTCGTTTCAGTCGCTGAGTCATCTATCACTAATGTCTTTAAAGTACGCGAGACATAATTAATAATTGTGAGTGGAAGATCTGAACAGGATTGAACAGAAACAGATTGTAAAGATGTTACTTGTAATGCTTCTGTCTCATACTTTTCGCGAGTTGCTTGAGCTTGAATAATCAAATCCTCGTTTTGATACAGCATTAGAGCACCTGTTTGTGCCCCTGCATTTTCGATGACAACCTGCATAACGGTCGTCAACAATGTCTCAAGCTGAATCTCACCCGAAAGAGCCTGAGTTGCTTTGAGTACGGTTGAGAAGTCTAATACTTCTGAGATACTGCTGCCAGAAATGCTGATGGGGTTAGAGAGGTCATTCTGGGAAAAACTAACCGATGAAGAATTGGGCATTTCATCAGACATAACATCACGGATGTTAGAGCCTAGAACAGACGCAAGTAATTCAGGATAGCATTGTTCCAAATCGTCTAATTTTGCGATCGCTCCCCAGGTTTTATAGGTGTTGTAGGCATTGATTAGATATACCTGTGCAATCATTGCTTTGCCCCAGGCAAGGTAGAATTTACCAACCAGTTCGCAGGCAAGTGCTTCCTCATTCAGGTATTCATTCTCCTTGGCAAGAGCGATGGCACGCTCGTAGAGATCCATTGCATCCACCATGTTACCGAGTACACGATGCCGCTCTGCCTCAACCAGGTAGTATTTATGGAGGTAATTCATGGGAGCATGGTGCGCCCACTTTTGAAGCTCAGTTTGATTATGGGTGACTTGCTCAAGTACCTGATTTAAACTCAATGAGTCGTCTGGTGTTTGTTGAGTTGAGTATAGAGCAAGAGCTGTGAGCGAATCATAGAAATAAAAGATTGGAACTGTAATAAATCCTGCACCTCCTTGAAGATACTGTTTCACTTCTGTAGAGAGAGCGATCGCTTGAGCAAAATCTCCAAATGTATAGCAAAGAATGAGTTTGTTGAGATAAAAGTAGTGAAGGCCACTAATATCATTAGCATCTTTCAATACTTCTAGAGTAGCTGATTCATTGAATGCTTCTTCAGATAAAATACAGCCATTCTCAGATTTTCCCAGTAGATTCAAGACAGATTGAAGATAAATCTGAGTGTAGGTCAGTGAAGTTGTTTGCTTTAAACTCGTGAGTGTGTGGCAGTAGGCCCTCATTTCATCTTCTAAAGCTGCAAGCCCCTGTCCAATCAAGTAGGAATGGTTACAGATTTCTTTAACGCAGTAACCCACAAACTCCAGGTTGCCAGTCTCCAATGCAACTTGATAACTCTCTAATAGCAACGGTAATGTATCTCGAATGTGAGACTTGCGATGCACAATGAAAGCTCCAAGAACATAAAAGGTTCTGGCTTTAATGTCTCTAGAATTGAAGGTTGAAGCGAGATTCAATGCAAGTTTGCCGAATCGATCAGCAGTCTCAACATCCTGCAGAACAGTATTTAAAAGCAAGCTGTAATTCGCATAAACAAAGGCAGATAAGGGAGTATTCCCATATTGAACCGATAAATTGACCTGTAACAGAATTACGAGAGGCAGCAGGTTGGGTGCAGCAATATAAGCTGCCGGAATGACTGTGGAAGCAAGACGAAGAATCGCTGATTGCTCTTCAGACATTTTCAGCGGCAAGTTTGTCAGTTCTTCAATAGACTTCCCTGCGATGTGTGTAGCTGTGACCTGAAAGGCCTGTTGAATATCAGATGACGTTGGTTCATTGGGAAGGTTGACGCCAAGTTGGCTGAGTGCATGGCGAGCGAGCGCGATCGCTTCTAGCAACTTGTTTTGCGAAGTGTAGGCTTGAACTTTGATTTCATAGGTTTTAATGCAATCGAATACTGTCTTTGCATTCTGTATCAGCGTTTCGGCCATTTGCTCCATTTGCTCAAAAGCACCCGAAAGGCAGCTAGCTTCTACGACTGCCTCGTACAGTGCTAACGTAAACCGGTACTGCCTCTGCCAACTGTCTATTTTCAGTAGTTGAATGCCTGCGGATGCATAATTAGCTGCGGCTGTGTAAACCGTTGCCGCGATCGCTTTGCGGGCAGCAATCAAATTTAACTGTGCTAGTTCATTGCGCAGGGCTGGTTCGTTGATCAACTCTATGCCAAAATTTAACTGATTGACAATTTCAAAAATTTTCTCCTCTCGTTCTACTGAAGAGATGTTGTTCAACAGGAGTTGCCCGATCTTCAGGTGAGTTGTAGCCTTTTGGTCTTCAGGAATCAATGAATAGGCAGCTTGCTGAACACGATCGTGCAAGAATTTGTAAGCCTCTTTACCAGGTAGAATCAATCCCGCTTGTAGTGCATCCCATAGATCCGCAGCAGTTTCTGCAAGGGTGTGACCGTACACGATCACCAGGGTATTGAGATTAAATTGATTACCAATACAAGCCGCAAGCTTTAACACCTCTTGAGTTGACTTTGGCAACTTCTTCAGTTGAGCGGCCATAAATTCAACGACATCATCTGTCAGAGAGACGGCTCGCACTTGATCAATTTCCCATTGCCAGGTGCCTGTACTAAAACTAAAGGTAATTAATTCACCTTCGTATAGTGCTTTAAGAAACTGATTGCTGAAGAATGGATTGCCCTTTGTTTTCGTAAATACCATTTGAGCAAGCGGCATCGCGGTTGTGGCCGAACAGTGAAGCGTGTCTGCAATCAAATGGCTCAAATCATCTAAACCTAGAGGAGCCAAAGTAATTGTATTAACGGTTGTTCCGGTCTTTCTGATTTCGTTCACTGTTTGCATCAATGGATGCACTGAATTGACTTCGTTATCGCGATAAGCGCCAATCAGTAGCAAGTGACCAGTCTCCGCCTCACTTATAAGAGCTTGAATCAAGCTCAGAGAAGCCGAATCTGCCCATTGCAAATCGTCAATAAAAATGACTAGTGGATGGGAATCACTGGGAAATACCCGAATAAATTGTTGAAATACCCAATTGAGACGATTTTGAGCCGCGATTGGTTCTAACGCTGCCAGGGCGGGCTGCTTTCCAATTAACAACTCTACTTCAGGAAGTATATCAATAATGACTTGACCATTTTCTCCAACAGCATTGAGGATTTTGGTTTTCCAGCATTGGACTTGCTGGTTGCTCTCCTTTAATAATTGCTCTACTAAATCCTGAAAGGCTTGCACGATCGCAGAAAAGGGAATATTGCGCTGAAATTGGTCAAATTTTCCTTTGATAAAGTAGGCAGATTGAGAACCTGAACCTTGAGCAATGGGTTTATGAATCTCATTGACGATCGCAGTTTTGCCAATTCCAGAGACCCCTGCAATCAGCATCATTTCGGAAGAATGAAGGCGAGACGATGAAGCATGAAAGGGTTCATTGTTGCTTTTACCCCTCGTTCCTTTAGACACGCGATCATAGGCAGTAAGTAATGTTTCAATATCTGCCTGGCGACCGTAAAGCTTCTCTGAAAGAATAAAGCGATCGGAAATATCTCGACGCCCGAGTTCAAAAGGATTAATCTTACCCGTTTCCATCAATTGATTGAGACAGTTCTCCAGGTCATGTCTTAATCCTAAGGCGCTCTGATAGCGATCCTCCGCATTCTTCGCCATCAATTTCATCACCATATCTGAGATGATTTCAGGAATCGAGAGTATCGAAGATTGAGAATTAAAGGTCTCGAAGATAGGTGAATTTTTCTCTGCCTTTTTGCCCTCCCATTTCGGTTGCTTAATGTGATGGGGAGGAATCGGCTGCTTTGCAAGATGGCAATGCACTAACTCCATTGAATCTTTTGAACAAAAGGGTAACTGACCTGTGAGAAGCTCGTAGAAAGTCACGCCCAAAGAGTAAAAATCAGTGCGGTAATCGACACCTCGATTCATTCGTCCCGTCTGTTCTGGAGACAAGTACGCGAGAGTTCCTTCTAAGACGTTTGGATTAATGGGTGCTTGGGCTTCTCGAGGTAACAGGGAAGCAATGCTAAAGTCAATAATTTTAACCTGCTTAGTCTTAGGATTTATCAAAATATTGGCAGGCTTGATGTCTTTGTGGATCACTCGGTTGCGATACAGTCCGTCTAAGCCAGAGGCAACCTGAATAGCGATGGCGAGGAAATCGATCAGCCCTTGAAGGGTACTCCCCATGCCTTGATTGCTCCGCTGCTCCATCACATCCTTCAAGGAAATGCCCTCAAAGTCTTCCATAATGAGGGCGTAGCCGTTCTGATACGTTTCCAGGCTGTAGGTTTGAATGATCTCAGGTAGCTTAAGGTCTTTAGCAATGGTGTATTGATTCCGAAATTGGGCTAACTCGGTGAAAGTAGGGTGCTCATTTTGCAATAGTTTGATGACGACTGGTTTTTGATCAAAATCCCGAACAGCTCGATAAATCAATGTTCGTGGCCCTGCATAAATCTGGCTGAAATTTTGATAACCCTTTAGCCTCTCTGCAATTGCTGCCATGCCGTCGTTCTCTGCCTCATGATTCTTAAAAATAGAATTCCCGTTCAGGACATAAAGCTAACTTAACGGCTGTGTTGCAAAAACTGGTTAGTGGTGCGGTGGCGGTGCGGAGGGTTGTAAGGCGTTTGGTAGGGGTGCCTGTAGGGCTTGTTCGTGCTTTTGATTCACAAACTGGACGAAATTAGACAGAATTTTGAGACCAGCGGCGGCAGATTTTTCAGGGTGGAATTGGACGGCCATCAGGTTATCGTGGGCGATCGCGACGGTGACGATTTGGCTGCCATGAGTGGTGGTGGCTGCTCGCATTGATGGATCGGCGGGGGCCGCATGGTAGGAGTGAACAAAGTACAGCCACGGAGCAGTGGGCAAGTCTCGCCAGAGGGGGCAGTGGGGCTGAGTAATTTCGAGTTGATTCCAGCCCATGTGCGGAATGGTAATGTCAGGCTCTGACTGGAAGCGTTTGACTGTGCCCGGAATGATGCCCAAACCAGGTTCAGTCCCCTCTTCACTGGCTTCAAACAGAATTTGTAAGCCCAGACAAATTCCCAAAAAGGGCTTGCCGCTGGCGATCGCGGCTTTAATTGGTTGTTCTAGGTGCCGTGAGCGCAAGTGCTGCATAGCTGGATCAAAAGCTCCCACACCTGGCAACACGATCGCATCGGCCGCCTGCAACTGCATTTCAGAATCAGTTACGACAGTGGTTGCACCTGCTTTTTCCAGACCTTTGCAGGCGGAGTGCAAATTGCCCATGTCGTAATCAATTACTGCGATCGTCGGCATTGTTGCTGTCTCATCAAGTCTTGATGCTTTTTATTTTAGATTGAAATTGAGACTATAGGGTGGTTGTCTGGATGGCAGAAGTGGACTTTTGTGATGAGGAATTGAGCCAAAACAAGAGAATCTCGAAATTAGGTTAGGATTCAGTACAGTATTCATGCTGCCGCCTATGCCCAGAACTGTTCTATTGACATCTTTTGATGTTTGGAAAACTCATCAGGTATCAAACTCATCCGATGATCTGATTCACGAAATACAAATGCAACATGGGCTAAATGAGCAAGTTTATCTCCTGAGAAAATTGCCTGTTGATTTTGTATTAGCCCCTGCAAAAATTGTTGCTGAAATTGAGCAAGTTCACCCGGATGTAGTGGTGTGTTGTGGAATGGCTGAGCGGCGATCGCGACTTTCGATCGAGTCTAACGGCAACGCTGGAGATGATATTTACCGAACTCAAGTTAATCTACGTAGGTTAGTTCAAGATTTAGCTTTTACCCGCATCAGCCATGCTGCCGGTAAGTTTGTTTGTAACCACACGTATTACTCAGTACTGCAATACATTCAAACGAAACAGCTTGCAACAAACTGTATTTTTGTTCATGTGCCCGTGTTGAGGGAAGAGAATCGAGCCGCGATCGTTGGTGATTTTCAAATGATTCTCGCTCGACTATCGAGTGGGAACGTTCAGCGCGACGCTCCCACAAGGTTACACAAGCGTAAATAGCCTCAAATGAACGAGGCACGGACGAGTCAGCTCACATGGTGATGACTACAATCTCAAGCTTGTTCCCACAAATGGCGAATAATTCCTGGTAAAAACTCCCCAATCTCACTAATTCGCTCTGGAGACAATTCATCTTTCGTGGCGGAGAAAACCGCTTTAACTGCTTTTTCAGCTTCGACATGGGAAGGTAAACCGGCCTCCTGTTGCACACGAAACAAAAATGTTGTGTCACGGATGTTGAGAACGGGGCGGATGCGGCTGAGGAAATGCACGATGGGGTTGGTATCTTGCCACAGGTCTTCGACTTCGGTTGCCAACGGGGTTGCCGTGTAGAGAGTTTTGTCTGCATCATCTTCTACGATCGGGGTGTGCAACTCTTCCGCAACTCGATCAACAGCCTCGTTGGTCATCATGTCGCGCATTGTGCGGAACACGACTTCAGTAATATCTCTGGCATCGTACAAGTCTGCAAGTTCTGCTTGCACGAGTACCTTTTCTAAAAATGAATGATGTTGTTCTGCGATAGAAATGCGAGAATCTTCAATTTCAGTTGGATCGATTTCTGGTACTGAGGTGTTAAATACTTCGTCTGGCATCTTTTTCTCTCCATCGTTGCTATGTATCCAGCTTCAACAGGTGCCCCTACTTTTGGAGTAAGCACACGTTGACCTCCATGCTGTAAACAGACTTGCATAGGTTGCAGGGCACAGACACCATTCCTAGGATTGAGATTTGGGCATCGAAAGGTGTAATCAATGCTGAGGTTTAATCCATTCATTGCGACCCGTTGCAGAGCGACACCCCCTACCTTTAGTATCCCTCTTGATAAAGAATGAGAGTTATCCCTCTTCGGTCACATTAACGAGAGGAATTTAGAATAGAGAGAGTAGAGTTTAGGGTATCTGCTATCCTATGTCCGCTTCCAGAGAAGCTCGACCGACCATTCGCTTTGTCGATGAGTATTGC
>Ga0224722_1000214_pt1 | contig 33274 bp, 30 predicted proteins | sample Balambano_FR1_Me_FD_161646 | JGI IMG/M metagenome (GOLD analysis project Ga0224722, IMG submission 161646) | Freshwater sediment microbial communities from Lake Towuti, South Sulawesi, Indonesia - Balambano_FR1_MetaG | ecosystem: Environmental > Aquatic > Freshwater > Lake > Sediment | place... | reverse complement strand
GTTCATCCATCACCGGTGCCAGCGCGTCGTAGATCCTCTCCATGCGCTCGATCGCGTCTTCGTCTCGCATGCCCAGGTTAAACCACCCGCGCCAATTTGTGTCAACTTATTCCGACAAGCCTCCTTACCCTTGGAAATTGCGAAAATGCAGAAGTCGTTGACCACTGTTTGCGCTGCTTCGAGTTCGCCGCGCCCGGCCAGCATGCGCACTAGCGCGTGCGCGGTCAGGGCGACGGCCTGCTGATTAGCGATAAATCGCTGAGCGAACACCGTTCGGAAATGACGTTCTGCTTGCCCCCACTCATGTTGATCGTAGTGTCCGAGACCCATCAAACATTCACCCCAGACGGCCGTCATCGGCATGTGATGGTGCGTTGCAAGATCGTGGCAGCTTTGGGCGTGCCACTGCAGGCTGACCATGTCCGCGTCGGAAAAGTGAACGACGGCTGCGGTAAAGTGCAGGCGCGCCAGGCACTTGCCGGCAGCGAAGTTGGCGTCTTCAAAGGCGCACTCCAGCAAAGAAAGCGCACGGTCCAATTCCCCCATGGCCTGCAGCGAAAACGCCTCATTCATGAGCGCATAGACGCGCACCCAAATCTGCTCGCGCTGCGCCAGATCGCGCGCGCTTTTGGCAACGTCGGCGCGCTCGATGGAGTTGGTGATCACGCCAGGCGCCGTCTTCAGCGCGAGCAGTTGCGCCTGCCAGCGCGATCGACATGACTCATCTACCTCTACCTCCAGCTCGCCGAGCAGTTTCCCGGCAGCGGCCACGAGCGGTTTGATGGCCGCGTCGTCATACTGAAAGCGCCTGATCCAGCCCAGAGCAATCAACAGGCCAGGGCGTCGCTCGCGGGTGTCGGCCGGGACATGATTGAGCCAAGCCTCCAAGCGCGGCCACTGCTCGTCGTTCTGCAGTGCCTCAAGGTTGTCCTCAATAATTTGTGCCGCCGCATCGAATGCCTGCAACCGGGCATATTCTGCAATCGCCTCGTCAAGATGACCGTTATCGGCCAGCCATGCCGTTGCGCGCAGGCGCAGTTGCGCTACATCCGAGTCGCCCAACTCCAGACGCAGGTGCTTGAGCAATAGCGTCTGAAACTGGTGGTGATAGCGATACCAGCCGCGATGATCGTCGAGGTTGACGATGAACAGGTTCAGCCGTTCAAGCTGTTCCAGCATGGACTGGCACGTCTTTTCATCGAATTGATCTGTAACAACTGCGCATAGCTCGGCGCACATGCGTGGAAGCGCCGAGGTGCGCAACAGAAACGCTCGCAGTTCTGGCGTCTGCCCGTGCAACACCTCGTCTGTAAGGTAATCCATGATGTAGCGGCTGCTGTTGCGCTCGAACTCGTGGATGAAGGCGTCCGCATCTGCGCGTTGTTGCAACGAAATGATGGCCAGGCGCAGGCCGGCCGCCCAGCCTTCGGTGCTTCGGTGCAAAGCGCCTGACCACGACTGCGGCAATTCACCCAACATCGCGTGGCGCATGAATTGAGCCGCTTCGTCAATATCGAATCGCAAATCGCGAGTGCGAATCTCGGTCAGTTGCTGGCGCATGCGCAACTGAGATAGGCGCACAGGTGGGTCTGTGCGCGTGGCGATGACGACGTGCATGCGTTTACCCGTCGCATGAATGAGGCGCGACATCGCCTCGTGCACCACGTCGTTGGTGATCAAGTGATAGTCGTCAATCACCAGCACCAGTTTGCCGGGCAGCGCGGCGCAAGCCTGGGCGATCAAATCGGCTATCCCGCTCCACTCGCGGGACTGGCTCGATTGCAGCCAAGCCAGCGCCTGACCGCACGAACCCGGAAACGCATCTTCGACGGCATTGAGCAGGGCAGAGAAGAAAGAATAAGGGTCATTGACGTTCGGGTCGGCGGACAACCATGTGGCGCGCAAGACATTCGGGCCTTGTTCTGGCGTGCGCGTTGCAAGGCGATCCAACCAAGACGTCAGAAGTGTGGTCTTGCCAAAACCGGCTGGAGCGGAGATAAGGGTGAGCGAGGTATCGAGGTTGCCATCCAGCCGCTCAAACAGGTGTGCCCGCACGATGACATCGCTGCACGTCTTAGGCCGATGTATGCGCGTGTGCAGCAGTGATGGCGATCCGTCTGCCAATCTTCCTTCCACGATGCTTCCCCACTTATCGGCTGGCCGTTCAGCCGAGCCTGATTTACAGATTCTACGCTCGCGGGACAAAACAGGATTGGAAAAGAAAACAGCCGGGCTTGCGCAAGTTGCCCGGCTGTTTTGGAGTAAGTGATGAATTACGCCACCACAGCGTGCGTTGTCACTGGCACAGCCGTGACGCTCATCGCCGGCTCCGGCATACGTGCCGGTTCAGCTGTGGCCTTGGGCGCGTCGTTGCTCACTGGCAGCACAGGCCGGAACTTGTAGCCATACACCAGCATGCCGCGCTCGCCATCTTCGCGCAGCACGCGCGTCACCATCTCCACCGGCATGCCGACCTTGACCTCTTCTTCGTCCACGTCCGTCAACTGTGCTGTGATCAGCGGGCCTTCCTTCAGCCGCACCAGCGCCACGGTGTAGGGCGCATATTTCTCAAAGCCCTGCGGCGCGGCGTGAATGGTGCTGTAGGAATACACCTCGCCCTGGCCGCTGAACGCAAATGGCGTCTTGGCTTCTTTCTCGCATGCCGGGCACACATCCCGCGGCGGGAAGATCTTGTTGTTGCAGTTCGGGCACACCTCGCCCACCAGCTGATACCGTTGCCCCGTCGTTCGCCAATAGCGTGCTACTTCCATTGTTATCTCTCCATTTGCCATCTTTCATCTTTCATTTGCGCTTATGCCGTCTGCGTCTCAAATGAAAGATGACAGATGAAAGATGCTAGATCCGCTCCAAAATCGTCGTCACGACTGTCGCGCCGCTGCCACCGATGTTCTGCGCCATACCCAGCCGCGCGTTCTTCACCTGGTTCGCGCCGGCCTCCTCACGAAGCTGTTGCGCCACCTCAACGATCTGATACATGCCTGTCGCACCCACGGGGTGCCCGCGCGCCTTCAACCCACCCATCGTGGTGATCGGGATGCGGCCGCCGATGCCAATCTCACCGTCCAGCGCCAGCCGGATGCCGCCGCCGCGCGGCGCAAAGCCGGATGCCTCCAGCGATAGCGCGCTCATGATCGTGAAGGCGTCATGCACCTCGAATAGATCAACGTCGTTCGGGCCGACGCCGGCCATGGCATACGCCTTTTGTGCGCTGATCGCCCCGCCTTCCAGATACAACGGGTCGCGCCGGTCGTGCACGGCCACCGTGTCCGTCGCAATCGCCGTGGCCTTCACCCGGATCGGCTTGTCGGTGAACTCTTTGGCGATGCTCGTCGGCGCGAGGATCACGCACGCCGCGCCATCGGCAATGGGCGACGAGTCGAGCAGGTTGATCGGGTCTGCAATCGGCTTGGCCTCGGCAAATGCCCTGGCGCTGATTGGCGATGGGAACATCGCATACGGGTTGTTTATCGCGTTGGCATGCGCGTTGATGGCGAAGTTGGCGAAGTCGTTCTTCTTGTAACCATGCTCGTGCATGTAGCGCCGCATCAGCAATGCATTGATGCTGACAAAGCTCAAGCCATGCAGCGCCTCATAGTCGGCGTCGGCGGCCGTGGCCAGGCCACTCGTCACTGTGCCGCCCTGTTGGTCGGTCATCTTCTCCACGCCAATGCACGCCACAAAGTCGTGCAGGCCACCCGCGACGGCGGTGTAGCCCAGGCGCAAGGCCGCGCCGCCGCTGCCGCACGCCGCTTCCACTTTTACTGCCTCAATGCCGCGCAGGCCCGCAAAGTCGGCGATCAACGCGCCGATGTGCTCCTGCGCCGTCAGCTCGCCCGAAAGCATGTTGCCGACATACATCGCGTCGAGCTTCTCGACCTGCGCGTTCTTCATGGCCGCGTCGAGCGCGTAGAAGCCCAACTCGCGCAGGCTCTTGTCCCAGTGTTCACCGACTTTGGTTTGGCCGATGCCGATGATTGAAACGTCTCGCATAATTTTCGATTTCTAATTTTCGATTTTGGATTGGTCACTAGCTCAATCGGCAATCCAAAATCGAAAGTCCAAAATTCAGTTAAGTCTGTAGTTCCCCTTCAGCCGCGAATACTCGGCGTAGCTGACCTGCTTGCGCCGCTGCACGTAGTCCTGCGTGCTCCACGCGGCGGTCTTTGGCGCACTGGCTTTCACCCTCAGGCAGAAGGCATCACTGCCTGCGCCGCTGCCGAACGAGGCCAACAGAATGCGTTCGCCTGGCTGCGCAATATCCAAAATCGCCGTCAGGCCGATGACGGATGAGCCGGCGTAGGTGTTGCCGATGTCGTTGACCAACAAGCCCGGCTTCATCTGCTCGCGCTTGAAGCCCAGGTCGGCCCCAACCTTCATCGGGAATTTGGCGTTGGGTTGATGGAACACGGCCCACGCAAAGTCCGATGCCGCCAGCCCCATCTCCTTCATCAGTTGCTGGCTGGCTGCGGTGATGTGGTGGAAGTAAGCCGGCTCGCCCGTGAAGCGCCCGGCGTGCTCCGGGAACTTTTCGTACTGCCGCCGCCAAAAGTCGGGCGTGTCGGTCACGTAGGACAGCGACCCCTCGATCTCCACCAGCGACCGCTCGGTGGAGCCGATGATGAATGCAGCGCCGCCCGCCCCGGCGGTGTATTCGAGCGCGTCACCGGGTCGGCCCTGTGCCGCGTCCATACCGATGGCCAGCGCAAACTCGGCCATGCCGCTGCCGACAAAGCCGATGGCCGCCTGGATCGCCTCCGTACCCGCCTTGCAGGCAAACTGCCAATCGGCAGCCTGGGTGTAGGGCGTCGCGCCGATGGCTTCAGCCACCATCGTGCTGGTCGGCTTCACAGCATAAGGATGGGACTCGCTGCCCACCCAGACCGCGCCTAGCTTGGTGGGGCCGAAAGCTGGGTTGACGTAATGTGCACGAGTCAGTGCATTGCGCGCCGCCTCCATGCTCATCGTAGCAACGTCTTCGTCCAACCCCGGCACGGCCTTTTCACGCACGGGTGAGACGGTGTTGCCGTCCGTCCATAACTCCGATGCTTCCTGCGGCGCCAGCCGATATCTGGGCACATAAGCGCCATATCCCACAATCCCAACCGGTTTGACCGGCTTCATAAATCCCATTCTTGCTTATCCCAAGTATTTCCCAAGCTGGCTTGGGTTAACTTATGCAACAAACTGAAACTGCCTTCTGCGGTCTCAGTCAACGGCTACGAACAGGATTCTAGGTGTGGGGCGCTCTCAAAAGCGGCTATGTGGGGTCGAACAAGTGTACGGGATAGGTTTTGAAAGTGAAATTTAGCACAAGGTGAGGTGCTGTGCTGCTAGCGCAAGGGTTGGCAACTGGGGCAGAAGTGAGTGCTGCGTTGACCAACCAGGATGCGCTTGATCGGTCTGCCACAAGTAAAGCAGGATTTGCCCGTCATCCCGTAAACCCGAAAGCTGTCCTGGAAGTTGCCATCCGGGTATACCCAATCGAAGCTCGCGCCGTTGGCGGCGATGCCATCGGCCAGCACGCGCTGCACGGCGGCATAAAGATGAGCAGCCTCAGCCTCGCTCAGCGAGTCGGCCGTGCGCAGTGGGTGCAGTCCGGCGATGTGCAATGACTCATCGGCATAAATGTTGCCCACGCCGGCGATGAACGACTGGTTGAGCAGCAGCGGTTTGAGCGCGCCGCGTTTGCGCCGGATGGACGTAACGAAGTCGGCCTCTGACATGGCGAGCGCATCAGGGCCGAGCTTGCCAGTGATCTGCGCCGGATCATCGGCAAGCCACACGCGCCCGAACTTGCGCGCATCGTCAAAGCGCAACGCCAACCCTTCGTCCAGCAGCCACACCACGCGCGCATGTTTACTAAACGCTTCATCTCGCGGCACTACATCTAGCCGTCCGCTCATCTTCAGGTGAACCAACATAGACAGTTCCGAGTGCCGAGTGCCGAGTGTCGAGTTGCTAAGGCCGATGATGAGGTATTTGCCGTGGCGGGAGATGGACGCGACCTGCGCGCCGGCGACTCGCTTTTCAAACACGCGCGGCTTGAGGTTGCCGATCTCGCGGCCCCACAACACTTGCGCGGATTGAATGGTGCGACCCAGCAGCGATGGCGCACCTGCGCCTCGTCCTTCGCGCAGCGTGCGGGCCACAGTTTCAACTTCGGGAAGTTCAGGCATCGGCTATCCGTTCGCGAGTTCCAGCCGCATGTGCGTCAACGCGCGCGTAGGTTGAAAGCCAAACGCCTGCAGCGCCGTGTTGGCTGTCTCGTTGGGTCGCGGCTGGGCCGAATAGATAGGCTTGCTGAGGTAGATGTCAAAACGCCGCAGCGCCTGTTCGATCAGCGCGACCCCATCTTCATGTGTCGCTCGGTCGCTCAGCATAAGCTCCAGGTGATGATGGCTGCCTTCGTAATTCACGCGCGTGCGCACTGCGCCACCCAGCTTGCCCGATGTGGGGGTGACTGCTTCCTGCACCAGCCATTGCTCCGCGTTGCCGCTGAAGACGTTCACCAGCGACCAGCGCAGCCCAAGCCGATACACGCCTTTGTCGAATGGCTCGGCAAACGAGAACTTCTCTGGCACGGCGTGGCGCGTCAATGACCAGACCTCGTCGCGGTCGGGCCATCTGGCCTTGCGGACAGTGGACGAACCGCTGATCTTTTCGACAGGCCGCACGCGCACCGCTGGGCGAAGATAGTGCGTCACCTCACCCTGACGCATGAAGCCGATCTTTTCATACAAGTGCAGGGCCGGCTTGTTGGACGCATCGGCCTGCAGGGCGATGTTGCGCGCGCCGCGCGCCGCGGCATAGTTGACGCACGCCTCCACGACCGAGCGGCCAATGCCTCGGTTGCGATGGGCGGCGCTCGTGGCGACGTTGCCGATGATCCACGTGTCTTTGCGGGTGACGTTGCGCTGCACCGAAGCGTTGCCGATCAACTCGCCGCCTTCCACCCACACGAAGCCTGTGCCCAGGCCCAGCGCCAACGCCTCGAATGCGCCATAGTAGCGCAGCGAGTTAATCATGCGCTGGCCGTTCTCATCAATGATCTCGTCGTGAAATGCGGATTCGAGCAGGTTGGCCACGGCTCGGCCGTCGCGCCAGGGGTCAATCTGGCGGACGTGAGGATCGGCTGTTCTGAACGTCGTCGTGGCGTGAGCGACCATGCCGCGCGAGATTGTACATGTTTCAGCCTTTTTTTCGTATGGGCTGCCCTCGCTGCGTGGGCTGCATGCGCTGCACTTGGTTAACGACGACTGCCCCGGCGATGGCCAGCCCACCTGCTACGGCGAACACGATGGGCTGCGGCAGTCCAATCGCCAAAAGACCAACGCCCAGAAACGGCGCGATGAAACCGCGCACGCCGATGACGGTGGATTGTGCGGCGGCATATTCGCCGGTGCGCTTCGGGTCGGCCAGCTCGATGCAACTGTTGACCAGCCCGATATCTGCCCCAGCCGAGACCAACCCGATGCCGATAAATGCCGGCAGCAGCATCCAGCCTGTGGTGGCGAAGGCGTATGTGAACGGCGCGACCGCCTGGATGGCGAAGGTGAGCGCGGTGCAGCGCAGCGCGCCCACTCGATCTACCATCCGGCCCCATACGATGTAGCCCAACAGCCAACTGACCGATTGCGCCAGTCCCAGCAATCCGAGATCGGTATACGACAGGCCGAGCCGGTTGATCTGCACGTCCGGATACAGCGGGTTGACCGATAGCCCTGCCAGGCCAAACAGCACCACGCCGACGAGATAGATCAGGAAGCGCCGGTTGCCGGAAACAGCTTTGAATGCGGCGAATGGCGACGACTGGATGGATGTGCTGTCGGGCTTGTCATTGACCACGTGCATCTTGATGAAGACCAGCGCCGAGGCTACGCCAACCAACCCGGCCAGGGGGAAGACGACTTGATAGCCCAACTGATCCAGCCCCCAACCGACCAGCGGCGTGGCCAGCAGGATGGTGAACGCCATGCCGAAGCGCACGAGCGCCATGATGCGGCCTCGGTTGGCGAGCGGATAAACGCTTTGGAGAATGCGCGTGTAGGCCGGGTTGGGCAGAATTTCGAGCAGCCACAGGGCGGTGGCCAGCGCGAGCAGCATCCCGCTGCCGGTGGCAAACGCCAGCAGCACGAACGCGAACCGGCCCAGCGTCCAGCACGCCACGGCGAAGGTCTTGGCCGACACCTTGCGCAGAAACAACAACCCCACCACGTTGAAGATGTGGCCCAGGTAGCTGAGCGAGAGATACACCGAGATCAACGCCGGCGAGCCACCTTGCTTGGTGAGCACTGCCGGGATAAACAGCAGCGCGGCCATGAACACGCCGAACAGCACGGCGCTGAAGATTTCGACGCGCATGTTGCGCCGCACGGCGTCTTCGAGCGATCCAGCCAATTGGGTTTCGATCTGCCGCAATGTGCGGGCGATGGGTGCTGCGTTGGGGACAGCCATTCAAGGCCGCGTTTTACAATGGCTGTGATGCGCGGGCAAATATCAACGTTGGCGTTAACTCATGCGACCAACTGAAACCATGGCGACCGGCGTTGTGACGCGCAGCGCATGTGGCAAGGTGATCTTGTGCGGCGAACATGCGGTGGTGTATGGCCGCCCGGCCATTGCGTTGCCCTTGCCTGGCCTGCGGGCCACGGCGCGCATCGAGCCTGCTGCACATGCCTTCACGCTCCTCGCCCCGGATGTGAACGCCGTCGTAGAGGCGCGCGATTTGGCAACTTCACCCAACCCGCTGGCGCGCATCGCGGCGCTCACGCTGGACTACCTGGGCCAAGCGCCGCCGCACGTCAAGCTGACCATTACCTCGGCTATCCCCGTTGGCGCGAACCTGGGCAGCGGTGCGGCCGTGTCGGTGGCCATTGCCCGCGCCTTGGCCGCGTGGTTTGGGCGCGACCTGCCACCCGAAGACGTGAGCGCGCTGGCCTTCGAGGTGGAGAAGCTGCATCACGGCACGCCCAGCGGCATAGACAACACCGTAATCGCTTACGAACAGCCGGTGTGGTTTGTGCGTGGACATACGCCCTCTCCCCTTGAGGGAGAGGAGATTAATCTGCCCCTCGTCATCGCCGACACCGGCATCAGCACGCCCACGCGCGTGCCCGTGGGCGATGTGCGCGCGGCCTGGCAGCGCGCACATGATCGCATCGAGGGCATGTTCAACGCCATTGCGTCACTGGTGCATCTGGCGCGAGGCGCGCTGGAACGCGGCGACCTGCAAGCACTGGGCCATGTGATGAATGCCAACCACGTGCTGTTGCAACAACTCGGCGTGTCGTGTGCCGAACTGGACGCACTGTGTGATGCGGCGCGCGAGGCCGGGGCGTTGGGCGCGAAGATGAGCGGCGGTGGCCGCGGCGGCAACATGATCGCCCTGGCGCGCGATGCAGCACAGGCCGAACGTCTGAAAGACGCGCTGCTGAGCGCGGGAGCAAAGCGCGTTTTCGCCTGACTCAACGCCGCGTATTCCACGTCACTTGTGCAGAGGGTGCATTCGCCAAAAGGGGGAAGGGTGCGTCGTAGGGGCGAAGCAACGGGATATCCGATTGCCCTGATGTGTGATGCTGCCGTTGCTTCGCCCCTTCAGAAAGATGCACCCTTGTGCAGATGCAGTCTGGCCGATTGTGGTGGACAATAGGCGGCGTTGCCGGTTACACAGCGAGGGTGACACCGGCGTAAATCATGTTGGCGGAGGCGTTGCACATGCGCGGCAGCGGCTTCGCGCGAGGAGGGTTTGTTCATGAAGATCAAGACGAGCACGTTGGTATTGGCTGCCTTGTTGAGCGCCGTCATGGTCGCGGCCAGTGGGTGCGGCGCGGTGACATCGCTGGTGGGCGGTTCGGGCGGCACCAAAGCGACGACGATGTGGGCGGATGTTCCGGCAGTGGATGGTGCAGTGCAATCAAATGTAGATTTGCCGTTGCCCATTCGCTTGGCGATGAACGCGTTCATCACCGCCGCAGCCAACTCCGACAGCAGCAACACGGCCAAGCTGGAGAACTTCGACTTTATCGCCTACACGACGGCCAAGACGCCCGAGGAGATCAAGGGCTTTTACACCAACGAGATGATGGCTGGTCAAGGGTGGAACCTGAAGGATCAGCCCGGCTGTGCTGGCGGTGATGCCGCGTCGGCGGCGGTGGCAGGCGCGTTCTGTCTGTTCGGTCGTGATGATGGCGGCAAACAGGCTGCGCTCATCATCGTGGCCGCGCAGGATGACACATCGAAAGAGACTCAGCTTTGGTATGCCCGTTTCGATGGTGTGAGGCTAGGAACGCAGTAGAGTAGGCGCTAGACCCTAAAGGCCTCCAAGACCTTTAGGGTCTTCGTCTTCATCATGCTCTCCGTTGATCTGATCCGCGAACGCGCGCTCGAACTCGGCTTCGATCTGATCGGCTTCGCGCCGGCGGGAGAGACGGCCCAAGCGCAGCGCTTCGTGGATTGGCTTGCGGCGGGTCATCATGGCGAGATGGGCTATCTGGCCCGCGCTGATGCCGTTCAAAAGCGCCTTGACCCGAGCCGCTTCTTGACAGGGGTGCGCACGGTCATCATGGTCGGCGTGAGCTACGAGACGCTGGCCGTGCCGACGGATGTGTTGCACGACCCAGCGCGTGGGCGCATTGCGCGCTATGCCTGGGGCGCTGATTACCACGATGTGCTGACGCCGGTGCTACGCCAATTTGGTGAGTGGGTAGCCCGTGAATCGCGCGCCTATGTGGACACCGGGCCGGTGCTGGAGCGCGCCTGGGCCGAACGCTGTGGGCTTGGCTTCATCGGCAAGAACACCTGCCTCATCAACCGCGAGCGCGGCAGCCATCTGTTTTTAGGCGCAGTGTTGGTTGCGAATGAAATTTACGATTTGCGATTGACGATTGACCATTCCGAACAATCGTCAATCGTCAGTCGTAAATCGTCAATTGGTTGTGGCGCTTGCACGCGCTGCCTCACCGCATGCCCGACCGATGCCTTCCCCGCGCCCGGCGTGCTGGACGCGCGCCGGTGCATCTCGTATCTCACGATTGAGCTCAAAGGCAGCATCCCGGAATCGCTGCGGCCGCTGATGGGCAATTGGATTTTTGGGTGCGACGTATGCCAGGATGTTTGCCCGTATGTGCGCCGATTTTCGCGCCCTACGCCCTCGGCGCTAGGGCGGTCGTTCTACCCGTTGAATGTCGAGCGTGCTGCGCCCAGGCTGATCGAGATGTTAGAGATGGATGACGCGATGTTTAACGCGACATTCAAAGGCAGCCCGGTCAAGCGGGCCAAGCGGCGCGGTCTGGTGCGCAATGCCTGCGTGGCGGCGGGCAACTGGGGCAACGCTGTTGTTGTGCCGGCCCTGCGTCGGCTGCTCGACGATCAGGAGCCGCTTGTGCGTGAACACGCCGCATGGGCGATTCGTAAAATGTCATAGTCATTGCCAAGGACAACCATGAGGGGATCACTACATATGAACCGATTTGTCAGCTTGTTTGCGTTGACGGCGCTCGCAACCGCGCTCGTTGCCAACACAACCACCGTCGCGGCGCAGGAGCAAGTGCCCGCTGCCCGCGCCCACATGCAGCCGCAAGTGACAGAGGCCGAGACCGCAAACGTCGAAGCCATCATCGTCAAATACGTCCAGCCGGAGCAATTCAGCGTGCTGGACGCGCAGATGACGGCGCAGGCAGCCGAGGCCGCCGAAGCGCCGGTCGCGCCGATGCGCGTGCTCACGCCGGATGCCATGCAGACGCTGAGCGCGCAGGCGGGTGTGCAACTTACGTTCCAGCGCGAGATGTCGGATGGCGCGTATGTGCTGGCGCTGCCACAGGCCGCGACATACACCGAGGCTGCCCGCATCGCCAAGCAGATCGCGGCGCTGGGCGAAGTGGATTATGCCGAGCCGGACGGCCGGCGCGCCATCGCACTCACGCCCGACGACCCGCGCTATGCCGAGCAGTGGCATTACTTCGCGCCGGTGACCGGCACCTATGGCGCAAATTTGCCGGCTGCGTGGGACATCATCACCGGCTCGGCCAACATCGTGGTTGCAGTGGTTGACACCGGCACTCGGTTCGATCACCCCGACCTTGCCGGCCGCGTCGTGACCGGCACGGCATCGGGTCAGCGCGGCTACGATTTCGTCACGAACATTGCCGCTGGCAATGATGGCCAAACCACCACCGCCACAAACTCGCGCGATCCGGACCCGTCCGACCCCGGTGATTGGTGCGGCGGCAACGACAGCAGTTGGCACGGCACGCACGTGGCAGGCACGATCGGCGCAAACAGCAACAACGGCATTGGCGTCGCGGGGGTCAACTGGGTGTCGAAGATCTTGACCATCCGAGGGTTGGGCAAGTGCGGTGGGTCGGTCTCGGACATCGTGGACGGCATGCGCTGGGCAGCCGGGTTGAGCGTGCCGGGGCTGCCGGCCAACCCCAACCCCGCGCGCGTGGTCAACATGAGCCTGGGCAGCACCCAGCCGGAGGCGTGCAGTTCGACAGAGCAGAACGCCATCAACGAGCTTTTCGTCAAGGGTGTGGTCGTGGTTGTGGCGGCCGGCAACGAGAACGCGCAAGCCAGCGCGTATTCGCCGGGCAACTGCACCAGAGTCATCACGGTTGGGGCCACGAACAGACTGGGCAGCCGCGCGTCCTACAGCAACTTTGGGGCAAGAGTGGATATCAGCGGGCCGGGCGGCATCACCACCATCGCGTCCGATCCTAACGGCATCCTGTCCACCTTGAATGCCGGGACGACCGTGCCTGCCGCGAGCATCTACGAGTTCTATCAGGGCACCAGCATGGCCACGCCACATGTGGCCGGCGTGGTGTCGTTGATGTTGTCGGTCAATCCGAATTTGAATCCAACTCAGGTGCTCAACATCTTGAAATCAACCGCAACACCCTTCCCGGCGGGCAGCACATGCACCACCGCCAATTGTGGTGCGGGTATTCTGAATGCGGCTGGCGCGGTGCAATCGTCTCAAGGCACCACTGGCACGCCCTTCAGGTCTGTCTATCTGCCGATAGCGATCAATCAGGGCGGCACGGGCGGTGGCGGCGGCAGCACGTTGCAAAACGGTGGCTTCGAGCAGGGCAACGTGATCTGGCAAAGCCAGACCAATTACACAGAGCCGCTGATCGTCGAAGACGCAAACTTCCTGCAAGGCGTCAACCCGCACTCGGGCAACTGGGCGGCCTGGCTGGGTGGCTACAACAACGAGAACGCCACGATTCGTCAGGTCGTTACCGTGCCAGCCAGCGCACCCTATCTGACGTATTGGCAGGTCATTGCATCGAATGAAGCGGCGAACGAGTGCGGCGCCGATGTGGGCCGCGTGTTGGTGAGCAACGTCACGGTGCCGGGCAGCGAGACGGGCCTGTGCGTGACGACGAACACCTTCCCCAACTGGCAGAAGAAGTCGTTCAACCTGAGCGCGTATGCGGGTCAGAGCGTGATTCTGGACTTCAACTTCAGAAGTGACTTCGGCGTTGCGAGCAGTTGGCTGCTCGACGACATCGCCTTCTCGGCGACGCCGTGAGTATCAGCGACCGGAGCGCTATCGCGCGTGTAAGACGCGATGAATTTGCAGCGCTCCGGTCGCTCTATGTTAGCCCGCCATCAACTGCTGCTCGGCGCGCGTCAGGCGCGTCAGGCACGTCTCGCGGCCGAGGATGGCCATGGTGGCGAACAGCGGCGGTGTGACGCTCTTGCCGGTCAGCGCGTTGCGCACGATCGTGAATAGTTGCGTGGGCTTGAGCTGCAACTCCTCGCCCAGGTCGCGCATGGCCTTCTCCAGCGATGGATCGTCGAACGGGTCAACGGATTCGACGATACGTTTGCATTCCCGTAGCGCGTGCAGCGAGAGGTGCTTCTCCATCTTTGGGCCGATCAGCATGTCGGCCGGCGGCGGGGCGATGTCTGCGAAGAAAAAATCCACCAGCGGCGCAGCATCGGTCAGCTTCTTGGTGCGCTCCTTGATGTGCGGGATGATCTTGAGCAACAGCGTTTCTTTTTCGGGCGTGTCTATGGCGATGCCGGCCTGTGCCAGAAACGGCTTGAGCCGGGCGGCTAAATCTTCGTCGCTCAGCATGCGGATGTGCACGCCGTTCAACCAGTCCAGCTTGGCGTAATCGAACACGGCCGGGGAGCTGCCCACCTGCGCCATCGAGAACTTCTCGAACAGTTGCTGGCGCGTGAAGACGTTTTGCTCGTCGCCGCCGCCGGGCGCCCAGCCCAGTAATGCCAGGAAATTGATCAGCGCCTCCTGGATGTAACCCTGATCGCGGAACTCGAATACGCCTTGCGCGCCGTGGCGCTTGCTCAGCTTCTTGCCATCGGTGCCCAGCACGTTGGGCACATGCGCCCACTTGGGCTGTTCCCAGCCGAAGTATTGATACAACAGCACGTGCTTGGGCGCGCTGGGCAACCAACTGTCGTCGCGCAGCACATGCGTCACGCCTTGCAAATGGTCATCCACGACCACGGCCAGATGATAGGTTGGGAAGCCATCCATCTTGAGCAGCACCTGGTCGTCCACGGTCGCGTTGTCGAAGGCGACGTGACCCTTCACCAGGTCGTCAATTTCGGTGCGGCCGTCGGGCGGCAGCACGCGCATGCGGATGACGTGCGGCTCGTCCGCCTTGACATCGGTGCGCAACCGCATGTCCTCGCGGAAGATGAACGTCTGCTTCCTGGCCTGGGCGGCCTCGCGCATGTGTTGAAGCTCTTCGGGCGTTTCGTCTGCGCGGTAGGCGTAGCCATGCTCCACCAGCCACTCGGCCCACTGCTTGTATAGCGTCAGGCGGTGCGATTGCACGAACGGGCCGGGCACGCCGTTGTAGCTGCCGTCCGGCATCGCTCCGGGGTAATCTTCGTCGGTCTTCATCGCCCGTAGCTCGGCGTGATCGGGGCCGCCGTCGAGCTGAATGCCCAGCCAGTCAAACGACTGCATGATGCGCTGGGTCGAACCCGCCACATAGCGTTCCTGATCGGTGTCTTCGATGCGCAGATAAAACTCGCCGCCGGTGCTCTTGGCCAGCAGCCAACTGAAGAGGGCGGTGCGAACGCCGCCGATATGGAGTTCGCCGGTGGGGGAGGGTGCAAAACGCGTGCGTGCTTTCATGAGACCGAGGCGCGATTGTAGCAGCGGGTCACATGCGCGTTTGGCAGGATTTCCGGAGCGTAGAGACGCGCCATCTTGCGGCCCGCATGGACTACGGCGCGTCTCTACCAGGGCAGGTGCGCGGCGTTGGTATCCTTCCATCACCCGCCCGGCTCTAGTTCACAGGACACATGACATTGACCCTTGTGCATGCCGATGCTGGCGCGGACATCGAACCGGTTGAAACACACGATGGAGCGCAGACTTTGGACCAGATCGGCGCGCTGATTGACCGAGCCACGGCCCTGCGCGCTGCGCACACCGAAAAGAGTGACGCCTTTGGCGAGATCGTGCGGCGCTTTCAGGACATGGCCTTTGGCTGCGCCTACGCCGTGCTGGGTGATTTCTACCTGGCTGAGGACGCGGCCCAGGAGGCGTTCCTCTCCGCCTGGCGTAACCTCGACCAACTGCGCGAGCCGAAGGCCTTCCCCGGCTGGCTCAAGCGCATTGTGCTCACCCAGTGCAACCGCCTCACCCGCAACAAGCAACTTGAGCTGGTGGCGCTGGAGGAGATCGAGGGCGTGCCCGCGCCGGCGCATGAGGCCGACGTGCCGGCGATTGCCGCGCACAACGACCAGCAGGCGCGCGTGTTGGCCGCCATTCAAAGCCTGCCCGAAAACGAGCGCATGGTGACGGCCCTGTTTTATCTGGGTGATTGCACCGCCAACGAGATCGCCGGCTTTCTGGAGCTGCCGCTGACCACGGTGAAGAAGCGCCTGCACACGGCGCGCCACAAACTTCGCGAAAGGATGACTGACATGGATGAGATCGTGCGTGACACGTTGAAAGACAAGCGCCCCTCGCGCAACGACCAATTCGCCGGCACGGTGAAGCTGTTCAACGAGGCGCTGGAGTCGTTCGTGGGCAAGGTCAAGCAGGACCGCTACGTCATCGCAGCCATCCTGTTTGGCAGCCTGTCGCACGATACGGTGTGGGCCAAGAGCGACATAGACATCATGCTGGTCGGGCGCGAGGAGAAGCCGGTGCGCAGCTTTAGCCTGATCGAGAACGGCGTGAACATCCATGCCACGCTGTGGCCGCGCAGCAAGTTCAAGCAGGCGCTGGAAGGCTCGCTGCAGGGCGACATGATGCACTCGTCGTTCGCGCTCAGTACGCTGCTGTTTACCACCGACGACACGATTCGCGCCTACTACCAGGACGCCCGAAAGATCGGCGCGCGCGATGCGCAGTTGCGCTTGTTGAGCGCGGGGCAGAGCGCGCTCTACACATTGGCCAAGGCCGAGAAGTGGCTCTACACCCGCAAGGACGTGGCCTACAGCTTTTTGTGGTTGATGTATTGCGTGAACAACCTGGCCGCCGTCGAGGTGCTGTTGCACGGCGAGCTGACCAGCCGTGAGGTCATCCCGCAGGCGCTCAAGCTCAACCCTGGCTTCTTCAACCGCGTGTATCTGGACTTGGTCAACGCCAAGAAGGACGAGGCCATGATGCAGCGGGCGATTGACTTGGTCAACGCCTACATCGAGAGCAAGATTTACACGCTGTTCGGGCCGGTGCTGGACTATCTGCACGAGGCCGGTGGCACGCTCACCACGAGCGAGTTAGACGCCTACTTCAAGAAGCAGGTGCAGGACGAGACCTTGTGCGGCGTGTATGAGTGGCTGGCGTTCAAGGGCGTGATCCAGAAGGTGCCGTCACCGGTGCGGCTGACCCAGCGCAGCGCGGTCACGCTGGACGAGGCGGCGTATTACTACGATGGCGGTGTCAACGGATGAGCACGGATAAACGGATGATGACCTGCCATTCACGACTGATACGTCGTTCGATAGCGTGCTATCCAGCCATTTCACGGCCCATATGACGGAGATGTGCTCTACGCTGCGACGATCAATACCGTCGAGAACGAAGCGCTGGATGCATTTGCACTCGGCGTGATTGCCGCCGAACTAGCGTGGGATGCTGCGCTGAGCGCGGTATCCTTCGCCGCGCCACCTGGCTCTTCTCCTTAGCCATGAGAAACACAATCGGCGTGCGCGGCGCGAAAGAGAACAACCTCAAGAACGTCAGCCTCGACATCCCCCGCGAGAAGCTGGTGGTGTTCACCGGCCTGAGCGGCAGCGGCAAGTCGTCGCTGGCGTTCGAGACGATCTACGCCGAGGGGCAGCGGCGCTTCCTCGATTCGCTCTCGGCCTTCAGCCGCAAATACGTGGCCAAGCTCAAAAAGCCGGATGTGGACTTCATCCACGGCCTGTCTCCGGTCATCTCGATCGAGCAGAAGTCGGTCAGCCAGAACCCGCGCTCGACCGTCGGCACCATGACCGACATCTTCGACTATCTGCGCGTGCTGTTCGCCACCAGCGGCACGGCGCACTGCCCGTATTGCGGCCATGAGGTGCCGACCCGCACCGCAACGCAGATGGCCGAGCACATCACGGCGTTGCCGCAGGGGACGGTGGTCGAGATTGACGCGCCGGTCTTCAAGATCTACGGCGAGGACTACCCGTATTTGCTTGGCGATGTGCGCAGCAAGGGCTACCGGCGCATGCGCATCAACGACGAACTCGTGGACATCAGTGAAGCGGTCGAGCTGGATGAGGCGCAGACTTACGAGCTGGACGCGGTGATTGACACCGTCATCGTCAAGCCCGATATTTTCAAGCAGTTGGTCGTGTCCATCGAGAACGGCCTGCGCGTGGGCGAAGGGTTTTTGAGATGGCGAGTGCTTGGCAAAAACCCCGGAGGTCTCAAAGACCTCCGGGGTTTAGAGGCGTGGTATTCCGCCTTCTCCTGCCCCGAACACCACATCACCTTCGGCGAGACCGAGCCGTGGTATTTCTCGTTCAACGAGCCGGACAGTTGGTGCCGCACCTGTCTCGGCTTGGGCACGTATCTTCACGCGCACCCCGACCTGCTGCTGCCAGACAAGAGCCGCAGCATCAAGGGTGGCGCATTCATCCCCGACGCTTTTCGCTATGACAAGAACGGCTGGCACGCGCAAATGCTGCACAGCGTGGCGCTGCATTACGGCTTCGACCTCGATGCGCCGTTCAACCAACTCTCACCCGAGGCCGCCGACATCGTGCTCTACGGCACAAAAGGCGAGAAGGTGACCATGCGCATCCCCGACGGCGCGACCGTCGGCGTCGAACGCGAGGGCAAGCAGTTCGCCTTCGAGGGCATCATCAGCATGATCGAGCGGCGCTACCGCCAGCACCGCAAAGAGGGCGGCGCAAACACATGGATGGACGAGTGGTTGAAGAAGGTCATGGTCGAGCACACCTGCCCGGATTGCCACGGCCACAAGCTCAAGCGGCAGCGGCTGATGGTGAAGTTGGGTGGTCATGACATCATCCAACTCGGCGACCTGACCCTGAGCGAACTGCGCGAGTTCCTGACCGGCCTGCCGCTGTTGACGCGCAAGCGCGCTGCCGGCGAGAACATCATCAAGGAAGTCGTCGCCCGGCTCGACCTGCTGATCGGCATCGGGCTGGACTACATGAGCCTGAACCGCCGCGCCAGCACGCTCTCCGGCGGGGAGAGCCAGCGTATTCGACTGTCCGTGCAGATCGGCAGCGAGCTGCAAGGCATGTTGTACGTGCTGGACGAGCCGAGCATCGGCCTGCACCCGCGCGACAACGCCAAGATGGTGCGCACGCTGCAACACCTGCGCGACATCGGCAACACCGTGATTGTGGTCGAGCACGACGAAGCCATGATCCGCGCGGCCGACCACCTGATCGAGATCGGGCCAGGGCCGGGTGTGCACGGCGGCGAGGTGGTGGCGCAGGGCACGCCGGGGCAGATCATGAAGAACGGCAAGTCGCTGACCGGCCAGTTCCTCAGCGGCAAGAGGCAAATCGCCATGCCGGCGCTGCGCCGCTCGCCCAATGACAAGGCGCTGGTGGTGCGCGGCGCGACGCAGAACAACCTGAAGGCGATTGACGTGACGATTCCGCTGGGCCTATTCACCTGCATCACCGGCGTGAGCGGCAGCGGCAAGAGCACGCTGATCAACGAGATTCTCTACAAGAAGCTGCACCAGGTGTTTCACGACAGCCGCACGCTGCCCGGCGCGCACGCCGCGCTTGAAGGCACCGAGCACCTGCGCGACGTGATCAACATTGACCAGACGCCCATTGGCCGCACCCACACGTCCAACCCCGCGACTTATATCGGCGTGTATGACCCGATCCGCGCGCTGTTTGCCGGGGCAGACGAGAGCCGGCGGCGCGGCTACACCGCCGGGCGCTTCAGCTTCAACGCCAAAGGCGGCCGATGCGAGGAATGCTCCGGGTGGGGCATCACCATCACGTCGTTGCAGTTCCTGCCCGATGTCGAAGCCGTCTGCCCGGCGTGCAAGGGCAAGCGCTACAACGACGCGACGCTGGAGGTGACGTGGCGCGGCAAGAACATCGGCGACGTGCTGGAGATGAGCATCGAGGAGGCGAGCGAGTTCTTCAAGGACACGCCGATCATCGCCCACAAGCTGGGGGTGTTGAATAAGCTCGGCATGGGCTACCTCAAGCTCGGCCAGTCCAGCACCACCATCAGCGGCGGCGAGGCGCAGCGTGTGAAGCTGGCCTACGAACTGAGCAAGGTCAAGCGCGGCGGCAACAACCTGTATATCCTCGATGAGCCGACGACCGGCTTGCACCTAGCCGACATCCAGCGCCTGCTCGACGCGCTGACAGCGCTGGTGGATGCCGGCAACAGCGTATTGGTCATCGAGCACCATCTGGATGTGATCAAGACGGCCGACTGGGTGATTGACTTGGGGCCGGAGGGCGGCAAGCACGGCGGCACGGTGGTGGCGCAGGGAACGCCGGAGGAGGTGGCGCACTGCGAATGCAGCTACACCGGTCAGTTCCTGCGCAAGGTGTTGCACAGTGAGAAGAAGCGAGCGGCGTGAACAATGTCACGCTTCACCCGACTACCGCCGCGAATTGAGAAAGCGTCGCCGACCTGACCGTCGCGCCGGATCAGGATGGGTTCGTCGCGCCAAACACCTTGTAGGGGACTAGGTAGGGCGGCCATACATGCACTGCTCGATCTATTTCGTGTCGAGCCGAGCATCGAGACAGTCTGGATCAGCTATGTGCCGAAGAACGAGGCGGCGCGTCGCCTGTATGCGCAACTCGGATTCGTGGAAACCGGCCTGGACGACAACGGCGAGATGCAGGCGCGGTTGGTGTTGGCAAGATAATCAACGGAGGAACGCTATGAGGTTTGGACTTAGTCTCCCAATTCATGCACAGTTTGCGGATCCGCGCTTACACGTAGAGCTTGCAATGGAAGCGGAGCGTGCAGGTTGGGATGGCTACTTTGTCTGGGATCATATTGCTTGGAAGCAAGGAGCCAAACATGTTCCTGTCACTGATCCTTGGATTGTCCTAGCTGCCGTTGCCATCAAGACAGAGCGCATGCATCTTGGCCCCATGATCACACCTTTGGCTCGGCGACGTCCGTGGAAGGTGGCGCGAGAGACTGTGGCTCTGGATCATCTATCTGGAGGTCGAACGATCCTAGGGGTGGGTCTCGGAGCGGTTGCCAAAACGGAGTTTCGCGCCTTTGGAGAAGAAGATGATGACACAATTCGCGGTCAAATGCTGGATGAAGCGTTGGACGTGATTACTGGCTTATGGAGCGGTCAGCCATTTAGCTATGATGGTAAGTTTTATCGGATAGTGGAAGCTCATTTCATGCCCACTTCTATGCAATCGCCACGTATTCCGATATGGGTTGCGGGTAGCTGGAGAGGAGAACATACTCGAAAACCGTTTCGTCGCGCTGCTCGTTTTGAAGGAACATTTCCCTTCATTCCAAAACGAGAGACGACACCAGAAGATTTCACTGCGATACGTGATTACGTGTTGAGCCATCGCAACAACAAGCAACCGTTCAATGTCATCTGCAATCGTCCTATGAGTACCGAGGGTATTGGCACAAGTGAGATTGTGAAGAAGTTTGCCGATGCAGGTGTTACTTGGTGGATGGTTAGTGGTGCACCTGGGAAGCTTGACCTGCGCACGTTACGAAGACTGATTCAGAGCGGCCCACCAAAGGAATGAAAAGACAGTTGTCAGCCTAATGGGCCGAGCAGCAACCTGTGCCTAATTTCGTCTGCTAAACGTCATGAGGTGGGATTTATCTGAAAGTGTATTGCTCGACGACATTCGTCGACGCTTTGCGGCTTTGCATGGAGTTGCCCCAGAATTTCAAGTGTTGGAGGGCCGCGAAACGACGGCTTCGGAGGTATTTCCAATTTTCGCAAATTGGGTCGGCAAAATCCGTCTGCCAGAATACCTGATCCTAAAAGTCTTCAAGTCGGGCTGGCAAAATTCTGCAGAGCACGAATTGTTTGTCAGAAACGTGCTTGATCAGGAGATGAATCGCCCACCAATGGCACAACTTTTGCAAAGCGGATACACGAGAGAGGGACAAGCGTATTTCCTGATGGTTGATCTGACCCAATCACATCACACTGTCAATTTTGAGACGATTGACGCAGCGATGGGTTTTGATCATTGTCTTGCGGTTTGCAAATCGCTTGCTGGATTGCACGCGGCGTTTTGGAATTCGGGTGTGTTGCTGCATGACAGATTTATCGCAAAGCAAGCAGGGCCATTGCGTTTCTACCAAGCCTTAGCTGCTACGGATGTGATGTCTGACGTTCAGGAGGTTGTGGAGATCATGGTATCAACGTTGCACGCTGCAGGCTCCGAGCTTGCCCCGGAGGAGGTCGTGTTTGTCCGTCGATTAACGAAGAGATGGCCTAACTTATGGCTAAATCGTATCGCCGAATCGCACCACCTCACGCTGATACACGGTGATGCACATCCCGGCAATGTATTTTGGCCGTCCAACGAGGAAGCTGATGCGCAGATCGTATTTGTCGATTGGGAAACCACCAAGCGAAGCGTTGGTGCATGCGAAGTGGCATATTTTCTTATTGATGCCAATTGCTCGTTGCTGAGAAGCCAACTGTTGCTGTCCTACTTTAATGAGCTTTATGCGCTTGGTGTGACCGGTTATACGCGAGAGATGTGCGAGTATGACTACGAACTTGGCATGTTGGCAATGATCTTTGTGACGATCTCACGCAAGCAATACAAATGGGCTGGCGAAATCATCCGACTCGCTATGCAATCAGACATTGCTAAGATGGTCATGTAATATGTGGTCCACCCAAGTGTAATTCTGTGACAAGTCAAGGCATTCAAGCACTGCCGCCCCTCATCCTGACGCTCAAGCTTGACCCCGCGTCGTTCGACTATTTCGACGGCTTGCGCCGGCAGCACTTCCCGCCGGAGCGCAACTTCATCCCGGCGCACGTCTCGCTCTTCCACGCCTTGCCCGGCGACGAAGAATCGGCCATTCGCGAGACGTTGTCCGCCGTGTGCGCGGACACGCCGGCCATGCCGCTCAACTTCGACCAAGTGCGCTTTCTCGGCAAAGGTGTGGCCATCGCCGCCAACAGCCCTGAGCTCGCCCAGCTGCACAGCCGGCTCGCGGTGCGCTGGCAAGCGTGGCTCACCCCACAAGATCGGCAACCCTTCCGCCCGCACGTGACGATTCAGAATAAGGTGACCGCTGAAGCGGCGCGCGCCTTGTATGAACGACTTACCACTTCGTGGCAGCCATTCATCGCCTTGGGCGAAGGCCTGTTGCTGTGGCGTTACGACAATGGCCCGTGGTCATTGCGACACACGGTCTCGTTCTCTGGCGTAATTTCTTCGCGCCACGAGCGAATCGAAGCCAAGTAACCTTGCCGGGCTGATGTGGCTCTTCTTTTTAGGAGGAAAAGTCATGTCCGATCAAACAGGTGCGATCCCAAAAGCAGGCCGGCCCTACATGCCCGAAGGCTATGGCTTGCCCAAGAACGACAAAGGTCTGCTGCCGTGGCGCTACGCGGCCGAGCGGCTGACCGAAGCGTTGAACTATTGGATTTGCTCGGTGCGGCCCGATGGCCGGCCACTTTTTTTTCGAGGATTGCACGCGTTGGACGTTTGAAGCATGAGCGCGGATATCAACGTCACATCAACGCCAGCGCCCACGCCGCCGTCATCTCCGGGCCTGGCCAATCGCGCACGCCGCCATCCTCCAGCGTCCATGCATCACTGACGATGCCCTGCACCACAGCCCAACCCAGAACGCGCTGCCGATCCAACCCAGCTCGCTCGGAGATGATGTCTACGCGTCGCTGGATCAACCGTGGGCCATCTACTTGCGCGTGCCATTCGCCCACCGGGTTGTAGAACAGCGGCGATGGCTCATAGGCCGGGTCGCCGGCCACGCCCTTGGGGTCAATCGCCAGCCACGGCTGCCGCTGCGCCATCAGGATGTTGTGGTGATGCAGGTCGCCATGCAGCAACACAGGCGCGGGCGCGCTGACCAGCAATTCTCGCCGCAGTGAGATGGCGGCATCCGCCACGCGTTTGTCCATCGGCCCAGTCGTGCCGCCAAACATGTCGTAGAGCCGATCCAGCACGCTGGTGTATTCGGCCAGGGTGGGGAAGGGGTGTGCTGCGGGCAGCGGCCGCCACAGTTGCGCCATCACCTCGCCGGCGATGGCGCTGGCCTCGTCATCGCGGTCGGGGAAGAGCGTCGCCAATTCCGTGCCGGGCAGGCAGCGCTCCAGCAGCATCACACCGCGCTCTTGATCACGTTCGAGTAGTTTGATCGCGCCGCGACCGTCGTAAAGCAGAAGCACATCTGCTTCCGTATCCGCATCCAAATAGGGCGCGACTGCTTTGAACACGACCTGCGCGTCGCTTGCCTCATGCGCATTGCTGGGGCCGGAACGGGTCGCAGGTGCGGCGAAGTTGTAGCTCAGCCCAAATGGCGCGCCGACCTTGATACCCCAGCGCTGCTCGAACTCACCAATTAGCGCCGGCAGCGACTCGACCCACGCCAGGCCACGTTCGCCGTTCAGGGTGATCTGGTGTTGGATAAAGGTAGCAGGCAGATTCATGTCCGATACACTTTTGGGCAAACTCATTGATCGCGGATGGCAAGCGCGTCAAGCGTCACCGGCTCAGCCGTTGCCGCGCACGAACTTGTCCGCAACCACGGACGGCTGAGACGGCTGGAATTGAGCGGCCAGCATCTCGGCCCAGCGTTCGTTGGCTTGGCGCGTCCGTCCGGCATTGTGCGGCGTGTGCACCACGTCGTGCCGGCCCAGCAGCGGGTCGTCTAGCGGCAGCGGCTCGACGTCGAATACATCGGCCGCCAGCGCAATCTCGTCGGCCAGCACGCGCTCGCGCACTGCCGCCATATCGCAGATCAACGCACGCGTCGCCAGCACCACCAGGCAACCCTTGGGCAAGGCGTAAATCAACTCTCGTGTGATCAGACCGCGCGTGCCGTCGGTCAATGGCAGCATCGGTGCGAAGATTTCTGCGTCGTGCACCAGCCGTTCGAGGTGATGCTGGCGCCGCGACCCGGCGCGGTGAAAGGCTGGCTCACCGGCGAACGGGTCCCACGCCGCCACGTCCGCGCCGAGCATGTGCACGAAGCTGGCGTAACGGCTGCCGATGTTGCCTGCGCCGACGATGCGCACGCGCTTGCCCTCGACTGTGCCGTTGGTAAAGCGCGAATCGTCGCCATATTGCTGGCCGCGCTGGCCCGGCTGCCCAATGCCATCGGATGGCGCGTAGTTCCACACCTCATGAGTGTGCAACATCGCCGCATAGGTCTGCGGAATGCGGCGCAGCCCGCACAGCGTCAGCGCGAGCGCGAACTCGGCTACGCTCTGGCCCCAGAATCCCTCGCTCTGGTGCGCGTATGTCCGCACGCCGCGCTCGGCCAGCGTTGCTTGCAGCGCTGCATCCGAGGCCGGCCCGTAGTCGCGCAAGAGAGCGGCTTCTCGCAGGCTTGGCATGCTGCGAATGGTCTCGGCCGTCACCGGCACGCCCAACGCCACGAGCCGCTCGACAGTCGCCAAGTCGGGCACGACCTCGTGCAGTGGGCGCGCGTCAGCGGGATCGAAGCGCACAAATGTCAGCGGCCCCTGGTTGCGCCACAGCACAGCCAGATGATCGGCAGCAAAGGGCCACGTCGCGTCGAAATCAGGGTGAACGGCGATGAGGCTGGTCGCGTTTGTAGTCGTGGTCATGATGGAAGGTGTCATAGGGTAGCAAGTCGCGTTGATTTATCAAGTGCGTGCGCTGTGCGCGCCATGCTAGACTCGCCCGAACATTCAACAAGGGGAAGCACATGCGCGTAGTCGTCATCGGCGGCAAGGGTCACATCGGCAGCTATCTGGTGCCGCGCTTGGTCGAAGCCGGGCATCAGGTCATCTGCATCTCTCGCGGACAGAGCAAGCCCTATCACGAGCACCGGGCGTGGAACCGCGTGCGCGAGGCCGTCATGGATCGTGGGCAACGCGAGAAGGTCGGCGCGTTTGGCCCGGACGTTCGTAGCCTCAAGCCGGATGTGGTGATTGACCTGATCTGCTTCACCCCAGACAGCGCAAAGCATTTGGTCGAAGCGTTGCGCGGGCAGGTGCAGCACTGCCTGCATTGCGGCACGATCTGGGTGCACGGCCCCAGCGCAATCGTGCCGACGACTGAGGCACAGCCGCGCGCGCCCTTTGGTAACTACGGCATCCACAAGGCCGAGATCGAGGCTTATTTGCTCAACGAAGCCCGGCGCGGCAACTTTCCTGCGACCGTGCTGCACCCTGGCCACATCGTCGGGCCGGGCTGGAACCCGCTCAACCCCCAAGGCCACTTCAATCCTGATGTATTCAGCAAAATCGCGGCCGGCGACAAACTGACCCTACCCAATCTGGGGTTGGAGACAGTCCATCACGTGCACGCCGATGACGTGGCCCAGGCGTTTATGCTGGCGTTGGAGAACTGGAGCACTAGCGTCGGCGAGGGCTTTCACGTCGTCTCGCCCCAGGCGCTGACGCTGCGCGGCTATGCCGAGGGCATGTTCGCCTGGTTCGGCCATCCGGCGGCCAACCTGGGCTTCAAGGCGTGGGATGAGTGGAAGACTACTGTGAGCGAAGACGAGGCTAAGGCGACGTGGGATCACATCGCCCATAGCCCCAATTGCAGCATTGCCAAGGCGCAACGCCTGCTGGGCTATCAACCGCGCTATTCATCGTTGCAGGCGGTGCAAGAGGCGGTGCAGTGGTTGATCGCCGAGCGCGTCGTGAAGGCGTAGAACCTGTTCCCTTGAAATTGCCATCACCTGCGAATGGGGTCATCGGCCTGCTTCTCCGCTGCGTCCATCAAGTAGGCAAACAGTTCCTCCAGGCTGGCGAAGCCAATGCGCTGGCTCGTCTTCACATTCTGCAACGAGGCTTGCCAGGCCCGATCTGTGCACCACATCCGCACCACATCCGCAGCACGTAGGCCAATTGGCCGCGCGCGCCGCTTACATTCAGTTCAAGCGGCGGCTCGCCCGCGCTCGACGGTTGTGCATTGAAGGCCGCCACATCCGCCCGCGTCTTGCCATCCTTCAGGCGGATCAGCGCCATCTCGTGCGGCAGTGGGCCCTGGTTGACGATCTTCCACGTCTGCTCGCCCGATTTCACGGTTTGCGGCAATGCGATGTGAAAGTCCTTCAACGGCACGGTCAAATCAGATGCCGGTTCGGCGGTGTTGCTTGTGGCGTCGTTGGGCGTCACGGTCATCAATCGGGACATGCCCTTGGCCACGTGCGGCACGCCATCGGGGCCGGGCAGCAGATCAAGGATCAGATATTGGCCGGCCGCCAAGTCGAGCGTGACCTGGCCCTTGCCACCTGGGGCGATTGCGCCCGGCCCACCCACAAACGTCACCAGTGGGAAGGCTGCATCGGCGCTTTGCTGCATGGCTGCCTGGAACTGCGGCAGCGTCACGCCATCATTGATGCGCACGAGTAGCGCCCGGAGCGGCTGTGATGCTGATCTCCGGCGTCCTCTCCCGTGGCAGTGCCAGGCACGCGACCAGCAGCAGCACGGCAGCCGAGCCGTAGATAAGGGTTTGGCGAATGAGGACGAAACTCAGTGTGGTCAAATCGCGTGATGAGTCGCGCTGAACTTGATCCTGAGCTGTTTAGGAAATATGACCCCTCGTCCGACTTCTTGTTTTATCAGTCCCCGCGCAAAGTCGTGCATATACATGACGGCGCGATCAGGGCCGTCACGCAGCTCTACCGCGAGCTATTGCCGCCGGGCGGCGCCATCCTCGACCTGATGAGTTCGTGGCGCTCGCATCTGCCCTCAGAGGTCAAGTTCAGCCGTGTGGCTGGCCTGGGCATGAACGCCGATGAGATGCGCGATAACCCGCAGTTGACCGACTTCGTGGTGCACAGCCTGAACGACGACCCAACGCTGCCGTATCAAGACGGGGAGTTCGATGCAGCCGTGTGTTGCGTGAGCGTGCAATACCTGCAGCAGCCGTTCGAGGTCTTTGCCGAAGTGCGGCGCATCCTCAAGCCCGGCGCGCCGTTTGCGCTCACCTTCAGCAACCGCTGCTTCCCCACCAAGGCGGTCAACCTGTGGCATCAGACCGACGATCAAGGACACGTCCAGATCGTGTCGCTGTATTTCAAGATGAGCGGCAGCTGGCGCGACATCACCGCGCAAAATCGCTCACCTCGGCGCGGCGACCCGCTCTATGCCGTGTGGGCGTTTGCGGCATAAACAGCGCGAGATGGGTGGGTATACTCAAGGCGTCGGGCCAAGGTGCTCACATGCGCCCGGCAATGTGTAGATGAACGTTTTTGAAGCGGACTCGCGCGTGGCCTTCACCAGCGGCATCGTGGCGGCCATCGCTGCCGTGTTTGGCGCAATCGTTGCGGCCGTTGCGGCATTCCTCGTTCCCCTGTCCTTGTCCACATTTGGCTTTGCTGTTGCAGCGCTGGGATTGCTGGTGCTGGCGGGATGGCTGGTGCTGCAGGCGTATCAATTGGCTGAGGCCAGCTACGCGCTCGACCGCAATGCCTTCGTCATCCGTTGGGGTCAACAGCGCGAGATCGTGCCGATGGGCGACGTGCAGCGCGTCATCGCGGGTGAAGATGTGGCCGAGGGCTTGCGCATGCTGCGCTTCCCACTGCCGGGCTGGTGGTTTGGCACGGCCAAGCATCCGGCCTTGGGCAAGATTCGGCTGTATGCCACTGCCCCGCTTGAACAGCAGGTCATTGTCGTCACGCCAGAATGCAGTTATGCGGTCTCGCCTTATGACGATGAGGCGTTTCTCGACGCGTTTCGCACGCGCCTGGAAATGCGGCCCACCCAGAACGTATCGCACGCAAGAATATTGCCGCCTTTCATGACGTGGCCGATATGGAGCGACAAAACCGCGCTTGCATTGCTGATTTTGGCATTTGGGTTAAACTTAGTTACGTTCGGGTTGAGCGCGGGGCGCTATCCCGCCGCGCCGGCCCAATTGGCTTTGCACTTTAATGCCCTGGGAGTGGCAGACCGATACGGCGACAAGCCGCAACTGTTCGTTCCACCCGTCATCGCGCTCATCACACTGCTGGTCAGTATCGGAATCGGGCTGGCGCTATATCGCAAAGGAGAAAGACTGGCCGCCTTCATGTTGTGGGGCGGCGCGGCTGCTGTGCAGGTGTTCTTCTTCGTCGCCACCGTCACGATCGGGTTTTCAATGCCATCATGATTCTCGTCACAGGTTCAACGGGCTGCATCGGACGCGCGGTTGTTGAGCGCCTCGTTTCTTCCGGCCATCAGGTCAAATGCCTGTTCCAGTGGAGCCACGAGCACCGCGCCCCCCGGCGTGTCGTCATCACCGGCGGCGATGTGCGCAACGAAGACTCCATCCACGAAGCGATTACCGACGGCGGCGCATGCGACACAGTCATCCACCTCGCCCACCTGCGCCGCGAAAGCCGGGGCAACACATTTGAAGAAGTCAACATCGCCGGCACGCATAACGTAATCGCGGCGATAAAGCGCGCCGGGATCAAACGTCTGATCATGGTCGGCTGTCTGGGTGCAGAGGCGCGCTCACCCTACCCGTTGCAGCGCGCGCTGGGCAAGGCCGAGGAGGCCGTTCGGGCCAGCGGCCTCAACTTCACCGTGCTCAAGAGCGCAGTGGTGTATGGCGACGGCGATTGGCTGACCAGTTGGATGAACGGCGTGGCGACGGGTTTCCCCTTCGTCATGCCCGTGCCACATGGTGGCCACACCAAGCTGCAACCGATTTGGGTGGGCGATGTGGCGGCGTGCGTGGAGCGCTGCCTGAACACGCGCAGCACCTTCCGCCAGGTCGTGCCCATCGGCGGGCCACAGGCGCTCACGCTGACCGATATTGCCCAGATCACCATGAAGGCCACGAACCATCAGCGCCGCCTGGTCAAGGTGCCGAGCGCGCTGACGAAGCAAGTGGCTGCATTCATCTCGCGGTGCAAGGGCGCGTTGACCGAGATGGAGCTGGATGCGCTGTCGTATAACCGCACCACCGAGATCGGCGGCGTGCATCGCGTGTTCGGCTTCGCCCCGGCCAGGATGCCCACCAAGCTGGCCCACCTCGACCCAAATCGCGATGTGCCGCCGTTGCCCGTGCGCTTCCGTCCGGCCAATGGCTGGGCGCCCATCGCCCCCGCCAAGCGGCGCGCCTTCTCGCGCTGACAAAAACCAAACGCCCGGCCATAGCCGGGCGTTTCGCATCTGTCAGTGGTAGATGTTGGGGCGGTTGGCCGAGACCCCGGCCGCATACCCCGCGATGTAGGCGATCAGCAACAGGATGATCACGACCAGACCCGCGATGACAATCTCCATATCTGCCTCCTTTGCGGACTCAGAACACAGATCGACCTATCAATCAGCCGGCTGTCGACTCACCCTATGAGCTTGTGCGATGCTGACCGTACATTAACCCACTCGCGTTCAGCGCGGATTAAGCATGGGCTAAGCGCGCGTACAGCGCCCCGAGCGTGAGCCGCGCTACACTCGCCCGCATGGCTATGTCAAAGTCATCATTCACCATCGCAAGTCTCATCGCCCAACCGGGCGAACGCGCCGCCGCCGTCCTCGACCTCACCTTCGCCGGCACGCCGACCAAGATGCCGCTGTTCGTGCTCAACGGCGCGCACGACGGCCCGACCGTCGTCGTCACCGCCGGCATCCACGGCGCGGAATACGTCGGCATCGAGGCGGCCATGCGCCTGGCCACGCAGACCGACCCGGCGCAACTGCGCGGGCAACTCGTCGTCGCGCCCATCAGCAGCATGACCGCCTTCGCCGAGCGGGCCATCTACATCGCGCCGCCCGATAGCAAGAACTTGAATCGTTGCTTCCCCGGCCAGGCTGACGGCACGTTTGCTGAGCAACTGGCGCATTGGATTTTTACCCACCTGATCTCGCGCGCCGACTTCTATCTTGACCTGCACGGCGGCGACTTGAACGAAGCGCTGGTGCCGTTCAGCATCGTCAAGCGCTCGCGGGACGCGGCCCTCACCGACAAGGCGCTTGGGCTGGCGGCTGCGTTCGGCATCCCGCTCATCCTAGCCGTGGACGACGCAGTCAAGGGCGGCACGTTCTCGGCCGCGGCAGATGCGGGCATTCCGGCAGTGCTGGCCGAGATCGGCGGGCAGGGCTTGTGGCCGGAGCACGAGGTGCAGGAGATGGTGCACGGCTTGCATCGCGCGTTGGCGCACACCGGTTCGCTGGATGTGAGCGCGCCACCGGCGCCGGCCACGCGCGTGCTGGAGGAGATGGCCTGGCTGCGCTCACAGCACGATGGCTTGTTCTATCCGCAGTGCCGAGTGGGCGATGAGGTAAAGCGTAGGCAAGCCCTTGGCCGCGTGACCGACTACCTGGGCAACACCGTGCAGGTGGCCGAGTCGCCAGCCGATGGCACGGTGCTCTTCCTCGTCACCACGCTGGCCATGAACAACGGCGATCCGCTGCTGGCCGTTGGGGCATAAGCTCGCATACAATCCGCCCCCGCGGCCGTTCATGCCGCGCCCGCATGAACCTGCTCGAACAAGACCTTCCCTGGCTCACGGCAGAAGCGCGCAACGACCCGGAGACCGCCCAACAGATCATCGAGGCGTTGGCTGGCCGCACGCAGCAGTTGCAACAGCAGGCCGACGAATTGCGCGCCGAGAACGTGTTGCTCAAACGCAGCGGCATGCACCAGGTCTATCACGACCAGGTGCAGCGGCTGAAGACCGACCTGCGCGACCTGCGCAGCTTCACCGAGCGTCACGCGCTCAACCCCGATGTGGTCTCGCTTGTCACGTTCACCGGTCACGGCCTGCATTTGCCCGCGCCGCTGGCGATGGATCAGACGCTGTCGTTGGCGACAACCGACGACGAACCGGTGCGCGACCTCAAGCCGCTGTTCATGGCCGGCGGCGCGCGGTTGGATTCGCTGTTGGCCATGACCTCCTCGTTCCGGCTGGTGATGGCGAATGGCCTGAGTTTGCCCTTGAGCGAAAACATGGACTGGCGCGACGCGCGGCCGATTGGCGCGCTGTCCCTGACCCGTGGCGAGCGCATCGAGGCCACGTGCGCGGTCAACGATCTGCAACCGCCACGCGCGCTCGTCGTTGTCACGCGGCGCGGCTGGGCGCGGGCGATGTCGTGGTCGCTGGTCGAGAACCTGGTCATCGGTGGCCAGCCGATCACGGTGCCGATTGCCGGCGACACGCCGGTGTGGCTTGGCCCGGCAGGCGAGGGCGATCTGTTGCTGCTCACCCGCAACGGCGCGTGGACGCGCTTCCCGCTCAACAGCCTGGACGCAGGCGGCGGCATGGGCATCGCGCTCGATCCTGACGACGACGTGGCGAGCGCGGCAGTCATCGGCAGCAGCGATGCGGCCGTCTATTTCGTCGGCGCGGATGGGGCGCAACTTGCGGTCGCAAACGCTGGGTTGGAAGCGCACAAGAAGCCGGGCGCGAAGCCCGCGCAACTGACGCGCCGCTTCATCGCCCTGGCATGCTACGCGGCCAAGAAGACTGATGCGGTAATGCTGCTGTCGAACAACGGTGACCTGATCGTTGAGACGCTGCGCGTGTTGCCCGTGGCGGCCAGGCCGAGCGAGGCGCAGCCGCTCAACGCGGTCAACCAGCGGCTGATCGCGAGTTGTTTGATCAATTGACCCATGTAATCAGTAACTGGCAATTGGTAACTGGATCGGCAATGGACGTTATCCGAAATAACAATGTGTATTGTCGTAGGGGCGAAGCATTCGCTGCAACACCTGTGTTTACGGCGCTTTCTGTGCGAATGCTTCGCCCCTACCGGCGGAAATCCCTATTTCAGATAACGTCTAATGGCTCAATCACCAATCACGAATTACCAATTGCCCCATGTTCGTCGGCATTGACTTCGGCACCACCAACACCGTCGCGGCGGTCATCGAAGCGAATAGCGACGGCCTGCCGCGCGTGTTGCCGCTCGACGGCGACTCGGCCGCGCTGCGCACCATGCTCTACGTCGAGCGCGAGGGCGGCATGCACATCGGTAGCGAAGCGATCCGCATGTATCGTGAACAAAACGTCGGGCGCGTGCCGCGCTTCAGCAAGCAGTGGGTGGGCGAGATCGAGATCGAGATCGGCGAGTTAAATGTGAAGGGCTACGACGTCGGCGCGTCGGTCACGGCGGTTGTGGATGCGTATGCCGACGTGGACGCCGACGCGCCGGGCCGGCTGATCCACGCCCTCAAAGGGCCGCTGGCCACCGACTATCGCGGCACACACTTGTTCGGCGCAGACTATACGCTTGAGGCGTTGATCGCGGCTTTTCTGGCGCAGCTGCGCGAACGCATCGTGCAGCAGGTAGGTCGCGAGGTGAACCGCGCGGTGTTTGGCCGGCCGGTGCACTTCGCCAACGCGGCCACGGATGACGACGACATGCGCGCGCAAAAACGGCTGCGCGAGGCGGCGCGATTGGCCGGCTTCGATGAGGTCGCGTTTGAGATGGAGCCGATTGGCGCGGGGCTGGCCTTTGCTGCGCAACGTCCGTTGAGCCAGGGGCAGCATGCGCTTGTGTTCGACTTTGGCGGCGGCACGCTTGATGTGGCGGTGCTCAGAGCAAAGCGCGACGGCTTGGATGTGTTGGCCACGGGCGGCGTCGGCATCGGCGGCGACACATTCGACCGGGCCATCTTCCGGCGGGCGTTGCTGCCGTGGTTTGGTGGTGACGTGCGCTGGGGACAGCAGCGCGCGCCAGGC
>Ga0224722_1000213_pt1 | contig 33316 bp, 22 predicted proteins | sample Balambano_FR1_Me_FD_161646 | JGI IMG/M metagenome (GOLD analysis project Ga0224722, IMG submission 161646) | Freshwater sediment microbial communities from Lake Towuti, South Sulawesi, Indonesia - Balambano_FR1_MetaG | ecosystem: Environmental > Aquatic > Freshwater > Lake > Sediment | place... | reverse complement strand
CACCGACATCAGCACCCAGGTGCAAAACTTGGTAGACGCTGGCGCCAACATCCTTTACACCAACACGCTGGCCACTGGGCCCGCACTGGTCGCCAAGACCATCACAGATCTGGGGCTGGAGGATGAAGTGAAGCTGGCTGGCGTTAACTGGGCGCTGGACACCAGCGTGGGCCTGTTGGGCCGCACCAGCATCGGCAGCGATGGCCTGCCGTCTGTGAACGGCATCATCGGTTCCCTGCCTTTCCGTTGGTGGAGCGAACGCAGCGAACCGGGCATCGCTCTCATCAATGAAATAGCTACTGCCAACGAACGCAGCCTGCCCACCCAGAACATCGCCTATATCCTGGGCTTCACGATCGTCGATTTCTACGTTGAACTGTATACGCAGACGGTGAACCGTGTTGGCAGCCTGGAAGCGGTGGATGGCCCTGACATCAAGGAAACAATGGATAACATCGATTACTCGCCGCTTGGTCTGTACCGTGTGTTCTTCGAGGGTGGCAGCCTGCGCGCCAGCACAGAAAACCGCCTGGCGATGATGATGTTCGCCAACGCGACAATGGACGGCGTGGCCAGCAGTGGCGATGATGCCCTGAAGATCCCGCAGGATGATGGCACCAACATCTTCGTGCCGGTGCTGGTACCGCTGACAGACTTCACGACTGCGCCAGACCTGCGCCCTGGCATGATGCCATAATTGCACCCACGCAGGTGGCTGCTGGTCTAGGCCGGCAGCCACTGCTGCCCCTGCGCAGGCGCTGGCGGGGGCAGCGTTCATACCCGTATACACAGCCTGATAAGCCTGAGCCTATGCAAGCAACCCAAACAGCAGAGTCACCTGCAAAATCCAAATCTGGTCGTGCTACCCTGATTGTCAACAACATTGAAGTCATTTACAACAGCGTGATCCTGGTGCTGCGTGGGGTTTCCTTCACCGTAGAACCGGGCCAGATCGTCAGCGTGCTGGGGCCTAACGGCGCCGGCAAAAGCACCACCCTGAAGGCTATCAGCGGGCTGCTGCGCGCTGAAGTGGGTGAAATCACCCGTGGCACTATTATGCTGGGCAGTGAACGGCTGGACACCCTGACAGCCGAGGACATCGTGCGCCGTGGCATCGTCCAGGTTATCGAGGGACGCCCGATGTTCCGCCACCTGACGGTGGAGGAAAATCTGCGCCTGGGGTCGCTGACTTATCACGGAGGGCGCGAGTATCGCCGCGATATTGAGCGCGTCTTCCATTACTTTCCCCGCCTGAAAGAGCTGGCAAACCGCACCAGCGGCTATCTCAGCGGTGGCGAAGGACAGATGATGGTGATTGGGCGCGCGCTGATGGCTCATCCCCAGATCATGATGCTGGATGAACCTTCTTTAGGCCTGGCGCCGATGCTCGTGGAAGAAATCTTTCAGATTGTCCGAGATATTAACACCCAGGAAGGCGTCAGCGTGCTGCTGGTAGAGCAGAACGCCCGTGCAGCTCTGGCGGTGGCCGATTACGGTTATGTCATGGAAAATGGCCGCATTGTGCTGGATGGGCCCGCTGAACAACTGCGCGAGAACGAGGACATTAAGGAATTTTATCTTGGGCTTAACCAGTTAGGCGAGCGTAAGAGTTATAAAGAGGTCAAGCATTACAAACGCCGCAAAAGATGGCTTGGTTGAGATACGATGGGCGCAGCAGCGCCTTTTTCTTTCTTGTATCGCATTCATGAATCGACGGAGAGGATAACCCATGACCGATTTCGACGCTCGCATCCGCGACCTGACTGCCCACGCATATGCCCACGCCCCGGCAATCCGCGCCATGATGGACAAGGCTGGCGTAACCCCTGCGGATATTCAGTCAGCGGCAGACCTGGCGAGGATCCCGGTTCTCAGCAAGGATGCTCTGGTAGAAATACACCAGAAAAATCCTCCGTTCGGCGGGTTTCTGACGATCGACCCGGCTGATCTGCCGCGCATCTACATTTCCCCTGGCCCCATTTACGATCCACAACCCACGCCTGAAGACCCGGAGACTGCTCTGGAGCCGTTTCGGGCGGTCGGTTTTGGCCGTGGCGACCGCGTGCTTAACACGTTCATGTACCACCTGACACCGGCTGGCATTTTGCTGGACGAAGGACTGCGCGGTGTAGGAGCTACCGTGATCCCTGCCGGGCCTGGCAACACTGACCTGCAGATCATGATGATCACTGCGCTGGGAATCAGCGGTTTTGTCGGCCAGCCCAGCTATCTGATGCAGATTCTGGACAAGATGGAAAGTATGGGCATCAGTGCAGAGAAAAACCCGCTGAAAAAGGCGCTGTTCAGTGCAGAGCCTTACCTGCCCGCGCAGCAGGCGCGCTTTGAGGGGACATACGGCATGAAGACCACCTCGGCATATGGCACCGCAGACCTGGGTTTCGTCGGCTATACTGTGAGCGGCATGCCGGGCTTCCGCGTCCTCCCCAGCGTCTTCCTCCAGATTGTAGACCCGCAGACTGGCCAGGATGTAGAAGCAGGCGCTACAGGTGAGATTGTCGCCACGACCTTTAATAAGGCATATCCGCTGATTCGCTTTGGAACCGGGGATCTGGGGGCGCTTTCACCCCAGCTTGTGGATGGGCACCAGCACCTGTTAGGCCTCTTTGGCCGCAGCGGCGATGCTATCAAGGTACGTGGCATGTTCCTGCACCCCAACCAACTGCGGGCCGCTACGCTTGCCTTCCCTGAGATCAGCGCTATACAGGCCATCATCACACGCCCGGAAAACAAGGACGTCGTGACTGTGCGCGTGGAACTGCACGACGACAGCAAGGCTGAAGGGCTGGCCGAAAAATTGCAGGCGCTGGCACAGAGCGCCGTCAGGTTGCGCATCGATGAAGTGGTCTTTGTGCCCAGGGGAACTATTGGCAGCGAACGCACAGTGCGTGACGATCGCAAGTGGGATTAACATGAAAGCGGGGCGCCTCTCGCGCCCCGCCCCTTGCGCTTACCTTATTCCGAAGGCACAACGCTGATGGTAAAGCTGCCTTCGCCGCTGTCTCCTGTCGTCAGCACCTGAATAATCAGATCAAAGTTGGGCGGCAGTTCTACCTCTTCAAAACCAGGATCATCGGGCGTAGTGCCAGCGGCGGCCAGCGTGCCATCCTGCAGCAGGATGTTGAGGAAAGCACCCGCCTCGCTCTCAATCACGAAATCGACAACACCGCCCTCGCCAGTGTTAAACGTGTAATTCACGCGCTGCCGGGGGGCAATCTGTCCTTCTACGGGTGTGTTCAGTTCCAGCGCCCCACCTTCAATCACCTCAAACGCCAGCAGCTCGTCAAAGTAGGCCACAGCAGCATCAAGGACAACATCGGTCTCAGCGAACAGGGTTTCCTCGTCCACGGGCACCTTAATCGTCGGCACAACCCCCACCCCTTCGATGATGACATTGCCTTCTGCATCCAGGTTGCGCGCTACAGAAAGCTGAAGAGTCAGATCTTCGGGCATGAAGAAGATTTCCTGACCACCAGCGAGACCCCCAGTCGCATACTGACCTACTACCGCTGAGCGCCCTTGCAGAGAAACGTTATAGGCAAAGAATTCGCAGGCGCTGGCGCAGGCCGGGCCGACAAGCACCGCCACTGGGCCTCGATACCGCATGTCTTCTGATGGCAGGATAAAGGTAGAGACAACATCCGGATCCACATAGAACTCGCCGCGAACCTCGTCATAAACTGCGGAATTGCCCAGCACGAGCGGTTCATCGAAGAAATAGGCTGCCATTTGGTCTGCTAGCCAACCGCTGCCGCCGCCGTTCTGACGCATATCGATAATGATGCCCTCTACCCCGTTGGCGTTCGCCTGTTCAATCATTCGTTCCCACAGGTTGATCAGCAGCGCATCGGAATCTGCAAATGACCAGATTTTGACGTACAGGTAGTTCGTCTCTTCAATTGGACGAAATTCCAGTGGGAGTTCATAGCCTGTGCGGCCAGCGTTAAAGGACGAGAAGGCAAAACTATCACGTTCAGGGATAGCTGTCAGGGTCACCGTTGTACTTTCAGCATCCCCAGGGTTGCGATACTCTACTTCGATCTCTGTGCCGTTGAGGAAGCGTGTGGCGTAACGAAGCTGCTGAAGCTCAAGGTTCTGCGGGGTGCTGAAAGGCGCAGACCACGGCACAATAGCGCTCACGTAGTCCATGACAGGCGTGCCATTCATGCTGATGATTTCGGCGCGCAGCTCAATACCGGCCTCATCGGCGGGGCCACCTTCCAGGATAAAATTCGCCAGCACACGCCCATCATCCAGTTTACGAATCGCCAGGCCGATGCCGCCCTCCGTCTCGGCGAGGAACTGATTGTAAAGGCCATTGAATGTGCCGCTGTCGAGGTGCTCATCAGGGATAGAGGCGATGAAATCGCGCAGGGCCAGGTAATAGGCCTGCGTGCTGCCTTCAGTTTCGGCGGCTTCAAACCGGGGGCGGAACTCAGCGCTTTTGGCGTCCCAGTCAATGCCTTTAAGTTCAGTATAGGCATATTCGCGGCGAAACTTATCAAGCATGGCGTCAAAAGCCTCGGTATAGCTGAGATCAGAGAAGTCGTCTGCTTCTGCGCCCTCACCTTCGATCAGATCAACGACAGGTCGTGCAGAGCGATCAAACGTGAAGGGGTCGGTGTCCATATCCACCAGGGTATAGCCGGCTGGCACACGCACAATCGGATCATCTTCAGTAAAGAGCTTGTTATCTTCACCAAAGCCCGCCGGAAAACCCTGCTGGTCATCAGGCGCCCAGATCAGCACCTTGCCGCCGTCATATTCGCCCAGACGGTCAGAATTGGCGTTGACGCGCGTAGAGGCATAAGCACCTGACCAGCCACCGCCGAAGAGGTCGCGCAGTTCGAGGTAGGGGTCGCCCCAGATATTGGTCCAGTAAGCAATGGCGTAGATGATGACGCCAGTGTCGGTGTCGCCGTCCTGGTCCACGTCATTCAGGGGCGCGTTGGGCTGCTGTGGCAGGGTAACACTGTATGTGAAAGGCGAGGTAAAGAAGTCCGACGTGATCTGCCCCAGCACCTGAGAGGCAATGGGGATATCATAGCCACGATCGCGCGTAACAAAACCGGTCTGATCTTCCAGGATAATCAGCGGCTGATCAACACCCAGTGTGAAGAAGCCGTTGGTATACTCAACGGAACCGGTGATGACCTGCGGCCCACCTTCATCGTTAATGATTGTCGCTGGCGGAACCTCGTTGTCCTCGCTGACAGCGAACACACTGGCCACGCCCACCAGCAGCGCGGCAGCACCCCCTATAAGTCGTCTGCGCATCATATGTAACTCCAGAAAATGTTGGTAAAAAGGGTACTATGACCAGGCGCAACAAAGGTATCTGCCCGCCTGACACAAGTGAGTATACACCAGTTCAGCCGTGTACCTGCCTCAATAATCGCAAAATCCCCCGGAAAGGGGACTTTGCAGTTTAGCGGCCCGCCAGATATTCCAGTGCAGCGGCAAGGATGACATCTTCCGTGCTGGCAAAATTAGTCTCATCAACGGCGACGCGAATATCTGGCTGTATGCCAGAACCTTCAATGATGATAGCGCCAGTGGCATCCAGCTTGCGGTTCGTCGGCAGCGCAAATTCCACATCCTCTGGCATATAGGTTGGCGACCAGCCACCGCCGATGGCGTAGGTGCCATACTGCCCGATGACGGTAGCGCGCTCGTTACGGGTCAGCGCGTAGGCGAAGAACTCGCAGGCGCTGGCACAACTGGGGCCAACAAGAACAACCAGGTCGCCTCCATAGTACGGGGCGTTGGGGTCTATCTGAATCCGGGAGGGGAAACGCGGGTCGGTGTAGAAATTGTCCAGGGCTTTGGCGTAGTTTTCTGTGTTGTACAGGTCGATATTCTCGGTGTAGAACATAGCGGCGAGACGGTTGGCAATTGAAGAGAATCCGCCAGCGTTGCTGCGCAGGTCAACGATGACGGCAGGCGCATCAATCTCATTAGCCAGGTTGATGAAGTAAGTCCAGTTTTCCACGATGAGGTTCTCGTAACCGCCGAAGGTATTCACCTCAACAATGCCAATATTGTCTGGCGTAAACCGGAATTCGACCGGGTTTTCGTATGGTGAATCACCGTAAGTGCCGTTCTGTATTTCCTGGCCAATCTGAAGCGCGTCAAACTCCTGGATAGTATTGAGCGTTACAGTTGTTTCACGCGTGCCTGGGTTGCGATATTGCAATGTAACCGTATCGCCCAGGGGGAAGCGGGCCGCAAACAATAACTGCCCCAGCCGAAGCTGCTCAGCGTTGCTGTAAGGGCCAAAGAACGGGACTACAGCAGAGACCCAGCGATCTATCGGCGTGTTGTTGATGGCAACAACCTCTGCTCCCACCTGAACACCTGCTTGCTCGGCTGGTGAGCCGGGGCTTACAACATTCACCAGCACACGCCCATCGTTCAGTTCGCGCAGGTTGATGCCTATGCTGCCCTGAATGCGACTGCGTCTGCCATCCACAATGGCGCGGTTACCGCGCGCGGCGACATGCCCATCAGGGATGTTGAGCACAAATTCATCGAGTGCGTCAAAGTACGCCTGGGGGTCTTGCCGCTGTTCGGCACGCTCAAAACGCGGGCGAAATTCGGCGTAAAGAGCGTCCCAATCCATGTTCTTCAGTTCGGTAAAGACATACTCTTTTTTGGCCTTAGCGATGAGCGCATCAAAGGCCTCACTATACGAAAGGTCGCTGAAATCATCCAGCACCAAGCTGTCTGGCTCAATCAGGTCGATCACGACTTCGCGTGAGCGGTCGAAGGTAAACGGATCGGTATCCAGATCCACCAGCGTATAGCCTACCGGCATGGTGACAATGGGATCATCAGCCGTCAGCAGTTTGCCATCTGGCCCAAACCCAGAGGAAAAGCCCTGCCCAGGCTCAGCCGCATACACAAGGAGTTTGCCGCCGATGATCTCCCCAAGCAGACGCGGATCGTCGTCCACGCGGGCACTGCTGTAAGCACTGGACCAGCCATAAGCATCCATTCCATCGAGATAGATTGCCCCAAAGCGGTCTTCCCAATAACCAACCTGGTAAATCTGTACGCCTGGATCGTCTGAACTGTTGTTGTCCACGTCGTTAAAGACGCCCTGTGGCACCGCAGGCAGAATCAGCTCATAGCCAACCGGTTCATCCGCGTAGAAATCGGTGGTGAAATGCGCAATCACCTGGGAAAGCTGGGGAATGGGCGCCAGCACATCGCGCGTCACGAAATTGGTCTGATCTTCCAGGATGATGAGGGGGCGCATGCTGCTCTGTTTAACGTTGACATTGGTGATAGGCAGCACACCCATCACACGCACTGGCCCACCCTGTTCGTTGATAACCGGCGCGGTGTAGCTGGTGTCGACGGGTGGTGTGGGGGTTGCGGTGCCTGTATCCTCGCCAATGCCAGAGATTGTCATGCCTGTGATGATGACGGCAAGGACAGCCAGCAGGACCTTGTATATGCGCATCACTAACTCCAGTAGGGGTTACCTTTTAGCGACTTTAATTAACAGTGTAACCACAAAACGTTAAATTTACCTGTGAAGTCTGATGAGATCAGGGCATCTGCCATGTGGTCAGAATGTGCTCAGCAGAGCCGTCGCTCAGCACAACAGGCTGGCCATCGGCTGCATCGTAGAGGCCAACAACCAAGGTATAGGTGCCAGGGGGCAGCGCGTGAGGGATTGCCAGAACATGGCGATCCACAGCCGCCAGCCCCGGATACCACGCCGTTGTTGGGGTATCGGCGGGTAACCCATCGCTTTGCGCCCAAACAGGGCCGCTGGTTGCCGGGTTAAAGCCGCCACGCAAATGCACAAACACGCTGTAATCGCGGTTGACTTGCACCTCGCTGCGCCATAACAGCGACACATCCAGCAGCGCCCCCGGCGTCAACGGCGACCAGGATGCATCATGCAGCGCAAAGTTACCGAACGTCGCCAGCGGCGCTGATGATACGACAGGCAGCGGCTGACTGTGAGTGAGTGAGATGTTGAAAGTATGCTCCTGTACACGAAGGGTGTAGGTGCCGTTGGGATACGCCGGATAAAAAGGCAGCTCCACAAGCTGCCAGCGGTCCGGCTGACGCAGCGCCACCTTTCGATCGCCATAATAGAGCGCTGCCTGTGCACCGCCAGGCACACCAATCCGCACCACATCACCAGGCCGGACTTCACCAGTGGCAGGCGGGATGACAACCGATGACTGTGGCCAGCTCGCAGATTCACCTATGCGCGCATAGAGGCCGAAACCGTTGTAACCGACCGTGTTGAAGAACACTGGTTCATAATTGGCATCCACCCACGCCCGGCGGCTGCCGTCTCGGTCACCAATGCCCGGCTCAAGGATGAGCAGCCACAACGGATGGCGGCCACCCGTTGCCACCTGCATCGCGGTTTCTCCCCCACCATCCGCGTTCACACCGACTGCGTTCTGGGCAGCGCCCAGGCGTGCTAGGTTGTAATGGACAAGAGGATAGCGATCACCACTCATAAAGACGAAACGAGCATTCGCAGGCGCGATTGTCACAGCAGCTTCTATCATGCTGCCATAGATGTCACGCAAGTAGCGGGCGTCCCAATCGCGCCACAATGCCAGCAGGAGGAAACCGACATAAGCGCCAAGCAAAACGCGGGCCACCCAGGCTGCCTGGTGGCGCCATACAGCCGCAGCGGCTCCTGCGACCGCCGTACCCAGCGGCAGGTAAATCACGTAGTAGCGGTCTGTGACCGGGAAATCCAATACAAGGTTGATAAGCGCAAAGAATATCGGCGGCAGGATAATAATGAACAGGGCCAGCAGGCCCTTTTGCCTGTCGCGCTGCCACAGCAGTAAACAGCCGATTACAAGAGAAAGCGCCAGTATCAGCGCCGGCCAATCATACTGCTCTATGAAGGCTGAACCACCGCTGACGAGAGCTGCCAGCCACAGCTGTGCAAAATACAGCGGTTCACTGTCAACAGCGCGCGGCGAACGCTGAATAAGGGGAATTGCGTAGAGCAACCATGCGCTAATCAGTGCTGCAACGGCGCCCAACATCATAACGAAGCGCACCACAACCAGGCGAGGCCAACGCCAGACACACCCGACAAGGTGGCAAATCATCAGTACTACCACAAAGAAGCCCATGTACTGGCTCAATGAAGCGGCAGCAGCAGCAGCGGCGGTCAGCACCCACCAGTGCAATCTACGAGAAGGCAGCCTGAGGTAGCTGTAGAAGGCTATCGACGCCCACATGGCGGACATGGCGTACATGCGGGTCTCCTGAGACCATTCTACGTGCAGGGTGAGCAGCGAGAGGATAAACCCGGCAACCAGCGCCGCATAACGGTTGCGACCAGCCAGTCGCATAGCAGCCAGCATGCTGAATGGTACAGTCAGTAAGCCACATAACACCGACAAGTAGCGCAAAGCAAAGGCTTCCAGGCCTGCCAGACGAACCCACACATGGAGTGCCCACTGGTAAACGGGTGGATGGCTGTCGCGTGCAGTCCAGAAAGTTGTCTCTTGGAAGGGCATCCGGGCCACCATAACAGACCACGCCTCATCCCACCACATCTCGGCCTGCGATAGTTTACTGGCGCGAACGATATAAGCGAAAAGAAGCAGCACCACGCAGATTGCCAGCCAGTAACGACGCATAGGCAGTGCTCCGGTAAAAAGTGTGTAAAATCGGTCTCAGTTTAGCGAATATTAGCGCTTGTTAGAAGATTCTTGACCCAATAAAGACAACACGCATGTGGAGGGAGGGAGAAAGGGAGTGAAGCCGCGACAGCGAGGCAAGGCAAGAAAAAGAGGCAGGCAAGGCAGGTGTCACGTCCACGCCCGCACCATGTCGTTGACATTAGGTTGGCAGCGGCCTACTCTCCCACACCGTGTCCAGTGCAGTACCATCGGCGCTTGTGGGCTTAACTTCCGGGTTCGGAATGGAGCCGGGTGTACCCCCACAGCTCTAGCCACCAACACTTCGTGCGCGCGCTTCTCGCGTCTCCTGCCTCACCTGCCTCCGTCTTCTCAGCCGTCAACAAGTGAGACGCAACATCACCCAACTCAACAACCGTAATCCCTCGCGCCGCTCCCCTCCCGGAAAACAGCCCGCACCCCCATACCACCTAACCAAAAGCCCTCGACCATTAGTACGGGTTCGCTACACACATCACTGCGCTTCCACGTCCCGCCTATCTAGCTAGTCGTCTCCTAGCGGTCTTACTGACTTTCATCATGGGAGATCTCATCTTGGGGTGGGCTTCCCACTTAGATGCTTTCAGCGGTTATCCCATCCGAAGGTCGCTACTCGGCTGTGCCACTGGCGTGACAACCGACTCACAAGCGCTTCGTCCACTCCGGTCCTCTCGTACTAGGAGCAGCTCCCCTCAAATCTCCAACGCCCACAGCGGATAGAGACCGACCTGTCTCACGACGGTCTGAACCCAGCTCACGTACCGCTTTAATGGGCGAACAGCCCAACCCTTGGGACCCTATCCAGCCCCAGGATGCGATGAGCCGACATCGAGGTGCCGAGCCTTCTCGTCGATATGAGCTCTTGGAGAAGACTAGCCTGTTATCCCCGGGGTAGCTTTTATCCGGTAAGCTACGGGCATTCCACTCTGGCCCGTAGGATCACTAAGTCCGACTTTCGTCTCTGCTCGACTTGTCTGTCTCGCAGTCAAGCTGGCTTGTGCCTTTACACTCAACAGCGGGTTTCCATTCCGCCTGAGCCAACCTTTGAGCGCCTCCGTTACTCTTTAGGAGGCGACCGCCCCAGTCAAACTGCCCACCAGTCACTGTCCCTCGCGTTGTCGCGCGTAGGTTAGGGTCAAAGTGTCATCAGGCTGGTATTTCAACGGCGTCTCCACCCATACTGGCGTACAGGCTTCTTCGACTCCCAGCTATCCTACACAAATAACACCCTAACGCAATGACAGGCTACAGTAAAGCTCCACAGGGTCTTTTTGTCCTGCTGCGGGTAATACGCATCTTTACGCATACTTCAATTTCGCCGGGTCCCCCGTTGAGACAGTGCTCCACTCGTTACGCCTTTCGTGCGGGTCGGAACTTACCCGACAAGGAATTTCGCTACCTTAGGACCGTTATAGTTACGGCCGCCGTTCACCGGGGCTTCAATTCAGAGCTCGCACCCCTCCTCTTAACCTTCCGGCACTGGGCAGGCGTCAGCCCCTATACTTCAGCTTACGCTTTCGCAGAGACCTGTGTTTTTGATAAACAGTCGATAGAGCCTTTTCACTGCGACCTGGTCTCCCAGGTGTGCCTTCTCCCGAAGTTACGGCACCATTTTGCCTAATTCCTTAACGAAGGTTCTCCCGTTCACCTTGGTATCCTCTACCCGTCTACCTGTGTCGGTTTGCGGTACGGTTGCAGGAGCTATCACAGTCGTGTCTTTTCTCGTCTCTCTGTACCTCTGACTTCTTGCTCGCGCACGGCATCGCGGGCTTCCTCCGCTTACCACCCCTTTCCACCTCAGGGCTCAGCCTCCAGAAAGATAACACTTCCAACACCCCTACAGTACGGGAATATTAACCCGTTGTCCATCGGCTACGCCTCTCAGCCTCACCTTAGGACCGACTAACCCGACGCGGACTGACCTTCCGTCGGAAACCTTAGACTTCCGGTGAATATGGTTCTCACATATTTTACGCTACTCATGCCTGCATTCTCACTTGTGGTCACTCCACACCCCCTCGCCGGTGGTGCTTCACCGTTCCCACAACGCTCCCCTACCACTCCCTCGCGGAAGTTCCCAATTTCGGTGGCGTGCTTGAGCCCCGTTACATTATCTGCGCAACTGCGTTTGACCAGTGAGCTGTTACGCACTCTTTAAAGGATGGCTGCTTCTAAGCCAACCTCCTGGCTGTCTGTACACAATCACATCATTTCCCACTTAGCACGCACTTCGAGACCTTAATCGAGGATCTGGGTTCTTTCCCTTTCGACCATGAATCTCATCACCCACAGTCCGACTGCTTCGGTTAACATGACGGCATTCGCAGTTTGATTGGGTTCAGTAAGCTTGACGCCCCCTAGCCCATTCAGTGCTCTACCTCCGTCACTCATCCCGAAACGCTAGCCCTAAAGTTATTTCGGGGAGAACAAGCTATCTCCGAGTTCGTTTGGCATATCACCTCTAACCACAGTTCATCCCCGAATTTTGTAACATTCGTGAGTTCGGCCCTCCCATGCGTGTTACCGCATTTTCAACCTGACCATGGTTAGCTCACCCGGTTTCGTGTCGAATACATGCCACTCAGCGCCCTCTTCAGACTCGCTTTCGCTTCGCCTTCGCGTGTCACTCGCTTAAGCTCGCCACATGCATTCACTCGCAGGCTCATTCTCCTAAAGGCACGCCGTCAGGGTCTCCCCCTCCGACCGGTTGTAAGCGTACAGTTTCAGATTCTTTTCACTCCCCTCGCCGGGGTTCTTTTCATCTTTCCCTCACGGTACTGTTGCGCTATCGGTCATCTCATGTATTTAGCCTTGGAGCGTGGACGCCCCAGTTTCCCACAATGTTAGCGTGTATCGTGGTACTCAGGATCCTGACACGCCGCTTCCTCTCGCCTACGGGACTCTCACCCCTCTCGTCCAGTTTCCCACCTGGTTCGGCTTCATTCCACGGTCGCTTCCTCAGTCCTACAACCCCAGACGGCTTGCCGCCTGGTTTGGGCTAATCCGCTTTCGCTCGCCACTACTAGCGGAATCCTCTCTTTTCCTCACCCTACTTAGATGTTTCAGTTCAGGTGGTTCCCCCCCTCGCGGGTGACAGACTCTTCATCTGCCGGGTTTCCCCATTCGGACATCTCCGTCTCTTGCGGTCGTATACACCTCAACGGAGCTTTTCGCAGTATACCGCGTCCTTCATCGGCACGAGATGCCTAGACATCCTCTATACGCCCTTAGTCACTTTTGCTTCGGTGATATGGAGATGCTGACCTTCTTCCAGGACAGCTTTGCGTATTACGTCTTGTTCGTTGTTTGATGTCGCGTATTCACTTGTTAAGCTGCACCCCGCACTCTCGCGCAGGTCCGGGGTCATTCCCCAGGTTCGCCGGGCCAATCCCTTCACCCAGCCAACCCGATTAACCACCCCCACTGACGAAAAAAGCCCGACATCCGCCGAGCTTCTCCACCTGACAAAGCCGCTCAATGTCTCCCAACTGCTATCTCTCGGGCACCACCACCGCTATCGTCAAATGAACCGCTCCGCTTCCTTCTTCGCTTCTCGTCCCACAACTTTACAGCATCCACCCTCGCTCGTCAATAACCGACTTTGCAAGCGCGGCGGGCACGGGTGCGATTAACCGCAGAATAGTGGAGGAGACGAAGCGAAGAACGATTCTGAAGCTGTGTTGCAGGGCACGACCTCGCAGCCTGTACCCCATTCTCTTAGAAAGGAGGTGATCCAGCCGCAGCTTCCGCTACAGCTACCTTGTTACGACTTCGTCCCAGTCACCAGTTCTGCCCTCGGCAGTAGCCCCCTCGCGGTTAGCTTCCCGACTTCAGGCGTAACCAGCTCCCATGACGTGACGGGCGGTGTGTACAAGGCCCGGGAACGTATTCACCGCAGTATGCTGACCTGCGGTTACTAGCAACTCCGACTTCATGCAGGCGAGTTGCAGCCTGCAATCTGAACTGTGGCTCACTTTCCAGGATTGGCTCCGCGTCACCGCTTCGCTACCCATTGTATGAACCATTGTAGCGTGTGTGTAGCCCCGGATATAAAGGCCATGCTGACTTGACATCATCCTCACCTTCCTCCCGTTTACCACGGGCAGTCAAGCTAGACACTTGTAACTAGCTCTGAGGGTTGCGCTCGTTTGCGGACTTAACCGAACACCTCACGGCACGAGCTGACGACAGCCATGCAGCACCTGTAATGGCTCCCTTGCGGGTCAGTCCTGTTTCCATTCCCTACTACCACTATGTCAAACCCGGGTAAGGTTCTTCGTGTAACATCGAATTAAACCACACGCTCCGCTGCTTGTGCGGGCCCCCGTCAATTCCTTTGAGTTTTAACCTTGCGATCGTACTCCCCAGGCGGTGCACTTATCGCGTTTGCTGCAACACCCAGGGTCGCCCCCGAACGTTTAGTGCACATCGTTTACAGCATGGACTACCGGGGTTTCTAATCCCGTTCGCTACCCATGCTTTCGCGCCTCAGCGTCAGTTAGAGACCAGAGTGTCGCCTTCGCCACTGGTATTCCTCCGCATATCTACGCATTTCACCACTACACGCGGAATTCTACACCCCTCTTCTCCACTCAAGTTAAGCAGTATCCACTAGCCTCCCCGAGTTTAGCCCAGGGCTTTCATAATAGACTTACTCAACCGCCTGCGCGCTCTTTACGCCCAGTAATTCCGGATAATGCTTGCGTCCTACGTTTTACCGCGGCTGCTGGCACGTAGTTAGCCGACACTTATTCCTGTGCTACCGTCCGTTCTCGTCACACAGAAAAGGGTTTTACGAACCGAAATCCTTCTTCACCCACGCGGCGTTGCTGCTTCAGGCTTGCGCCCATTGAGCAATATTCCTCACTGCTGCCTCCCGTAGGAGTCTGGACCGTGTCTCAGTTCCAGTGTGGAGGGTCACCCTCTCAGGCCCCCTATCCGTCGTCGCCTTGGTGCGCCTTTACCACACCAACTAGCTGATGGACCGCAGTCCCATCCCAAAGCGGATCGCTCCCTTTTCTCACAACTGTCTATTCATCGTGAGCTCATGCGGTATTAGCTAGTCTTTCGACTAGTTGTCCCGCTCTCTGGGGCAGGTAAACTACGTGTTACTCACCCGTTCGCCACTATCGCCGAAGCGACCGTTCGACTTGCATGTGTTAGGCACGCCGCCAGCATTCATCCTGAGCCAGGATCAAACTCTTCATCTTCTGACTCTTGCTTCGTCTCTTCTCACTATTCTGTTGTTAATCTGCATCCCTCGCGTACAGACAAATCTACCAGCACCCCTCCCCTTTGTCAACGGCTTCTTTCTGCTCTCCTGGCCGCTTCCCCTCTCTTGGGTCCGCAGCCCGCCGCTCCCTCAGGCAAGGTCGCTGTTCGTCTTCACTATTCGGTTGTGGTAAATCGCTTTACCCACCACCTACTTTCGTACGCTCAGTTGTTAATCCCGCTTGTCAGCCCTCTCTCCAGCCAACTCCTACAGTCTAGCCCTTCACACCCTCACCGTCAAGGCCGTTCTTGATGAATTTTTCACAGATTTAATCCGGTTTTAACCAAGAAACTTTACGACGATCATCGTCAGATCGTCAAACGGGGGATTGCCAGCACAGTGGGTCTCGACATCGCGCAGGATCGCCTGCTTGATCTGCTCTGCATCCAGATGAGCGTTACGCCGCAGTGATTCGGCCAACCGATCCTCTGCAAATGGTTCACCCTGCGGATTTTCGGCATCTGTCAGGCCATCGGTGTAGTAGACAATCACATCCCCAGCACCCAGGCGAGATGCGACCTCAGACACTGGGTTGTCTTCAAACCATCCCATTGCCCTGCCACCCTTTGGCAGGTATTCGACCTTGTTTGTTGAACGCCGAAAGTACGCCGGAGGGTTATGACCTGCGTTGACGTGTGCTACAGTACCATCAGCCTGAAACTGGCTGTAAAACACCGTCACGAACATGCCATTGCCTTCTGCATCCGGCAGCAGCAGATCGTTGGTGCGGCGCACTGTCTCGGTAGGGGACAGGTTGCTCACAGCGTTCGCCCTCAGAAGCGTGCGGGTTACTGCCATAAAGAGGGCCGCTGGCGCTCCTTTGTCGGAAACATCGGCGATAACAGTGCCGAAACTGCCGCCGCCGAGGTCGAAAGCATCGTAAAAATCGCCAGCCACTTCACGCGCTGCCTCCCAGTGGGGTGCGAGCTGATAGCGCTGGGTGTGGGGCATAGCATGCGGCAGCAGGTTACGCTGTATCTGGCTTGCCATGTACAGCTCGTGCTCCAGCCGCCCTTTCTCACGAGCGACAGCATACAGGCGCGCATTCTCAAGCGCACGCGCCGCCAGGCCCGAAACAGCGTTCAACAGCCCCATATCGTCAGGCCTGAAGACGCCGGCCTTCATAGAAGTATCCACATACACCACCCCCACCAGGCGCTCACCCACCAGCATTGGGGTGCACAGGATGGCGCGCAGCCCGCGAATGATGATGCTCTGGCCAGCGGAAAAGCGGCTGTCGTACTCTGCATTGTTGGTAAGCAGCGTTTCGCGCGTTTCCACCACCTTGCCCACGATAGTAGTGCTGTAGCCTTCAGCGTCAATCGTGGCCCCGTCTATACCCCGTGCTACCAGCACCTGCAAGGAATTTTCGCTTTCGTCGTGCAGCATAAGAAAGCCGCGCTGGGCTTTGGTAACCTGCATGATGGCATCCATCACATTGTTCAGCACGCTGTCAAAATCCAACGTGGAGTTAATGAGCGTTGAAATCTGATACAGCGTCAGCAAATGATCAGGAGTAAGGTTGGTGGGGTTTACAGGTTGGGTCATGTTGCAGCCTTCATTGTCTTAGGGTCAGCGTCTCACGGTCGGCTACATCAGGGCCGGATTACTGCCGTACCTGGGGTGTTGTTGCCGTCTACGTTGGGCCTTGCATGCTTTGCGCCTTGCATTGTAACGCGAATCGCGGCAAATGAATACTCATTGCCGGCTGGCGTTTGGTAGCTGACCACCAGATATGTTACATTCCAGGCTGCCTGCCACTATCTGCCAGTTACCTAATGGAAAACGCCCATGAAGTTTGATGTCACCATCTTTCCAGACAACCTCAACCGAATGATTGACCTGGGTCGTCAGGTTGAGGATATGGGGTTCGATGGATTGTGGACTGCCGAAGCGCAGCATAACCCCTTCCTACCGCTGACACTGGCTGCGGCCAGCACCCGCCGCATCAATCTGGGCACACAGATTGCCATCGCGTTCCCACGCAGCCCTATGGTAACCGCCCAGATCGCCTGGGATCTGGCAGCCCAATCCAATGGGCGCTTTATCCTGGGGCTTGGTACACAGATCAAGATTCACATTGTGAAGCGTTTCAGCGCGCTGTGGATTGACAAGCCCGTTACACAACTGCGGGAATATGTAGAAGCGCTGAGGGCAATCTGGAAGGCGTTCCAGGAAAACGGCGCCCTGCGCTACCGTGGCGAAGTTTACAACTTTGGATTCCTGCCGCCATTCTTTAACCCTGGCCCCATCGAGTACCCGGAAGTGCCCGTTTATGTCTCTGGCGTGGGCGCGCCGCTGTGCCGCCTGGGGGGCGAAGTGGCCAACGGTTTTCACGTCCATCCGTTCCACACCACGCGCTACCTGCGAGACGTCATCCGCCCCACAATCGCCGAAGGCGCAGCCGCGCGCGGAAGACAGCCCAACGACATTCCCTTGTCGTGCGCCATCTTTGTCGTCACCGGCAGCAGCGCTGCGGAGGTTGAACAAAACACGATAGATATTAAGTCCCAGATCGCCTTTTATGCCAGCACACCCAGCTACCACCGTGTGCTGGAACTGCACGGCTGGAAGGATTTCGGTGAACGCATGAACCAGCTTTCTAAGGAAGGCAAGTGGAACGACATGTGGCGTGAAGTGCCCGATGAAATCCTTCATGAGATTGCGGTGGTAGCACCCCCGGATGAACTTCCTTATAAAGTGCGCGAGAAATACGACAACCTGCTGGACCGTGTTGGCTATTACTTCCCTTTCCAGCCAGAGGACCAAGCCCGCAAAATCGTGTGGAACTATGCAGCTAAAGCGATACGAGGATAAACTAACATGAGAACCCTGCTCTTACTGCTGCTGGGGGCGTTCGCTGGTATCTGCGCCTACGCAGTGATCGACAAACCTATCGTACACACTGTGGAAAGCACTGCTGCCGATGGCAAGCGGCGGCGCCTGACGATCAACATTCTGATCGGGGCAGGCAACACCATCAATTACAACCAGAAGGATGAGACATGAAAGCAGCAATCCAGTACGCGCAGGACAACGCTTCACGCTTTGAAGCAGAGTTGTTTGATCTGTTGAAAATCCCCAGCGTTTCAACAGACCCGGCTTTTGCACCCCAGGTGCGTCAGGCTGCCGAATGGGTCGCCAGTGACCTGCGCGCCATCGGCGTGCCCAATGTGGAGATCATCCCCACCCAGCGCCATCCAATCGTTTATGGAGAGTGGCTGGGCGCAGGGCCCGATGCACACACCGTGCTGATTTACGGCCACTATGATGTGCAGCCTGCCGACCGCGCAGATGGCTGGCACACAGAGCCGTTTAACCCCGTCGTAAAGGACGGTTTCGTCTATGCGCGCGGCGCCACCGACGACAAAGGCCAGTTTTTCGCCCATTTGAAAGCGGTGGAAGCACTGCTGAAGACAGAGGGCCGCCTGCCGGTCAACGTGAAGTTCCTCATAGAAGGCGAGGAGGAAAGCGGCGGGGAGAACCTGGCAAAATACGTGCGTGAACACAGCGAGCGACTGCGCGCTGATGTCTGCATTATCTCCGACGGCAGCATGCCCAGCATTGACCTGCCCACAATAGTTTACAGCGTGCGCGGCATCATCGGCTTTGAGATCATCCTGCATGGCCCCGGCACTGATCTGCACAGCGGCATGTACGGCGGCACTGTACACAACCCCATTCAAGCGCTGGCAGAAATCATTGCCCAACTGCACCACACCGATGGCAGCGTGGCCGTGCCAGGTTTCTACGATGATGTGCTGCCGCTGACGCCCGCCGAGCGTGAGGTCATCGCCAATGGCGGCGGATATACCTTTGAACAGTGGCAGGCCAATACCGGCGCGCCTGCTGAGTGGGGCGAGAAAGACTACACGATTAACGAACGTATTGGCGCGCGGCCCACGCTGGAGATCACCGGTTTTGGCGGCGGGTACTTCGGCCAGGGGCTAAAGAACGTCATACCGGCGAAAGCCATCGCCAAGGGATCTGCCCGCCTGGTCGCCAACCAGGATCCAATGAAGATCTTTGAACTTATCAAGGCGCGCATCCACGCGCTGACGCCTCCCACTGTGCGGGTGGAGGTCAATTACATTGCCAGCGGTCTGCCCGCTTCGGTAGACATCAACGACCCGGCAATGACCGCAGCAGTCAACGCTTACAAGAACGGTTGGGGGCACACGCCCGTCTTTAAGCGTGAAGGCGGCAGCCTGCCCATTGTGGCCGACCTGAACAACCACGTGCATATGCCTGTGCTGCTGGTGGGCTTTGGGCTGGATACCGATGGCATTCACGGCCCCAACGAACGCTTCTCACTCGACATGTTCCACAAAGGCATCGTCACCAGCATTCACTTCCTGTACGAGGCCAGTCGCATCAAATAACCCGCTCATCGCTGAATCGCGCAAAGCGAGAGATGTTGTTTGGCCTCCTTCAGGGGGCCAGCCACAGGCAGGTGCTTCAGCGCCTGTCTGCCAGCACGTGCTAATCCGGCGAAGGCGTGCGCCTGGAACGATCCAGAGTGGCGATGTAGTCGGAGCTGTCGCTGTTCGCATCAATCCCAGGACGGCGCGGCGCAGTAGCGCGTTCCGCCGCCCAGCGGGCTGCTGCCTGGCGTTCCGCTTCAAGCATGGTGCGGGTAACTGCCTTCTCATATGAATACCAGGGGTTCTTGTTCCGCCTGTCTGGCAGCACTGCCCACATCAGTTCCGGGCGCAGGGCCAGCGTCTGCGCATCCTGCGATACGCCCATGAAGCCTGCCAGGCAGCGCATGGAGTGACGGCCATTGATATTAAGGGCTGCCCCAGCGTTGGAGGGCACCAGCGCGCCTGTTTCCACGCGCGTGCGCGCCACAGCATCGTTTTGCAGGTGCGGGTTGCGCTGCCAGATAGTGCGTATCCGCGCGTTCCTGGTAATTCTGCGCCACTTTTCCTGATCATCGGCACTGCGCGAGGCGCGCAGCGCTTCTATCTCATCGCGTGTGTAGCCAGGGTATTCGTGCACCTGCGTCTTTACATAAGGTGAAAAGCACACCATCCAGCCATCAACGCCTTCATAGCCGCTCTCCATCTCATAATGGAACATGCTCTGCCAGAAGTCCCTGTCGATTTCGCCGTCAGCCGCCCGCACGAACTGCTCCAGCAGCGGTGCCAGCGCATCCACCCACCAATCCATCCCGTGACGCCGCAGCATCTGCACACCATCCAGCAGTGCCTGCCAGTCGGCCCGTGTCCCTTCCAGCGTAACACTGGGAATGCCGCACATCGTAACGCTGTAACGCAGATGCGGCTGCACAGAATCCAGGATGCCGGCACTGAAGACCGCTTCGTGTGCAGCGGTACTGGTACTGAAGCGACGCATGAACAGATCGTACATCTCAGCGCCCACCCTGCGGCGTGCTTCATGGGCGACGCGCGCGGCGGCAGCGGCGGCGCACGAAGCGCCATCTTCACCGGCAAGATTGATGTGTATTGGCTCGCCGCTCACACGTGATGGCTGGGCGTTTAGCGCGGCGTGATGGGCAGCGCCGCGGCAGATGAGGAACCAGAGATGATCCGGCGCGAGGCTGACAGGGTAATGATGGTTGAAGGCTATCTTGAGCGCCTCTACAAACCCAGCGTCGCTGCGAATGACCAGCGACGGCGCGCTGCCGTTCACTACTGCCAGGGGGTGTTCCAGCGACTCACTAAACCAATCGCGGGTGTGGCGCGTCAGAAACGGCTCAGCAGCGGGTTCAACATCACAGATGGTAAAGTGGGCTGGCATAAGACACCTCTAAAAAATGTTTCTTTAATTTCTCAGCATTATAGGGCATTTGTGGGGTTATGCGCCATTAAGACAGCAATTGGGTGCCTGCAAATGCAGTGGTACTGGTGACATAGCCTGCACCGCTTATAATGAAAGATCGTTTACGGCACTTCAGGAGATAAAACATGGCCAACGCCTATGACTACGCGCGCGAACACTACCCACGTTTTGTTGAACAGTTGAGCGCGTGGGTCCGCATCCCCAGCATCAGCGCCGACCCAGCTTTCAGCCACGAGGTGCGCCGCGCCGCTGCCTGGCTGGCCGACGACATGCGCCACATCGGCCTGGAGAACGTGGCCATCATGGAAACGGGGGGGCATCCCGTTGTCTACGGCGACTGGCTGCACGCTGGTGACGACAAGCCGACGGTGCTCATTTATGGCCATTACGATGTACAGCCCGCCGTCATGGAAGATGGCTGGACGCATCCGCCTTTTGAACCGCTGCTGCGCGATGGTCGCCTTTACGCCCGCGGTGCTTCCGACGATAAGGGCCAGGTCATGATCCAGATGAAGGCCATCGAGGCACTGCTGGCAACCGGCGGCTGCCCGGTGAACGTCAAATATCTGATTGAAGGTGAGGAAGAAAGCGGCTCTGTCAACCTGCAGCGCTTTATCGCCAGCCACATGCCGCTGCTGGCTGCTGATACCTGCCTCATCAGCGATACGGGCATCAAATCTGCTGAACAGCCCATTCTCATCTACGGTCTGCGCGGCCTGATGTGCATGGAGGTCATCGTCAGCGGCCCCAAGCGTGACCTGCACAGCGGCCTGGGCGGCAACATTCACAACCCGGCACAGGCCATCTGTGAGGTGATCGCCCAACTGCACGACCGCGAAGGTCGTGTGACCGTGCCCGGCTTTTACGACGACGTGCTAACGCTGACTGACGAGGAACGCGCACTGCTTGCCCGTGCGGATGACAGCTCTGCCGACTGGGAAGCGCTCATGGGCAGCCTGCCAGAATATGGCGAACCAGGCTTTCGCAAGATAGAAAGGCGCGGCGCACGCCCCACACTGGAGGTAAACGGTGTCGCCAGCGGCTATGCAGGCGCTGGCTTCAAAACCGTGCTGCCCGGCAAGGCGATCGCCAAGATCTCATGCCGCCTGGTACCCAACCAGACCCCTGAGGACATTTTCGCCAAAGTCACGCGTTACATCCGTGCCATCACGCCGCCCACTGTACACCTGGAGATGCGCCAATTGGACGGCGGGTACTCCGCCATCACGCCTATTGACCATCCAGCCACACAGGCAGCAGTGCGCGCCTACGCCCGGAACTGGGATGCTGAAGTGCTGTTCGCGCGCATGGGCGGCAGCATTCCTGTGGTAGCAGACTTTCAGAAGCTGATGAACCTGCCGGTGGTGCTGCTGGGCTTCGCCCTGCCAGACAGCGCCGCTCACGGGCCAGACGAAAATTTTCACCTGGAGATGTATAGCAAAGGCATCAGCACAGTTATTGCGTATCTGCACGAACTGGCTGGCGGCAGCGAATAAGTTTGTTCGCAGGGCGGCAGGTTAATGCAGTCGCTCCTACGACACCACATCGCCAGGCCGTGAACGACCTGGCTAAGGCTGACCCCGTGAACGGGGTCGGGAAGCGCGCAGCGTGTAACGTGCGTTTGGCGTAGGGTGTCTTTTGGCCTCCTTGAGGGGGCCAGCCCCAGGCAGGTGCTTCAGCGCCTGCCTGCCCACATCGCCAGGCTTTAACCGGCTTCATCCGTTCTTAAAACTGTACTCCTACAGCGCTAAGTTGCCATTAGGCGTTTACACATCTGCCGGCTTTATGCTTTGCCTGTCTAACCATTAGGACTGCTAATCATTAGCAGGCATAAGTATGAGCATACCGCCCAGTATCAGCGCTGAAGAAATCGCCCGCGAAACGCTGCAAATCATCCCACTCGTCATGCAGGTCATGGCGTCTGAGATGCGTGCCACCGGCCACAGCGTGGTTGGCGGCCATATTCGCCTGCTGGGAACGCTGCACATCACCCCCCTCACGCTGACAGAGCTGGCAGAGCTGAACATGGTAACGCCGCCAACGATGTCCAATACCATCAGCGCGCTGGAATCTCGCGGGTGGGTGCGCCGTGTCCGCTCTGAAAGTGACCGCCGCGTCGTCCTGATTGAACTGACAGATGAGGGCCGCCGCGTGTACAGCGAGATCGATCTTCAGACACGCCGCAAGATCATAGCGCTGATCGAACCGCTGGATGACGCGCACAAACAAACACTGATGGAGGGACTGAGCCTGCTGCGGCGCAGTTTTGAGGCCGGCCTGCCTGATCACCTCGGCAGCCGCCGCCAGTCCTGACGCCAGTGATCGCTCCGCATACGTATACCACTTTGAAGGATGGAGTCATGTCTAACCGCGAAATTGTTGTAGAAAACCTGGCAAAACGCTTCGGTGATTTTGCAGCCGTTGATGGGGTGTCATTTCATGTCAAAGCAGGTGAAATCTTCGGCTTTCTGGGGCCTAACGGCGCCGGCAAGAGCACGACCGTCGCTATGCTGACAACGCTGGGCCTGCCAACCAGCGGCAGGGCCACGGTCGGTAGCTACGATGTGGTTACAGAAGCCGACCAGGTGCGCCGCATCGCTGGTGTCACACTTCAGGAAGTGGGCCTCGATCCCATCATGAAATCTATGGAGCTGCTGATCCTTCAGGGCCGCGCCTTTGGCCTCAGCCGCCGCGATGCCATCAAACGTGCCGATGAGCTGCTCCAGATCGTGGGCCTGGCGGAATTTAAGGAACGGCGCGTCGGCAAATACAGCGGGGGCATGCGCCGCCGCCTCGACCTGGCGATGGCGCTGGTGCACAAACCAGAGATTCTCTTTCTCGATGAACCCACGACTGGTCTCGACCCCATCAGCCGCCGCGATGTGTGGCGCGAGGTGCGGCGCATGAATGTGGAATACAACATGACGATCTTCCTGACGACCCAGTATCTGGAAGAAGCAGATGAACTGGCAGATCGCATTGCCATCATCACGCGCGGCAAAATCGCCGTTGAGGGCCAGCCGCAGGCGCTGAAGGCATCATTGGGGGCAGAAAGCATCAATGTCACCTTCAGGGACAGTGCCACAGCGGAAAGGGCCGCCAGCGAACTGGTTGAAATGTTTGAGCGTATTCAGCAGGATCGCCGCACGATTCGCCTCTACCGCAGCAAGGCCGCCGAGGTCATCCCTGCTGTGGTTACCCGGCTGAACGGCCTGGCACTGGAACCCGTATCGCTGACGCTTACCACCCCCACCCTGGACGACGTATTCCTTCAGGTAACGGGGCAGGGCTTTGCCGAAACAGAAAAAACAGAAGACGAACAAAACGCCGTCGCATAATCATCACCCGTTTACCGCAGTTAACGAACCCAGGAGAGCACATCCATGGCAACCATTGCACACCCCAACGAAAACTTTGCCGTGCGCGGCACCCAACGCGGCAGCCGCCTGCCGTTCCTCGCCCAGGTATGGCTGCTGATGAACCGCACGCTGGTGGTCAACTGGCGCACGCCAGAAGGTATTATCCCCAGCATCATCATCGGCGTTTTCTTCCTCACAATCTACGAAGCCTCGCTGGGCGGCGCTTCCAACTTTTTGCCTGGGCTTACCGGCAAGAGTTACCTGGGCTTCGTGCTGCCCTTCTCTGTCATCAGCGGGGCGCTCAGCGGGGCCGGTGTTGCTGGTCAGAGTATTGTGCGCGACATTGAGCAGGGCTACTTCGACAAGCTGATGCTGACGCCCTTCAGCCGGTGGGCGCTGCTGCTGGGCCCCATGCTGGCCGGCGCGGTGCTTCTCGTCGTGCAGACGCTGGTGATCACCGGCGTGGCAATCGTCATGGGCCTGCGCCCGGAAACAGGCGTTCTGGGCGTGCTGGGGCTGGTGGGCTACGCGCTGCTGCTGGGTGCGGCTTTCAGCGGCTTCACCGTAGGCGTTGCGCTGTACAGCGGCAGCGCGGCGGCCACACAGGGGGCCAGCTTTCTGTTCTTCCCCCTCTCGTTCCTCACGGCGACATTCGTGCCGCTGAACCTGCTCGAGGGCTGGATCAGAGTAGCGGCCACGTACAACCCCATCACCTACATCCTTGAGGCAACGCGCGCGCTGATGCTCAATCCGTGGTCAGAGATCAGTGCTGAGGTCATGCTGCGCGGCGTATCCGCCTGCCTGGCGATGGGCGTGGTGTTGTTTGCTTTTGCCCTGTTTGCCCTGCGCACGCGCACGCGGCGCAAGTAGGCTGCGGCACGCCGGGCACGGTGCCAGCCCTGCGCATGTGCACGGCTGGCGCCGCTGGCTGCGCCAGTTCCTTAACATGCCTGGTGCACAAACTGCTCTATACTTGGCGATAGAAACTGGAGCACCAGGAGCACATGTATGAAGCGTTACCACATCTACACCCTCATCTACTTCGTCATATGGGGCGTTTACTACGGCCTGACGCTGGGCGCGCTGTGTGGCACGCTCATTCTGCCGTGGATCGGCACGATGTATGCGGCCGCCTGGGGCCTGGGCATCGGGCTGGCAATGGGCATTGTCGCGGGTGCGCTGACGATTGCAGTCAACGCCTTCCTATACCGCACACCTTACGACCTGCCGCTCTATCGGAAGCGCATGACCCGCCTGGTGGGAGTTGTCGTCGCCATTGGCGCCGGCTGCCTGCTGGTCGCTACCACCTATGGTTTCCTGTGGGGGCCGTCCACTGCCGGCTTCCTGCCCTATTTCCTGCCATCGCTGGGTGGCGCTGTGTTCTGGGGCGGCCTTTCGTCAGCTTTTGCCACCAGCGTCTACGCCGACCGTTACGCCTTGCTCGTCAGCAAACAGAAGAATGACACCGGCCTGGAAGGGGCGCTGCCGCTGCGCAGAGGCATCTTCCAGCACTATGCAGACCGCGTAACCCGCCCCGCCTGGGGGCTGGTCGCCATGGTACTGGTGTGCATCGGCATCGTTTACCTGACTTTCCCGTCAGCCTACGCCAGAAGCGATCCTGGCCAGATCATCTCTATCATCACCCAGGGGTTTCTCGCCGGTACGATCGGCTCGTTCGTGCTGGTGTGTACGGCTTACTTCCTGACGGCCTTTGTCGTGCGGGTGTTCCTGGTTGAACATGACATGGACTATGAAACGCTGTGGCAGCGCCTGGGCGCGGTGCAGTGGGTGGTCATCGTTTTTTTTGCGCTGGCCAGCGTGGTCTTCATCAGCCAGTTCGCGTATGGTGCCTTCATACCTATGCTGCTCGTGTTTCCGATGTGCATTGCTGCGGGCTGGTGGATGACCCGCGACTTCGCGGCATGGTACCTGTCGCCAGCCGTCGGCAAGGCAAAGCACCAGCACGCCTGATCAGCCCAACCAAACGACCGCAGCAGCACCCTATACCCTTCACCCGCCATTCGCGTTAAGATAGGCGTGTTGAAGTTATTTCCGTTCAAGGACAGCCGATGAACATAATAGACCTGCGCAGCGACACCGTTTCGCATCCTACCCCTGCCATGCGCGACGCCATGGCCAGCGCCGTCGTTGGCGACGATGTATATGGCGAGGATCCTACTGCTAACCAGCTGGAGCAGGATGCCGCTGATATGCTGGGGTTTGAGGCGGGCCTGCTTGTGCCATCGGGCACAGCCGGCAACCTTATCTCGCTGCTGACCCACTGCGAACGCGGCACAGAGGCCATCATCGGCGATTCCTGCCATATCTTTCGTTACGAAGCGGGCGGCATTGCCGCTGTCGCTGGCATCATGCCCCACACAGTGCGCGTGCAGGCCGATGGCACGCTGGATCTCGATGACATTCGGCGGGCGGTGCGCGGCAGCAACTACCATTTCCCGCGCACCCGCCTGATCTCTGTGGAAAACACGCAGAACAGCGCGGGGGGCGTGGCGCTCAGCCCGCAGTATATGCACAGTGTGGCCGCCCTGGCCAAGGAATATGGGCTGTGCTACCACATCGACGGCGCGCGTATCTTCAACGCGGCAGCCGCTTACCGGGTGCACGTGAGCGAGCTGGTAAAGGGCGCCGACAGCGTCACCTTCTGTCTTTCAAAGGGCCTGTGCGCCCCAGCCGGTTCCATCGTCGTCGGCTCCAGAGCATTCATCGACGAAGCGCGGCGCAAACGCAAGATGCTGGGGGGCGGCATGCGCCAGGTGGGCGTGCTGGCGGCAGCAGGCAGCATTGCCCTGCATGAAATGAGCAAGCGGCTGCACGAAGACCACGCCAACGCTGCGCTGCTGGCCGAGGGCATCAGCGATGTGCCACACCTGCGCGTCCTCAGCCAGAACACGAACTTTGTGTTCTTTTACCTGGACGAGGCGGCGCCGCTTCAGCCTGAGGCGTTCGAGGTGGCCCTGCGGGAACGCGGCATCTACATCAGCGGCTACCCCGGCGATGTCCGCCGCTACCGCCTGGTCACGCATTACTGGATTACGCGTGACCGGGTGGAGACCGTGGTGCAGGCTATGAAGGAACTGCTGACAGAAACCGTTACCCAGCGCCCATGATGGAACCACACATCAACCCTGAAGAGCAAACGCCCCTGCGGCTGGGCGCAGATGCCATCCCAGAAGCGCCGCCATCCCGCCTGCGCGCCTACCGGGGCAACGCAGGCGACCCGGTCTTTGGCTTTCTCGTGGTCATGGCCGTCAGCGTTGGGCTTACACCCATGCTGCCATCCCAGATAGAACTACGATACACGCTGGCGCTGGCGGCCATGGCGGGCATTGCAGTCATGGCATGGCTGTTGGGGTCGTTTGATCGTATCGAGCAGGAGCGCCCGGAAAACCTGGTGTGGGGCATAGGCTTTGGGCTGTTGTTTGCCGCGCCATTTTTGCTGTTCTTCGCCGACACCTTCAGCCGCGCATCGCGCCTCATCTTCCCCCAGACGTCAGCCGGGGTGCTGCTGGCCTACCTGGTCTTTGTCATCCCCCTGGCAGAAACGCTGTTCTTCAGGGGGATGATGCAGCGCTACCTGGAATTCTGGGCAACGGGTTTCGTCGGCGGGTTATGGAGCGCTGCGTTGTTCTTCCCCGTCATGTGGGGCGAGATTGTCGAAGCGCCAGCGGTAGCCTTGTTTCTGCTGATCGCGCTGCTGGCGACCAACATGCTGTACAGCTACGTGCGTGAACGCCACGGGCTGGCAGCAGCGTGGCTGTGCCAGATTGTGACCGGGCTGATCCTCTTTTTCCTGCCGCACCTCTAAGAGCTTAGCGCCAGTCACGAAAGGCGTGCAGCGCGTGGATGACGGTCATCTGCTCGTCGGTGGTAATGCTGTTGAAGAAAGGCAGACGCAGCAGGCGATCGCTGACGTTTTCCGTCACCGGGCACGGCGCAGCGCCATAAGCTGTCCCCATGTCACTGCGGTTCAGCGGCAGATAGTGAAACACGCTCTGAATGCCCAGGTGTTTGAGGTACTCAATGAGGCGCGCGCGCACCTCCAGTGAGGGCAGCAGCATGTAGTACATGTGGTATGCCTGCTCGCAGTGCGCGGGCACAGTGGGCAGTTGAACGCCGTGTTCTAACGCCCAGTCGGCCAGATGTTCCTGGTAACGGTTCCAGATGAGGGCACGTTTGGCCTGAATCGCCTCGCGGTTTTCAAACTGGGCGTAAAGATACGCCGCCAGAATGTCGCTGGGCAGGTAGCTGCTGCCAATATCGACCCAGGTATACTTATCCACCTGCCCCCGGAAGAAGCGCGAACGGTTGGTGCCCTTCTCGCGGATGATCTCAGCGCGTTCGATCAGGGCCGCGTCGTTGATAATCAGCGCGCCGCCCTCGCCGCAGGTAAAGTTTTTTGTCTCATGAAAGCTTTGGGTGGCCATCGCGCCGAAGGTGCCGGTGTACTGGCCCTTGTAGCGCGCCAGCAGGGCGTGGGCGTTGTCTTCCACGACAGCCACCCCATGACGGGCGGCAATTGCCATGATCTCGTCCATCTCGCAGGCGACCCCAGCATAATGCACAGGCACGATGGCCCTGGTGCGGGGGGTGATGAGCGCCTCTAGCCTGGTTTCGTCCAGATTCAGTGTGTCGGGGCGTACATCGGCGAAGATGGGTGTGGCACCCCGCAGCACAAAGGCGTTTACCGTGCTCACAAAGGTAAAGGACGGCACAATGACCTCGTCGCCAGGCTCAATGTCGAGCAGAATAGCAGACATCTCCAGGGCATGGGTGCACGACGTCGTCAGCAGGGCTTTAGGGACGCCCAGCATCTGCTCCAGCAGGGCGTGGCACTTCTTCGTGTAGGAGCCATCGCCGCTGATGTGCATATCGTTCTTGATCGCCATCGAGATATACGCAAACTCATCGCCTGTAAGGGTGGGTTTGTTAAACGGGATGCTGTAAGCCATCGTCACAACCTTTGTTAGTTGGCACACTGCCAGTGTAGGGCGATTACCGGCACGCTGCAAACAGACCAATCAGGCCATCATTCGGCCTCACAATCGCGGAACCATTTATGGTACCAGAACTGTATGGAGCGCGTTCTAAAGCCCATCCGTTCGTAAAAGCGGATGACAGGCACATTTTGCCCCTGCGTTGCCAGGCTGACCTGCGTCATGCCCTGCCCCGCCAGCCAGTGCATGGCCGTCACCATGGTACGCTGGCCGATGCTGATGCCCCGTCTTTCCTCATTGACCCCCAGAAGCGGAAACGTCCCTTCCGTTGTGCCATCCTGCGCGAGCCTGCACGTCATATACCCCACTGGCTGGCCGTGGTACTCGGCCACAACCACGTGATCTGCCATTTCGTGGTTGACGCTTTTCGTCAGCCATATGTCGTACAGCTCCTCGCACTTTTCCTCTGGGAAGCACGGATCGTTGAAGAAGCGCGTCCTGTTGTAGGCATGGCGGGCGACCGGGCGCAGCACGTCCAGATCTTCCGGGCGGCCCGCCCGCGTGACAAGGCCTTCCAGCGGCGGAAGCGTCAGCGCTTCCAGGCCATCCAGTGAGCGCTCTACCACAGTACGCACACTCTGAAACAGGAAGCCGTTCTGCTCTGCAAGGCGGATAGTGGGCGGGTCATCGGTATTGGCCAGGAAGTAAAGGCAGTCAACGGCCATATCTGCCGCCCACTCCAGGACTTCGCGCATCCGCTGCGGCGTCAGCGTGCTGCCTTCCACCGAAGCAATGCGCTTACCGAAGAACTGGGTATCCCATTCCAGAAATTTGCAGGGGGGCGTGGGGACGCTGGCATCACTCATAAGTCGTCTCTTTACTGTGCAGCCGGGTTCTGCCGCCCATCATACCAGAAGACCAGCGGGATTACGCAGGGGGGGATGCAGCGCTGTCCTCGGCTACCACAAAGGCCGGCTTTTCCATCACACGGAAGTAAATGCGCGCCAGATATTCCCCCATAATGCCCAGGATAAACAACTGTGAGCCAGCGAAAATGGCGATGACAGACGCCAGGAAGGTAAACCCAGGCACCTGATAATCGCCAAAGATAATCAGCCGCACCACAATCACGTAGAACAGCAGCACCAGGCCGAATGCCGTCAGCAGCAGCCCCAGCAGGCTGCCCAGCCGCAAAGGGAGCGTGCTGAAGCCTGTCAGCAGGTTGATGGTATGCGTGACCAGCTTGCTGAAGGTATAGTTGGACTGCCCAACGGCGCGCTTTTCGTACTGTACCGGCAGACGGTGGAAGCGCGATGTACCCCAGGTGAGCAGCACATCCAGGTTAACAAATGAGCCGCTAAAGTGGCGAAATGCCTCTCTGAGAGAGGTGCGAAACACCCGGAAGGGGGCGATGTGCCGGGCGTTTTCGCGGCCCATCGCCCCTTGCAGCACCAGCTTGGTCACCTGGGTGGCCAGGCGGCGCAGCAGGCTGCTGTACTGTTCCTCATCCGGGTAGCCATACACGACGTCGTATCCCTCCAGCGCGGCCAGCAGGGTGGGAATAGCGGCGGCGGGGTGCTGGAGATCGTCATCCATCGTGATGCACACGCTGTAACGGGCGTGCAGCACGCCGCACAGTAAAGCATTGTGCTGGCCAAAGTTGCGCATGAGCCGTAAGGCGCGCACGTGCGGATGCTGGCGGGCCAGCGCCGCCACCGCCGACCAGGTGTCGTCAGGGCTGCCATCCTCCACCAGCACCACTTCATAGGCAGGCACCAACCCTGGCAGAACGCTGTCCAGGGCTTCAATGACACGGCCAATGCTTTGGCGGCTGCGGTATACCGGTATAACGACGGAAACGCCGTTCTGTAACGCGCTGATGGTCATCATTCAGGAGCTGTAGCGCCGCACCAGGGCGTCATGCATGCGGTTGGCCACGCGCAGCACAGCGTCGGGGTTGTGGCTGCCCACGACACCGCCTTCTTCCTCAAAGGCGTTGCGCAGAATTTTGCCCCAGTTGCCAGTGCTGCGGCACGTTGGATCGGCGATATACTGCTCGACAGTTTCAGCGACAATGCCGCTGGGGGGTTCCAGCATGCGGTTCAGGCTGCTGTATACGTCGTCAATATCACGCGGCGTCACGCTGGCAACGTTAACCAGGTTGCGGTGCATGTAGCGGCGCTTCATTTCGTAAAACTCCACGAGCGACATGCGCGTCCCTGCTGCGGTTTCGATCTCGACATCGGTGCAGTGCCGGTCGGAAACGTCCTGCTGCGCGGCGAAGTTTTCCACAGAGAGCGGCCCCACAATAGCCCACAGCGTCTTGTCGGCCATCATCGGCTCCAGGTTGGTGCCGTGTTTGCGGTAGTAATTCTCCACCAGCAGGTGCGTGAACTCAAAATCGGTCAGGGCGGCGGCCTGCCGCGATGCGCTGATGTTGGTTGGCATGCCTGTGCTTTCCATGGTGCAGATGCGCTTGGCAGGGCTCAGATCGGGGCGAATGCGGCCAATGGGGTTGTGCATAAGGCTGATATCCTCCCCCAGGGTGCCATCGCACAGCAGCGCCCTGGCAACGGCGTTGGCGCGCTCTGAAACCAGCAGGTTGCCAAAGCGGGCCAGGCCGTTGGCCTGCAAATGGGGTGATATGGGCATATCCAGGTAGCGGCCCGTTACTGTCGTCTGGCGCAGGTACTCCCGCGTGCACAGCAGTTCCGGGTCACAGGTGCCGTTGACGAACGGGCTGCCCTTCAGCAGGGCGCTGTTGGCCAGGGCGGTAGCGCTGCGCAGCATGGTGTAAAACGTGAACAGCGCCAGCGCTTCGCTGCGCCCGGCAATATCCAGGTGAATGTGGCACCCCTGGTTGCGAAACACCTCGACGATGTTGGCATCTGGTTTGATGTTGTAGCGCGCAATCGCCTGCGCCTTGCGCTGCACATAGGCGGGGAAGCGGGCGTTGATCTCGGTCATCACGTCGACAGCGCTGTGCACCTTAGGATCATCCGTCAGGTGGAAATCGCTGAGGATGGGGTATGAGGCGATGATGGCAGTCATCAGGCCGGTCTCTGCGCTGCTGGCGACGAGCGATCGCATGATGCCCTCGATGGAGCTGCGCGTTTTCTGGTAGCCAACGCCGGGCGCAACATGCACTTCTACCTGGTAGGTGCAGGCCTCGCGATCCACGGTGGGTGTAATGCCCAGGCGATGAGCGTTGCTGCGGTACAGTTCGCCGTAGTGCAGCACTTCCGCCTCGGTAGGCGCAGTGCCATCGCGGTGGTAGAGGCCCAGCTCCAGTTCTGCCCCCAGCGCGCGCAGCGTGGTAGTAGGCTGTTCTGTCTCTTTGAGGTTTGTGTGGTTGACCGCCGGGTTAAAGTTATAGGGCACGATAGCCTTGAGCAGCGGCTTGCCGAAGCGGTAGCGTTCGCTGACAAAACTCCCCAGCACATACTCCACACCATCCTGTTCAGCGAGAATAATGTTGCCTCGTTCGTGGCTGTCGTACAGGGTACGCAGCGGCGTACCCGCGGCGGCAGACAGCTCATCCAGGGGGAAGTCATTGCCGGCTGCGGTGCTGGCTAACTGCCTGAGTTTCTCGTTGAAGCGCATTTTCTGGTTCTCAATGTCACGCCATGCCAGCCTGGCGCTGACTGCCTCTATTTCTTGGTTGGAGGGCAAAGGGCTGTTCATAAAGACCGCATCCTGCGTTGGTTCCAATAAGTATACTGTTGATTGTCTAACGCCTGTGTAATCCTTGCAAGTGTAACAACTGCCCACAAAACCGGGGCCTGCTCTCGTGCAAGACGTTTACCGGGCCGCCAGCAGGTGCTGCAACAGGGCGCGGCGCAGCGCTTCTGGGCGTTCTGTGTGGATGGCGTGGCCACAGTCGAACAGTTGCAGCGTGCCGTGCCCAGCGCGCGCCAGGAAGCGGCGCGCATATTCTGCCGGGTTCAGGGTGTCCTCTTCCCCCAGCATCATGAGCAGCGGGCAGGTGATAGCGCTGGCATAAGACAGACTGACATCCCCGCCAGAATCAATATAGCTGACGATAGCGCGCGCCCAGCCCCGGCCAAACTCGGCACGGCTGGGAAGCTGGTGCAGCGCTGCTTCCCAGTCCTCAATGAATTCGCCGCTGATGATGCGGGGGCGCTGCGCCACCGGGCGCATATCCGCGCCGAAGTAGCCCACTGCCCCCCAGCACGCCGCGCTGACAAAACGCTGCGGATATCTGCC
>Ga0224722_1000212_pt1 | contig 33496 bp, 28 predicted proteins | sample Balambano_FR1_Me_FD_161646 | JGI IMG/M metagenome (GOLD analysis project Ga0224722, IMG submission 161646) | Freshwater sediment microbial communities from Lake Towuti, South Sulawesi, Indonesia - Balambano_FR1_MetaG | ecosystem: Environmental > Aquatic > Freshwater > Lake > Sediment | place... | reverse complement strand
CCATATTGCTTATTGGTGGATTTGTCAGCTATGGCTCATCTCTTCGATCCAACGGGCTACGCTATCAGGGTCGGCAAGCAGCTGAGCAAGCGGCAGATGGTTAGAGCACAAGGCGAGCAGGCTACACACTTCACTTTGTTTCCAATCCGGTTGATGAAGGGGCCAAGGCACCGGGCGCCACAGCTCATCGAAATGCTTGTCGCTATCTTCCAGACAACGGAACAGAGTCACTTCCACAATGGCTTGGCCATCAAGTTGCAGAGGGTCTGGCTGGCCTTTTACCCCTGCCCGCAGCACTGAGGTATGGCGAAAATCGCTATCAATGTAAAGGCGGAAAGCCAGAGTGATATCGTTCTTTTCAGCCGTATCGCCACCCCAATCACGGTAACAATGGGTAGAAGCAAACAGTGGCAGATAGTCCCATGCCCAGCTGCTGGATGGGCGGGTTCCCGAGCGGCAGGGGCGGCTCGTTTCGCTGGGATCCCAGTACCAGAACTCGGCGTCCAGCGCCTGACTGGCGATCTGATCGAATAGCGGCAGGATACGCTGGTAGAAACCGGCGGCGAGTCGGTGGGCTTGTTGCAGTTGGGTAACCAGCTGGGTGGTCTGTTCAAGATCGTGTTGCATGACGGCATCCTTAGCCAAAGTCAGTGATTCAAAAAAGAGAAATCGGGGCGAGAGAGGTGCAATGTCCCGGCATAGTCGAGCAGAGCAGCCCAACCAGTAGGTTCAGCCGGTGGGGGAGTTTCCCGCTCAGACATTACCCCGCAATCCAGGTCCAGCGGCCCTGCGTAGGCAAACAACGGCGCCCATTCAGGCACCACCGGGGCCATGCCAAACAGCTCAAACGCCTGCAGCCACTCATCGCGAATGGCGCGATCCTGACGGCAGGATTCAAACTCGGAGGCAGTTTGCAGATAGCGGCGCAGTGGCTCCCATTCACGCAAGGTCATCTGGACAAAGCGTTCGGGCAGCTCTGGGCGAATCAGCGGGGCGACAGGGATATTACCAAGCGCAACGTAATAGAGCCGGTCTTCATAGTCATCAAACTCGGCTTCGCTGACCACAGCATTGACCTGTGCCAGCCACTGCTCCCGATACTGGTCACCACCGAACGGGGGCTTCACCTCGATAACCACCAGTGCGTCGTCAAAGTGGAGCAGCACATCGGGCTCGACATAACGGCGATCCTGCAGCGATGCCAGTTTTGGCCACAGCTCCAGCCGTTGAAAGGTGGCCGGGTCTAGCGGATTGTCACCGAGTAGAAAGTGCAGCACGGCCCCCAGAGTACCGTCCGAGAGGTGGGGCAAACGGCCAAAGAAAGTGGCAGTTAGCAGATCTTCGCTGCCTTTAAACAGGTCGCGCCAGCGCAGGGATTCCCCTTCCCGCTCGATACGCCCAGCCTTGCCATGCAGGATTGCATGTAGCATCGCAACTCCTTGTAATATTGATATTTCAAGCCGGCTCTCACGTAGCTGAAGAGCCTTTGAGATCCTGCTTTAATACCCACTCGACTACCACTCTATCCGTCACAAAATGGGGTAAAAAAGTTTGACTGAATGGAGGTTCCCCCCTATTCTTCTTCGCAACACGACCCCGGCCTCTTGGTTGCTTCGCAACTTACGCTGGGGTTCTTATTTGGTGGATTTACCACCACTCCTGCCAGTTCTCTATGTACCCCATATTTGCCAACCCGAGCTTGCGCACCGACTTTTGTGTGGGGAACGTCAGCAGATGATCCCGCAGGCGCAGATGCCACTGGGTATTCGGGCAAATCACCTTGAGTAGATGCCGTGTGATGGCCAGCAACACGAATGGCTTGGCAAGCCGCTCATCGTCTCTTGCCAGGAAATCGCACCACGGCACCTCTCTTGGCTTGGGCAACTTCACCTGCGTCGTTACGTTGCGGTTCCAGAGGCGGCTATGATGGGCGCAGATATTACGCAGGTAACTGAGGCCGTAGATCCAGCTGGCAAACACCTGCCAGTCCAGACCGTATTTGCTGGCGATATGCTGCTGATCTGACACCTTCATCATGCCGATCAACTGCGAGATGGCGCCAAAATCAAATACCTCCACCGCCACCCAGATCGGCAGTTCCTCACCATGGCGCTGATGGTAGTGGCGCACAAAATCCTCTTTGGAGCGCTTTACCAGCCCCCGGTATTTCTCCATCCACGCCTCAAAGCGGGTCTGGTGACTCCCCCTGAATGCAGGCTGCCGGATAAAGCTGGGGTGGAAGTAGCTGCGATCGAGGTGAGCAAAGGTATTTCGCTTGCCAAGGAGATAGGCAAGATCGACCCGCAACGCCACCTCGATCCGCTCCAGCGCATCCACTACCAGCAGGCGCAGCTTCTTGTCGAACAGATATAGCTCCACCGCATCCAGCAGATGGGTGTCGGGGCAAAACTGGTCCGTCGCCCGGGTCTCCCGTTTGCTTTCACCCTCAGCCGCGGGTTCAAAGCGGCGAAATGGGTACCAGTAGCCGCTTAAACGGTAATAGCCAATCCGCTCCAGATAGCTCAGTGCGGCATCCCGGTCGGTGACCGTGATGCCGCGCCCAATCAGCTGATCCAGTTGCTGTTGATAGCTAAGCCAAGGGCGAGCATAGGGCATCAGGCAAGGGCTCCTTCCACTAGCGACTCGGCCAAGGCAAGTTGGGTCTGCTGGTTGGTTTGCAGGCGGGATTTAAGTTGATTGCAGAGAGTCATTAGCTCATCGACTTTGGCAACAATGCGATCTTGTTCTATTGCTGGAGGCAATGCTATGACATAGCTCTTCATATCTGAAACATTAACGTGCTTGGCTCCTATCCCTTTATGCAAAGATAGAAGCACCGATAAGGCCATTTGTGATGATATTGTGAGCCTTAAAAAGTGAGGGTTTAGCTCTGCTGATGGTCTAAATAGCATAACTCGTTGCCCCAAACAGCACCGCAGCCCATCTGGTATTACTACAGATTCACCAACACTGCCTTCACGTGCAAATACTATATCCCCTGTGCATGGTGTTAATCTGTTATTTCTTGCTTTATATGTCTCCTCAGATACATATCTAAACTTTTCTTTAATCAATATACCCTGCTTGAAGCAAGATGTATCCAAAGACACATATCCATTATCTATAAACTTGGGGGTTGAGTGTGGACAATCAGCTATCACATTGAATATTTCATCCAATCGTCCCCATGTCCACCCCACTGGCAACTTAAATTTTTTCTCTTCTTCACTTATTTTAGGTGACGCTTTTGGTCTCTTAATTACCGCATCTTCTGCCAGCCTTAATTTCTCTAGAGCAATTCGCTCCATCAGAGTGGAGGCGGGTTCATCACTCGGGTCTTGCGGTACCAGCTTGCCCATCACCGCCAGTTGCAGGATGGTCTGCTTCAGAGCTTCGATGCTAGCCTCGGTGGTAAAGAGGGTATCAAAGTGAGAGCTTAGCCGCGTCCAGTTTTGGGCCAGCTCATCAGCGTCGGTGCTGTCTGTCAGGGTCGCCAACAGGGCTTCCACCAGCGTCTGGTGCGCCGCCAGTTGCGATTCGCTGCGAAGCTCCAGCTGGTCGCAGAGAACCATTAACTCATCCACTTTAGCTACAATGCGGTGCTGTTCCGAGATAGGTGGAAGTGGAACAGGTTGTACTTCCCATTTCCCTTTATTAAGAATAGCAATTGTCGTGCTGGATGAATTTTCCCAAGCTAAAGCCTGAAAATAGCTACTGCTTAGACATTTATGTAAGAAGTCATAAATATCAACATATGGTGTGACCGAGTTTATCTGCTGATTGAACGCACATAATCTGTCAATTTTGTTACATTTCCCTATTGTTCCGATGCATACCATCAAGATAGAGCCTGCAGGTGCTAACCTGCCAAGTTTCTCTGCCCCTAGAGTTGATAACCCTTCATTGTCGTAAATAATGGAAGTGTCACTTATATCGCCAGGCTTTATAAACGGAATATCATTTCCAAAGTATTCTTGACTTGATTTGCTTGGTGTTCCTCCAGTTTGAGTGAACCCAATTGCCCCCAATCTTTGCCACTCCCACCCCTCAGGTAATTCAAATGGCTTATCTTCCTCGCTAATTTCCGGCAAGGCCTTGGGCTTTTTAATTTTGCCCTCTTTAACCAGCCGCATCTTTTCGGCGGAGATCCGTTCCAACAGCACGGATGCGGGTTCATCGCTCGGGTCTTGCGGCACCAGTTTGCCGCGCACTGCCAGCTCCAGGATCAGCTCGCGCAGCTTTTTGATACCGGTGAGCTCCAGCTTGCTGTTGCTGCCGCGCCCGGCACTGCTTTTTGGGCGCACCGCCGCAGTCCAGAGATCCAGGTGGTCGGTAATCAGATTTTCTATTTTCAGTGCCGCCATTATGCCTGCTCCCCTTGCTTGGCCGCACCTTTGCCCAAGGCGTCGCCCAGAATGGCTTTTAGCTGGTCACGCAGGGTCTGGATTTCAGCCTGCTCTGTGGCATAGCGCTCCAGCAGCTCGTCAGGATCGTGGCTTATTTGCTCGCCGACATGGGGGTTTTTAATATCGAGGTTAAAGTTGCGCTCGATAATGGTGTCGATACTGACCTTCCAGGCTTGTTCGTTCTCTAGCCGGGCAGCAAAGCCGTCAGCCTCATCCCCCCACCAGGCGATCTCTGCCTCAAACTCCTCAAACTTCATCGGCTTGGTCTTGCTGTAACTCTTCACCCCAGCCGGATAGGGGTGCTCGTAGAACCAGACATCCTTGGTGGGCTGGCCCTTTGTGAAGAAGAGGATATTGGTCTTGATGCCGGTATAGGGGGCAAACACGCCGTTGGGCAGCCGCACTATGGTGTGCAGGTTGCACTCAGCAGTGAGCAGTTGCTTGATCTTGGTTTTGACCCCTTCGCCAAACAGGGTGCCATCGGGCAACACCACGGCGGCGCGGCCGCCCTTTTTCAGAACTTCGATGATGAGCTGCAGGAACAGGTCGGCAGTTTCGCGGGTGCGCAGATCGGCCGGGAAGTTCTGCTCGATGCCATCCTCTTCGGTACCACCAAAGGGCGGGTTGGTGAGGATCACATCGATATCGCTATCCCAGCTCGACAGCGGCGTATCGAGAGTGTTGCCGTGGCGGATCTGCACCGGCACCTCGATGCCGTGCAGCAGCATATTGGTAGTGCAAAGGAGGTGCGGCAGTTGCTTCTTCTCGACCCCCAGGATCTGCTGCTGCAGGGTCTGATGGTCGGCAGCGGTCTCGACATAGTGCTCTTTGACATGATCGAAGGCGCAGGCGAGAAAGCCGCCGGTGCCGCAGGCCGGGTCCATGATCCGCTCGCCGAGTTTGGGGTCGATGCGGTTCACCATAAAGCGGGTTACGGCGCGTGGGGTGTAGAACTCGCCCGCGTTACCGGCACTTTGCAGGTCACGCAGGATCTGCTCGTAGATGTCGCCAAACAGGTGGCGCTCGCTGCTGTCGGTAAAGTCGATCTCGTTGAGCTTGTTGATCACCTGCTTGAGCAGGGTGCCGTTTTTCATGTAGTTGAAGGCATCAGAGAACGCCTCTTTCACCACATAGCCACGGGGGTTGAGATCGATATTGGCAGGCTGGTTTTTCAGGCTGTCGAACAGGTCATTGTTGACGAAATCGAGCAGGGCATCGCCGGTCAGCCCTTCACTATCGGCCGCCCAGTTGCGCCACAGGAAACGCTCGGGGATGGGGCAGCGGTAGTTATCCTGCTCAAACTCCAGCTCCTCTTCCTGGGCGTCGAACACTTTCAAAAACAGCAGCCAGGAGAGCTGACCGAGGCGCTGGGCATCGCCGTCGATACCGGCGTCCTTGCGCATGATGTCCTGAATGGATTTGATGACTGAGCTGATGGATGACATGGAATTCTCTGCTTTTTACAAAAATGGTGACGAATACAGGGGCGAATGCGTCAGGAGTATCAATAAAACAAGCGGCCATCATTGGAATGGCCGCATGGTAGTTCAGAAGCAGTCAGGTCGTCAGGCGCTCTGCTGCTCACGGTAAATTTCTTGCTCCAGTTCGGTGATGGCCTGCTCGAACTGTTTGGGACCACCAAACCCCTTCTTGGCCAACTCCAGCGGACGACCCAACTCGGTAAAGGGGGCAACTTTTAGCGCATCCTTGGTCTCAATCTCGGTCACCCCCTGATCGGCATACTTGTCGAGCAGTCTGGTAAGAACCTGCTGGGCGGTGTCGTTGTACTTGGTGAAGTAATTGCGCTTTTTGACGTTGTTGGCCCGCTCACGGCGGGTCAGTGGCGGCTGATCGTATACCACGTGGCAGATAAGGTCGAACGGGTCGAGCTCCTTGCCCACTTCCTGCTCCAACACCTCCCACAGCACGCCCGCCTGCGCCAGCTCATCCATGATGGCTTGCTTGCGTTCGGCGGCTTGCCAGCGTTTGGTGAACGCATCGAGGGTGGCAAACTCTTTGAGCAGGGTCTTTTTGGTGTAGTCCTTGAAGGATTCGGTCACCAACTTGCCATCGGCATCGTAATACTGCACCCGCTCGGCGATGACGCTGACCGCCACACCGTTGACATAATACTTGCTGACACCGGACTCGGGGCCACCCAGCGGGCCTGTGCCCTGGCCACCTGCGCCACTCTGGCCACCATCACTACCGGTTGTGTAAGTGCCGGGCTGTTCATCGACTCCGGGAGCAAACGGATCGTCATTGTTGCCGGGTTCGTCGGCTGGCAGTGGATCGGCATCGCCGATGATATCGCCCATGCCTTCATCCGGATTGTTGATGTCTGCCGGTTTGACCACCATGACGCGCTCCGGCTCGCCGTCGAAACGGGGATCGGCAAACAGCTCGGTGGCCTTCTTGAAGTCGAGAATGGTGAACCAGAGCTTGCCGTACTTGTCGTCAATGCGGGTACCACGGCCGATGATCTGCTTGAACTTGGTCATGGACTGGATATTTTGGTCCAGCACCACCAGCTTGCAGGTTTTGGCATCGACGCCAGTGGTCATCAGCTCGGAAGTAGTGGCGATGACCGGATAGGGCTTTTTCGGCTCAATGAAGTTCTCAAGCTGCCCCTTACCCAACTCATCATCGCCGGTGATTTTCATCACATAGCGCTCATCCTTGGCCATCTGTTCCGGGTTGAGGTTGACCAACGCCCGTCGCATCCGGTCGGCATGATCGATGTCGTTGCAGAACACGATGGTCTTGGCCATCGGGTCGGTTTTCTTGAGGTAGTTGGTGATGGTTTCGGCCACCAGCTGGGTACGCTCGTCGATCACCAGAGTGCGGTCAAAATCCTTCTGGTTATAGATACGGTCTTCAATCAGGTTGCCCTGTTTGTCCATCTGCCCTTTGGTGGGACGCCACCCCTGCAGATCGACATCGATATCGACCCGCACCACCTTGTAGGGGGCAAGAAAACCATCTTCGATCCCCTCTTTGAGGGAGTAGGTATAAACAGGGTCACCGAAATAATCGGTGCTGGAGACGGTTGCGGTCTCTTTGGGCGTGGCAGTGAGACCAATCTGGGTGGCCGATGAGAAGTATTCGAGGATCTCGCGCCAGGCGCTGTCTTCGGCGGCGCTGCCCCGATGGCACTCATCCACCACGATCAGGTCGAAGAAACCGGGTGAGACCTGCTTGAAGGCTTTCTGTGACTCTTCTGGTCCGGTGAGCGCCTGATAGAGGGCAAGGTGGATCTCATAGGCAGGATCGACAGTACGCCCGGTGACCTTGGCCATGGCCGAGCCAAAAGGCTGAAAATCATTACGCTTGGTTTGTTCCACCAGCGCATTCCGATCGGCCAAAAACAGGATGCGCTTCTTGGCGCCCGCCTTCCACAAACGCCAAATGATCTGGAATGCGGTGTAGGTCTTGCCGGTGCCGGTGGCCATCACCAGCAATACCCGATCCTCACCTTTCGAGATGGCTTCTACGGTCTTGTTGATGGCCTGCAGCTGGTAATAGCGGGGAGATTTGCCGCTGCCATCCGAGTAATAGTCCTGACTGATGACCGGCAGCTGTGCCTGGGTGTAGCCCTTCCAGGTGCAGAGTTTGTCCCAAAGCTGGCCGGGGCTGGGGAAGTCCTCCAGCGCGATCTCGGATTCCAGCTTGGCCGGATTGGTCTTGTCATGAAATACAAAACCATCGCCGTTGCTGGCAAATACGAACGGCACATCCAGCAGACGGGCATAATCGAGCCCCTGCTGCATCCCCTTGCCAATCTCATGCTTGTTGGCTTTGGCCTCGATCACCGCCAGTGGCAAGCCCATCTTGTGATAGAGCACGATATCGGCCGATTTGACCTTCTTGCGTGCCGCCATCTGGCCGCGCACCACCACCTTGCCATCCCGCAGCTTCACCTCTTGGCGAACCTGAGTCAGGTCATCCCACCCCGCAGCCTTGATAGCAGGCAGCAGGTATTTCGAGATGATGTCGGCTTCGGTGAGGGTTGCTTTGTTGATCTCGGCCATGAGTGATTCCGTGTACGGGATAGTATTAGTCGAAATCATCTCACAAAATCCGCTTGATTAGGTTGATCCAAGACTCAAAAGATCTCGCTTCCCCCTATTGTGCAGATGCTCTTTGCGCCGTGAGGCTTGTTGAATAACCCACTGCAAAGACAGTCCAAATAAAAAAGGGCCACCTCTTGCGAGGTGGCCCTTTCCAAACGTGCTGGGGGATGTTGAATTAATAACTCATTGCTTTGATTTATATCAAAAAAATCCAATTCAGATAATTCTGATATACCTATCCGTATGCCTAACATCTTACTTGCTTCAGATAGACCATTTTTTGATTGTAACTATCTGATATGCCTTGGCATATTAATCTATGAAATTTTTTCATAGCAAATATTCCAAGTCAATATTCTCACGTTTGTATAGGTAACCTAAGTTGTATCAGTTCCTTGTTTGGGAAAAAATCCCACGTCCAAATTTTGTGAGTGCGAAGGGCCAAGCAAGCTTGTTGTTAGCGACCTAACATTCACTACCTCGTCATCGGCAGATCTTCCGTGGTATAGCAGGTGCTCTTGGCGCATCATCCACCCTGCTGACCCAGACCCTTGGCTTTTATCTGGTCTACCACGGCATAAGTGCAGGCTGGATGTAGGGACAGCCTTTTGCTGTTCCTTGGGAGTGAACTCACCGAGCATCACACCCCTTCTAGCGTGGTAGCTATCGCGCCAAATTCGGGGTAACAACATCCCCCCCCCCCGCACTTACTGCAACTGTAGTCGGATATTGTCACTCGGGCAGACTTGGCGTATACCTGCCTGGTTGCTGTAATAGGGGGTTCGTTCATCAAATTGACTCAAGATACGCATCTGCTGGTTTTCCGCTCGCATCTTTGCTGTCGTTCGCCACAAGGGAGGCCACTGTGTTTAAAGGGCTATACGATAGGGAGCAGGTCACCAGGCGCTGAGTCAATATATCTGAGATCCTGTTTTTTTGAATGTAATAGCTATCAGCTTTCGTTTTGTGAAACAGGTATTACCTAGTGTTAGTTGTGAAACAATTCTATTCAGTCGTCAAAAGTGTAAGAAAAATCTCCAACTTTCGTAGAAGTTCATCAAAAGTGATTATTTCGACATCTTTGTGGGAGCATCTAAAAGTTTCAAACGAGCGTAGTAGCTTTGGCTCGGTAGGGAGTGTTCCTGCGATCACTACGCAGCGAGTGTTGTCTGGTCGAGAGCCAGCCAATGTCTCATCATCACGATGAACACCCCATGCAGTCTGGAGTGAGTGGCGCTGATACAACACCTGACTGACTGCCCCGCTTAACTCTGAGTCTGGTGCATGAACTCCGCCGCCACGGCGGTACTCTCTTTTCTGTACCAGAGGCGTAGAGGGCTTTTTGATCTCGACAATTGACAGAACCTGACCGGCTCCTCGAAAAAGATAGTCACCTATTTGGGCTCCTGTCCCTCTGATTCCACTGGGCTGGGCATGAAACTGACCGCTTACCAAATGCACCGGTCCACAAAACAACATCGTCAGTATAAAAACATTCTGATCGAAGAATTTCTGCCATATGTTCTCGCTCAGTTGTTGAGCAAGCATGTCGCGATATGAGTCGATCATTTGCTGCAGCGAGACCCGCTCGATATCTGCATGCAGCGCCATCAAGGTAAATGGGTGCTCAGCGGCAAGCGCCGGAAGATCCTCTCGGACTTTTACCACCGCACGCCGGCGAACTTCCGCTGCGTCCATTGGACGTTGCGATGGCCCCATGCAGCTGAGCTCTGACGCGAGGTCCAATTCGTTCGTGTTTTCAGACTCCGTATCGGGCGCGGGAGCTTCCGTCATAAGCACGTGCTGCATGCGGGTTGGGGATTGCCCACCAGCATGGCTAACACGTATTCGATAAAGCCGGGCACCGTGTAAAAAGGGAGCTAGCTCTAACGCCAGAACACGATCACCCACTTGCCATTTGTGTGGCGTTGACTGCGTGAACAAATTGCACGTTTGCCCTATGATCAACGCCCGCTCTACTGCCGCAGCTCGTGCCTGCGGAAGTCCGACACGAGTACAAATGGAGTGCACGTCCAGGGGCACATCTAGGACACCTTGACCTGCTGCTTCACATAAGGCTGCGCTAACATCGCAGTTTGGCGTGAGTACATCAAAGGCGTGGAGTAATTCAGCTTTCATTGTGTTCGTTAGTCATCTCGAGAAAACCGCGGATGTGCTGTCCCTTGTGTGTCGCATCTTCGCGAGGTGGAGGACCGCCTTTCAGTACGGCACGCGACAGCAGCTGATTTTGCGCAACACACGACGTTTCCGGAATCATAATGCAGTCAGGGCAAGCCCCTCCGGCGGCATCGCAAAGTCGACCTGAGTTGCAGCGATGGATTGACGTATCTAAGAAACGCCGTAGGAATAGATTGTTTTCGTTGCGCCACAATGATGACAGGTTGCCCAGGTCCATGGTGGTGCCATTTCGATACACTACAAATGCGAGGTCGAGGGGAAAGATGTACTCCCCCATAGAGCCCAGGTCCAAGCCTGACAGCTCAGCCACGTTTTTCATGAGCGCATGTGCATATGTGTGCAACAGGGTGTACACATAGCGGTAGGTTGATGCATCCCCTTCGTTGAGAAGGGAGAAATAGCGTCCGAAGGGTTCTGCCACTTCTAGCAGTTTCCCACCCAGCTTGATGGAGCCGCTGCTGTCCCACTGCGGCAAGTCTGAGACCCCTACAGCCTGTAACCACTTATAAACGGCATCAGGGTCGAGGCGCACATACAATGCCTCGTTAGCCTGGGTTACGACATAAACAGGTCGTTTGCCATTACTTAAGGGCTCAAAGAGCTTCAAGCGAACAGGCATATCCCGGTTGCGTTTATTCAGTGTTGGAGTGGCGGAAACACGCGTATATCCGTGCGTAAATCGGCACAGGTCAAATTCTCGGATCAATCCCAGATCGGCCATGCCAAGCTTTTTCATCAATTGTTGAGTTTCGCCTTCCTGCTTCGCTTTAGCATTTGTTTCTTTTGGCGCAAGGTCATTATCAAGATGGTTGAAACGCACAAACTTAGCGCGCCCCCCATCGGGTGGCGCCGAGAGCTTGCTCCTGTTCAATGCCTCATGCTCTACCGCTAGAACGAAGGGGTCGAAGCGGCTGGTGTAATCGCTACGCAACGCAAGTTGCTGATTTATTCTTGGCGGAAGATCAACCCGTGGTGGTATTAGCGGCGGATTACTGGTTGTCCATCTCGTCACTAGCTTCTTGAGCTCGCTGTCGACTATCGCTTTAAGAGACACGTCTCCTGAGGCCGCGCTATCGCGCATTAGACAATACCTCTCATACGTCTCCCATTCTCCGGATTCACCGGATGCCTGCAAAATTGACTTCATTTCCGCAGGTGAAAGTTCAGCACCACCAAATCTGAAGAGGGTACCGATAAAGGCGGCGAGTTGGTCGTCGTGTTGTGGCTCCAGTAGGGTGATCAGTCGATGTTCCGACACTGGAAAGAGCACAAATTGTTCCGACTGAGAGTAATACGCCGACGACGCTCGATACGAGATGGGCTCCATCCGTCGTTCGCTTAAACGGCTACCAGCTTGGTCCTGGAACACTTCCGTCGTGAATTTATCGTGTTGACGCCACTCACTAGACCCTTTGTGTCCGCAGGAAGGCTTGGCACAGTAGAAGTGCCACTTACCGATGTGGGGCGAGTCAGTATTCAGTTTGAATTCATTTCCACCACACAGGCCGCACTCTTCACCAGAGAGTCTTGGCATATTGTTACGCTCATCCCACTCCCATCGACCGGGAGTGACCGGCATCCACTCACCCGACCAATGCACAAATACCACATCGATCTGCCGCCATTGGCAAGCACCCTTAGCATTTGCTGCTGTACAGTGGTGCTTCCGCAGCTGTTCCATTCCTTTGGCTAGATCATGGACTGATTTAAAACGTTTGAAGAGGCTGCATTTATTACAAACGAACGTCAGTGGTGCGGGGGCGTATTTCATCCGCAGAGGATTCAAGAATACCAAACGATCAGCGCCCAAAGGGGTCACAGAACCACCACTGAGAATCGCTTCATCGAGGCATTGATTTGGTGAGATCGGCCGTTCCTCAGTTCCCGCCCCTGAAGCTCTGACGAACCAGCTTTGCCAGATTTCTTGCAGTCTCAAAATTATTTGCGATTTAGCAGGGCCGTGTATGGGAGCATCGTCTTCGGTAGCTGAGAGGTCAGGGATCGAGATGCACGAACCTAAGCCGCCTTCGAATGTGAAGAACGCACCAGGAGCATAGACTGAGCCAAGTTGGCCTCGGGAGCGTGTCATCGTTGGCGCGCTGAGTATTTTGTCATCGTCTTCTGTTGCTAGAAAGCCCTTGCGAGTTCCCATCTCATTCCCCCGTCCGCGTATCGTCCGCACTGTCGTTATTTGCTACACCGTGGCGAACAAGATCCATCACCAACAACACTTCATTAGATAGCTGGGTCATGCCATCGCTATCGCGAGGTGATGCCTGAATGATACCTGCCTGGTCTACGTCGCGAAGCGATGTCATGGGTTTGGCCATCACTTCCGTTTGACTTTTGAAGTACCCATCTAACTTTCCACTGCCCCACAAAGGGCTGCTCCAAATATTGGCTATGAGGTTGCGAGTCCTGTGGTCAATGCGAGCACGGTAGTACTCTTGCCCCTCAGGAGCGAAGGCGCCACGCAGCCCCACCGCGAGCTCAATAAAATCGTTGATTTCGTTGATAAATACATCGCCTCTGGCCCCGAATGCTTTACGAATGTTGGGGATAAAGCTGAAATCTGCTGTTCTGGCTTTTTGATCTTCTGGAAGCTGAATCAGCTCGCGACTCGGCACTACACCAACCAGATAAGCCTGGAGCAAACTGGTGAATACACGTTCAATCGCGCGTTCTGCCCACCGATCGATCGCTGCCGGTTGCACCATGCGCTCAAGGAAACGGTGGAAAATGTCGAACACGTGAACAATATGCCTATCTCGACGACGCTGTGGCGTCGGGATTAGCACGACAAAGCCAATATGCGCACGCCCCACCCGCGAGGAGGCTTGAATGTACTCAGCAATGTCCGACGGCATCCCTGCGAAAAACATTGAATTGAACTCGTCGACATCGACACCGTGAGAAATGGCAGATGTCGCAATCACTGAGCGCAACTGATCTTGTAAAGGCGGGAAAGGGAGCGATGGACTTACCCGACGCTGTGCAGTATCCACTACACCTTGAATCTCTCCTTGCTCCACCGAGCCGGTAATCAGTCGGGTATCCAACCCTCTCAGGTCCATGCCTTCATTGAGGTGTCGCTTACGCGTTTCCTCCGCCTCCGCGGCCATAATCTGGTCGCCACCTTTTTTATTGGTGACGTAGGTCAAGGCGATACGATGCAGGTCAATGAGAGTGGCTAGTTCCGACGCGCCGGCCGTAGCTAGTGTCTGCTTGTGTAGCGCCTCAAGAGCACCTTGGGAGACATGATCCACCAGCAACTGACGTGCAGATTCGAAGACTTGTGCGCTATCGCTCGTCAAGTCGTTGAATAGGCGGGTGATGTTGAAGTGAAAGCTGGATAACACCGCAACGCTAGTCGACGTATGCGGTTTTCCGTTTGTCATAAATGCTGTGTAAACCCGGGCTTGGCGGCTCGCTACTTCAACGTCTGGATGTGCTCGACGTCGTATATCTTCGGCTGGAGCAGGCTCCGAGTAAAATGACTCATAAAGAGTCGGGCCCGGCTCAGGAAACTGCGTGGCCGGAATAGAACGTTGGTACAGATGCTCCAACTGTCTTTCAGGAGCAGAGACGGTAGCTGAAGCGGCGATTACCTTAGCCCGGCGCCTGCGCCCTAGTTTGTCCGTCGCGACCAAGCTGCTGAGTGGCTTGGTCAGGTATTCAAAGACTGCATCGAGTGTGGATTCGAATAGGCCGGCAAAGGTGCCCAGCGATTCATCAAGCAGGTGTGCCTCGTCCTGGATGATGAGACTTGGAAACGGATCGTGGAAAATGCGCTTCCCAGACGAATAAGCCGGATACACCCCTTCCATGTCTTTTGCAAGGGGACCGGCCGCTAACTCACGGGGTTCAGGCACGTATAATCGCCCGTTGGCCGGGTTGATCCAAGGCGCAGCGCCGAACATCGCGTAAATGCGCCGAATGGTTCGGCCTGAATGGCCAATGAGTGCCAGCTTGTCGACAGTCCCCAGAAGTACGGACGGTGCTAAATCGTAAATATCCTCATCGACAATGTAGAACGGAAGAGGCTGCCACCTACCGTCATTCGAATCGCACTGGATGTCGGTGCATACATGACCAAGGGTTTGGTCTCCGTGGTCAACAAATAGCCGCAAAGCTGTTTCGCTATTGCAGAAAGGGCATTTGGGCAGCTTGCGCCAAGCACGCAGGGCTGTGGAGTACTTGGAATCGTTGTCCCGAAGGGCCTGCTCAGCCGTCAGGAATGGCGGTGATGATGAAATGGTCGGGATGCTCTTCACCCCCTTAGCATTGTGGCGGTTCGGCGAGCCACCGCTGCCGACCCAAAAGCCAATGGAGAATGAGTTACCACCGTAGCCATGGAGACGTCGGGCACGCTCGGCGTGTGCTAGTACGCGTGCACATCGCTGGGCTTGCTGGATTGTTAGTAATCGCAGTGGGTATCGAATGAGACCTGTTACCCCCGCGTGCTTTCCCCTGAGCCGGTCGAGCATAAGGTTAAAGGTCAGCAATCCGAAAAACGCTTCGGATTTACCACCGCCGGTCGCGAAGTAAAGAAGGGTGACCGCGTCGTCTCTGGTCTCGTCGTAGAGGTGCGAGTATTCCGGAATGCGTGAAGCTAGAGCAGGGATATTAGCGATGATGAAAGCGAGTTGAAACAAGCGCCACTCATTGTCGTCCCCTCCAAAACGGGCCTGCATGAAGTTAGCCATGGTCTCGTTAGTGGCTAACCAGGCTTCATAGACAATAGCCCTGGGGTCAGCCTGCGGGCCTCGCTCGCGCCAAGCCGCGCGCGATTCGCTCAAGCATTTCAGGCCGGCAGCGACCGTCGCCATCTCCGCGGTCCATTTTCGAATGTCCTGACGGAATGCCTCTTCTTCCCGCGCAATTCCGGCGAGGTCGGAAGCGGGGAGGCCAGCGGCAGGGCTCACGTTTTCCGGGAGCTTATTTAGCCATGCTTGCATGGCTGGTACCAGTGCTGCCAAACCGTCTAACCCGTCAGCTTGTGCGAGGGCACGTATTTGCCGCACGACGCCATTAGCACTCGTAGGAATGATTCGCGGCTGGGTATAACGGGGCGTCCAGGTTGTCTCTAGAATCCGAATAGCAGGGTCAGATTGTACTTGTACAACTCCGCAGTTATGCCCCATGGCCGGCTGTGTCAGGTATTTGTTATAGCGGTAGGAGGGTTCAATTCTCTCGAGTTTCAACGAGTGGTGAAGCGCAGTTGGAAGCTGTGCTTGCAGAGAGACGAGGAAGATTGCTTCATCCGTCTCGTCTACATGCTGGGTCGGCATACTGCTGACATTTTCAAGTGCGAGAAAGAAGCTGCGCTTAGAGGGCTCGAGCCAGTCAGTGTGCAGTTCAAGATCCCAATCCAACCGAATCTGCGGCAAGGCTATCGGCAGCTGAGATGCGCGCGCGCTCTGGAGAAATTCATCCCAATTTGTGTATTGGCTGGCGGGGATACTCAACTGGTGTCGATATCCCCAAGCCTTTCCACCAGAGTCCAGATCATCGCTTTCAGCCCAGTCCTGTAGGCGCTTGTTCACTGCCTCATTCATGCGTAAGGCCTGAGTGTCGATGTCTTGCTGCAGCGCTTCAACGGATTTAGTGGTATCGAGTTCTAGTGGTGGTAACTCAACATCCAGTCGCAACCATTTGTGTGGAACCGCTAACGGCTCGAAGTGCTCGTCTTTGATAGGAAGGGCTTCGCGTGGGCTGACGAGTGCTCCTTCGTTCGTACTCTCGCCGAGTACTTCCATTTCAGTGGAAGACACATCCTCAACTTCGGCCGAATCGTGGGAAAAATCCGAGGTCAGCAGATCTCTTGGGATGCCCTTCGCCGCATAGATTTCCTCCACCACCAAAGACCGGATAGCCGCCCACTCGGGATGCTTATATTTCGAGCTGTAGGTGCCTTTGACTTTCTCCCAGGCTTCTTCCAGTCGACGGTTGCGTTCGGCCCGAATCTCATCAACCACGGTCCGGCGTAACATAAAGACGGGACGACAGTTTGGCCTTTTAAGATCCTCTTCACGGGGCAGCACTCGTACGTAGATGCATAACCTAGGGAATACAGTTATCACTGAAGATTCGACGGTGTTGAGCTGCATTTGAAGCCCGTGCGACGAAATCCAGATAGGAGATGTCACTTCGTCGTCTCCAGATTGGTTGCGCTGGGGTAATAAGAAACCAGAGTTCAACAATGTTCTCGGGCGAGCACCAAAGAGATATCGCCCCGTGGAACCTTGGCCGCTGATTTGTGCATACGTCAGATTCAGGAGACTATCGACGACAGCTTCCTTGAGGGTGGAAGGAACCTTTACGGGATCGGCTCGAAGTGTAGGCTGGCTCATTGCTGCGTTTCCTTAAGTGGGCCGACAAACTCGACGCAGGCAATGCTTTCACGCGCCTTGTCGAAAAGCTGATTCAAAGTTGATCGTTTGATACTTGAGTTGGCCATAACGGATTCGGGCTGCAGGAGCATGTATGCATAGATATCCGCGATATGGCGACCATCTAGTCGACGCGAGTTACGCACTGCCATGATTACGCGCTGCCACTGGTAGGCAGCTTCCAACGGAGACAGCCCAAGCACTGTTGCAAACGCCTTGAAAGTCTCTTCACGCTGTGGCGCCTGTGGGCGAAGTTGTTCGAACGGGGTGTCGAGTGAGCGTCCTAGATCAATCCACTGACGCATCGCCTGGGCACCCGGAAGCTTTCCTTTCAGAAGTGGGTCAAGTGCAAGCATCTGCTCACGTATGGCCCGTACCTTGTCAGAGAGTGTGCCCAGCGCGAACCGCTGTGCGAGGCACTTTTGAATCTGCTCGTGATAGCTTCGCAAGGCAGATTCGAAGGTCTTGTCTGACTGAATAGGCACGCCTGCGTCACGGAGTGCTTGCTCGACCATCTCGCGTAGTTCTGCCGACATAACAAACACCTTATCTCCTACCTCCAAGGAGCAAACATGACAAATCCGAAAACCTACATCTGCTGCCCGCGGCGACGCCGGATCGTATACGTACATTTCCGATTTCTCATTGCGAAACAGTATCGCGTCGCTGTCAAACCGGATAACCCAAGATCCTGCTTCATCATCATGACAGCTTGAGTAAGCATCCGATGACAACTCGACGCGGAACGTAGGCAGTACATAGTCGCCGGTGGAAAGGACGGATGCGTCTTCGGGAAGGTCCTTCAGTTTCCTTAAAATGGATTCCATCCGAGGTTTGTAAGATCTGAATTCGGGCATCAGCTCGACAATGGGCTTGAGTGTGGCCCGCAGGAACTGGCCGGCTCGCTGGGTGAGCAAAAGCACCGTGTGGGCGGAAACGCGGTCATCTGTCAGCAATAGACGCAGGCAGTCCTCATTCAATCCAGCAAAAACTAGTGTCGAGCCTAGCAGCCCGTCAAGGCGTTCTTCGAGATGCGCGGCGCACAGCAGTTGTATACGCTCATGAAAAGACTCGTAAGTCAGCCCGTCGGGATACTGGTCGTACTCTGTCAGGAAGCGTTCGGCGAGGCGCAGATACAGTGCACTGGTAAAGACGATGGCAACCTTACGTTTTGCGCTTCTTGCGGCATTGGATACAAGTTCGGCCAACTTGTGTGCGAAAGGGGTTGCCTCATGATAATTGCAGAATAGTTGTGAGCTACGCTCAAGGCACTCAAGTAGCGCGGGGCGCTGGTCTCCAACACCGATTTTATGGTCGAATTCGTGAACGTTACCCAAGTGGCTGGGCCAATCGAATGCGACGCGTGTTCGCTCTGACACTTCAATACCTGTCAGATACTCGGATATATGCCTGACACCGCAAGGGAGTGCTGCTAGGCGAGAAAGGAATGACGCGGCATCAATTAGTGGTTTGGCAGCCTCTTTGCCGCCGGGAGCTGCATTGGCGATGCGTACCAGCCTGCTAGCCGACTTGGCTGTATCAGCATCGACGATAAAGACGTCAAATTCCCGAGGAACAGGATGCCGCGTTTCCTGAACATGTGGCGCTAATAATCCTGTCCCACCGACAGTACTTGGGATACCCAAAATTTTGAATTCGTGAGGAGTGTGCCATTGACTTGAGGAGTTGCGCTTAAAGTTGTGCTCCCAGAGTTCATTCTTGATTTTGGAAGCAGCGTACGGCTCATCGGTGATAACAATAACGCCCGGGGGATTGCCCTGAAAAACCTCCTCCAGCATCAGGCAGAAACGCGTTAGTCTTTTTTTCCAACTTTTAGCCTCCATCCGTACCGATCGTGTGGCTTGTACCAGTACGACCTCTGGTGAACCTAGCCGAGCCAGTTCTTTACAGGCGCGTTGAAGTTCGGCCTCCGACATCCGTCCATCAAGTGCAAATAGAGCATCTGGTGCTGTACGCGGATTGCCGATGACCGCGCAGTTCATTTTTAACGCTGAAGCATGGGATCTTCTTTTGAGTTTTGCTCGGATAAGCGCAAGAAGATGCGCGTCGCAAGATTGCCAACCGTCAAAATCTGTTGTCGCAATAAAGTGAGGCAGTAGCTCACCAATCGTGGGATGGAATGGATCGCCCGCGCCCTGAGGAAAACTACTGTCGGCCAGTGAGAAATAAAAGGCGTCCTTGTCCCCCATGGCGCGAGTCACATTTGCGTTGGTGTTTACCTCAACCAAGTTGTTGGCGATGCGAAGAATGCTGGTCCGATCGAAATGGATGTGATTTAGACTATAAAAGGCATTGCTTTTGACGGGAAAAAGTAAACCGCGAACTCCCTGCTTATCTCCCTGATGCCAGCGTGCCAACGTAGCCAATGCGTGCACCAGAGGCATGGTCTTGGGTGCTGCTGGCCATGCCATCACAATGTGCCGTGAGCGGTACTTAGCTGCATGGAGGTAAAGATCTGCCAGCGCAACAAGAGTTGATGAGGGCTGACTTGGATACGAATTGCCATCACGGAACAACGAAATAAGGGCTTCGTGTATCTGAGGCACAATAAGTGGGGGCGGTATTTCTGTGGGAGGGGGGACAGCTCTATGCTTATTAGGTTTCAATTCTACTTTTGCATTAGTGGGATGTTTACGGGCTGCAAACATCTTCACTAGTTTTTCGCGTTTTTGTTGTTGAGCCTCCAGCGATTCTGTTAGCTTCTTCCCTAATGCCATGTGCCCTGCTTTAGTCGATATAAATCAGCGTTCAAATAGAATAATCGAAAAGCCTACTGCATTTCCATTGCCTTTTGGGCTGCACTGACCATATCCACCCCTTGTTCGAGAAAGCCTCTCAGTCGCTTAGGATCTGGAAGCCGGAGTTGGCTGAGTTCGAAAATTGAAACATTGGTCGCGCCAGAAATGCAACGAAAGTATCTATCAACGGTTGGTGTTCCAAGCAACTGTACCAACTGAGTCGGCGTCAAGGCAGGCTCAGGTGCGATCTGTTCAAGAATCACAGTATGGTTTTCACCAACAAATCCACCATAGACGTCTATGAATTTTGTCGGGACAACAGCTGCCACTAACCGTCGCGGCTGTTCATTGGATGTGACGCGTTGCAGTAAGACGCTGGGACGGCTGATAATAGAACGATGGTCTTTTTCCCCCATATTCACAAAACAGCATTCTTTATTATTTTTAGGCGTACCGTTGAACCGCAGTACGCCATTCGGCGAGATGTCGCTGGACCAAAGTAGCGGAACAATTACATCGTCATGTGCAGCGGCAGCAGCTTTCGCCGAGGTATAGGTTGTACGTGTATCGCGGTTCCACACAAAGGCGCCGATTCGTGGTACATACCCATAGTCCACCAAACCAGCCTGTGATTTTGCTGCAGATTTAAGGAGTGGTATATCGCTTTCTAAGCGGGGGATAGGCCACGCAGCCCCCATATTGGGTAGAATACATTGCCCCACGTCGATGTAACTACCATCTTTAGACACCAATGAAACCTTCGCTTCGGTACTAGGTCCATGCCCATTGTTTTCTCGCCGTGCGAACGTCAAGGCTGTTTCCTGTTGAACATCCATAAAGACGCCAAGGCGGTCACCAACCATTCCTATTCCGAGCAACTTGGTTTGCGCCATCATGTAACTTCTTAGTTTGGAGAAGTTTTGGCCCGACAAAAAGCTGGTTGGTGTCACCAGTGCACAGATACCACCGGGAGCGAGAAGTCTAATGCATAAGGAGATGAAAAGGGCATATAGATTGGGCTGGCCTTGGATGACGGTCTCGAACTCGTTGAAGTACTGATCGACTTCTATTGAACGCATCTTTCTAAATGGAGGATTGCATACAACCACATCGAGTTTTCCCCATAGGTGCGTGGTTTGTAGAAGCGAGTCACCTTGGTAGACCCGAAACTTAGGAGAAAAGCCTGCGGTAATAACCTCTTTGTGGAGAGCCATTAACAAAAAGTGCTTCGACAACTCACATAAGGCGGCATCTTGCTCAAATCCCAAAATACGTTCTTGAATGTGGCTCACTGTCTGAGCAGCACTTACGCCTTGTTGGCGAAGTAAGTCTCGCATTCGCATAGCAATAGGAGCCAAAAACGCTGCACCGCCACATGCAGGATCGCAAAAACTGCGAGTGGCAAAGTCGACCCCGTGTGTTGACAGATCGTCAAGCATACGCCTTGTCAGCGATGGTGGAGTAAAGAACATCGCCTGGTGCTTTCTACGCTCGTCCCCCAAAAGCTGTGCGTACGCTGAGGAGAACCAGTAGGTTGATTCGATGAAGTCTAGACTGCTTACAAACTCAACGAAAGCACACACAGCAGGAGCGTTCTGCAGAGAATCTAGTGTGGGCAAAGCGGACGAAGGTAATCCAGGAAAGTAGGTGCTACACCAATTTGCTAAGGCGCTGCCGAGGAGCAAATCCGCGTCAACTTTCGCATCTTGCACCACCATACGCATATCGCGAACTAGGCGATGAAAGTGAGTTTTATTGGGGATAGTCATAGGCAGTACAAGTCTGGTTTGTATTCGTAATGCGGGTGATAAACGATAAGTGAAGGGAGCGGTAGTACATTGTTTATCTCTTTGGTACTAGTAACTAATTTGCTATTGGGTAGTGGTATTCTGTCAGGTCAACCATTCTAGGTCCAACAGGGATACGAACCTAGCACCCAGATTGTTAAATTTTTATGTAATAGGTGGTGAATCATCAGGTTCGTGTTGGTGCAAATGATACCGTTTGTGAGCAATATCTTGGGCTATGGCCACCAGGTCCTTTGCGCTGACAATATTGGTAATGAGATAAGTGCCGGGTTGCTCCCCGGCAATCAGTTTGTGGTGCAGCATGGGGATCCTCCCTACGCCATCGCCCCGCAGGCCCAAGGTGCTGCAGGGTAGGCGAGGTGGGTGTGTTAGTGATTGTGGATGGAAGGGCTGCTATCAGGCAGCCAGCGCTTGTGGGGTATAGTCGTGCAGCGGGATGGCGTAACTGGTGGCCAGCAGACTGCCGACCTGACTAAGCCAGTTGCGCTCCGGGTGATCGCAAAGCCATTCGGCCAGCGCGTCACCGTGTTCGGTCAGATAGCGCAGGTAGAGGACATAGCCATCCACCCGCAGTCCATAGTCTCTGACCACTTCAATCTGGCCACCGGGATCGTGGTAAGCCTCAAGCTCAATGGCGATCAGTTCTCTGTGCATTCGGTTTCTCCTGGTGAGGTAATGGATCACTCTCGGCGACAAAGCCGAAATGGGTGCAGGCTCGCTGCAGATCTGCCAGAAAGCTGGCCAGTATGCGGGTCTGATCCGATGGTGCAACCGGCCCGGCTTGGCCGCGCCAGAAGCAGCGCCGCTCGCTGTCAAAGCAGATCTCATCGACCGGAGCATTCATGGTAGACCAGTCCCCGGCATTACTGATGTCCAGTAATTGCCACTCAGAGCCAGACCAACGCACCTGCAATGTGGTGGTCTTGGCGCCTGGGTGACAGGGAGTGAGGTGCAGCAGCCAACGCTGGCCATTGCTGGTGGGCCTGATACCGGCCTTTGCCGCCAATAAGCTCAACCACGGTCGCGAATAGTGGTTGAGCGGCAATTCGTGAGTCATCAAACACCTCCTAATCCCCGCTAGCCGTGACGGTGAAATACTCCAACCGGCAGTAGGCGATAAAGTTGGTTTGCCACAGATCAAACAGTTCGCGAGCCTCTGCCAGCCGCAGCGGCCCCCAGCCCTGCATGTAGTGCTCGTTATCCAGAAAGTTGAAATCGAGCTCCTTGCAGAGCTCGGCATCTTGGCCGAGCCCTTGATAGCTAAAGTCGGTGACGTAATCGAATAGCCAGCCATCGAGCCCACGGATCAAGCGGATCTCGACCGGGTGCACGCCGCCTTGCTCGGCGCTGTAGCCGGGGTTACGAAAGTTGAAGGTCAGTTGGGTTAAGCGCTCAATATTGAGCTCGGTTTTAGCGATTTCCTGGTTGAGCAGAACCAGCAATGCTTGGTCAACGGGCAGGGCAAAGCCGTCCCGGAAAAAGGGAATGGTCATGGTGTGCTCCTTGTGGGGGTTAATCTTGGCCGAACAGCTTGCGCATTTTTCTGGCTGTACGGGCACGGATCTGTTCATCAATAAAGGCGGTAATGCTGGCGAGCGCTGCACTGAGTACCGCGATGTCATCGGTGAGCCCCATCGGCAACACGTCCGGGATCGCATCGATGGGGGAGATAAAGTAGGCCAGCGCACTGTAGATCAGCAGCTTGGCCCACAGCGGCAGGTCATCCTTCTGGCTTGTGTAGTAGAGCAACAAGCAGGTCTCGATAAAGGGCCGACCGGCACGTTTGGCAAAGGCCCAGAGTTTGTGCCAAAAGCCTTGGTGATCGAACGGCTCGCATTCGGGGGGAATACAGGGGGGCATAGTGCGTCTCCTTCACGGGTGGTGAATGGCAGAAATGAAAAGAGGAGGCAGATGCCTCCTCGATGGGTCGGTGATGGTTGGGGGCTAGGATCTCGCCCATCGTCAACACGATGGTTCCGGTATGGCCCTTCGATGGTTATTTTTTGTAAAGCACGCTGATTGATTTATCGACAATATGCTTCACGATTTCATAATCGGGGTTATATGTCACAAGGTTGTGTGCGGCGATGCCGACCGCATAGGCTAGGCCAGCTACTCCGGCAGCCCCACCAATAAATGTGGCTCCTGCAACAGTCAGCCGACCTCGAGTGTAGATTCGACACCTCATCCCTGCAGACTCAATACTCTTCTCAAGGATCCTGACAGTGCTCCCAATGTTTCCGGAAACGTCCGTTATTTCAAAGGAGCGCCGGGAGTGGATAAGCTCACTTATCCTGTCTGTTCGAAATTCATTATATTGAACGATTTCCATGCAAATGCGACTCCTCTCTGAGTTATATAGAATCTGACTTTCTGGTTGAAGCGGAGTGATAAACACTAGGATTGTGCGTCAAATTGGTACAATGCTTCCCCTTGATTGGTGAGCAGGCGTAGCTCAAGAATGTTGCAATTCTGAGGAACGATAAATTTGGCTGTGCCACCAAAGCCGAGCGTCAGCGGCAGTTTCTGATGCGGAGTGCTGCGGCAGTTGCCGCGATTGACGATCGCATTCTGAATGGTGATGTTGTCGTGATGAGAAACGACCTGAAGCACTTTGGCGGGCATGTTGACCCAGATATCTTCAAGACGCCAACTGACATCAAATGCTGACGAAGGGAGTGCGGCTGTCACTGGTGCTGGGGTAGGGGGAGAGGCTGTTGCCGGTGCCGTGTCTTCGCTTTCATCCCACATCAGACAACCAAATTCAGCTGCCTTGGTCGCGGGAAGGATGGAGGCGACATCCTGAGTCGGTAACGTGAGTTGTTGATTATCCGCTGTCTCGACAGCGATACTTTTTGCACTGCGCAATTTATCCCACATGTAATAAAAGCTCTGTTCTCCTGCGTTGGACTCGGTCAGGTATGGAGTATCAAAACGCTGTCCATCGACGATAAGTGCGAAGGCATTCTTGTCGTCGGGGTCATAGATGTGCTGTTCAGGGACATACTCTTTCCCTTGAATCGTCACCATCATGAAGACTTTCTTGGCATCACCACAGCCAATGTACAAAGCGTTTTGTTCATCGACCGTCGCCATGTATTCAGTCACGCCTTGCCCCCACCCCTGGGTCCAGCGCCCTGGCTCGCCCATGGCCAGCACGGTGGTACTGGCCAGCATCAACACAAGCCATATCCATTGGTTTTTCATTATCAGTTCTCCTTATGCGCCGTAGCCCAAGGTATTTTTCATAAATTCCCCCACTGCAATCATCGTCAGCACTGATAAATAACGCTTCATAAGGAATTTCTTATGAAGCGGTAAAGTAATTAACGGGGATTGCTGGGCCGCAATATAATCTTCACCAGTTAATCGGTATTGATAAACAGGCATTCGTTGAGCATGAGGATTACATATGCTGCCCATCACACTGAGAGAAATCGGCTGGCAGTACCTTGGCTACATTTGAGGTCGGCAGTGCGAATGATTTTTGAGGGGTAGTGTCTGCTATCACGGTGATGCTCCTGGCATTGCGCAGCTTCGCCCACAGGGGGCGAAATTTTTCTATATCTTCCTCATATTCAAAGCGGGTATTAAAAAGGTCAGCATTGTCAAAACGCTGCCCATCAATAATGATCGCTGCAAGCGGAATGTCGCCGTATTTATCGGTAAAGGCCATGTTGATCCGGAGATCGGAGCAGGTGATGTGAAAATCAGCGCGTTCATTTACATCAACCTAATATCGGGTTTTACCCAGGCTACTGTCTGTCTGCTGCCAGCGCGATTGTATGGCCGCACAACCACTGCACAACAATGTCATTGCTAATATCGTGATGGGTGTTTTCATTGTATTCCCTTTTAAATGGTCGACTTTATCTTTCGGTTGCCCGGAGAATGCGTTGCACGCTGGAGATACTGATCCCGGTTTGTTTCGCAATTTCCGCTCGAGGTAACCCACGCTTGACCAGGGTCAGTACTTCCTCCCCTTTTGCCATTGCGGTTGGTTTCCGGCCTTTGTAGGCCCCACGCCGCTTGGCTAACTCAATTCCTTCAGCTTGCCGCTCCAACATCAGCTCTCGCTCGAAAGTGGCGATAGCGCCAATCATGGTCAGCATCAGCTTGCCGGTAGGGGTTGCGGTATCGATACCGAGATTCAAAATGCGCAGGGTCACCTGCTTGTGTTGCAGGTACTCCGATATCTCCAACAGGTGACGGGTATTGCGGGCCAAGCGGTCGAGCTTGGTGACGACTACCACATCGCCCTCCTTCACATACGCCAGTAGCAGCGCGAGCTGGGGGCGGTCATCGCTGGCCCCACTCACTGTCTCCTGGAAGACTTGATTGCACTCGGTCAGCACCCGAAGCTGGGTATCCAGGCTCTGACCTACGGTGCTGACACGTGCGTAACCTACCAGTGCCATGGTCTCCTCCCGGTCAATAGGGCAAGGTACACTGACTCCCTGGGTCAAAAGCCTCAAAGAGACCTTATTGACCTGGAAAGGGAGGGTTATTGTTTAAAAAGGTGCCGATTTCGTGAGTGTCACTAGGGCTTGCTCTATTGACTCCAAACCAGTGTTTTGGCCAACTAGCGAGCTATTTTGTGACTGACATATCACGCCGTGACGGTGTCGTTGACCGTATTTGGCTTTTGCTTTCATGGTGACTCCTTGTTGACGGCATAAATGGCTACGCCCGGATTGGCTTGCGCCAGTCCGGGTGAGGTCGTTATGCGGTTGGAAGGGGGGAGCGGAATTACTGCAGCAGGGTAAGAGCTTGGTTCAAGGCTTGGGATTTGAGTTGTGCGCCCTGACCAAACCAGGCGGAATCAAGCCGGTGGTCTTGGCTGCGAGCACGGCGGTGATGGTCCACGTATTCGCTGACTGCATTGACCAGCCCCCAGGCGGTATTGCGGGAGCTGGCAAGCTCTGAGCCCATGCCAGTGCCTTGATAGAGCTCATGCAGCCGTTGTACTGGACGGGTGAGGATGATGTTCTCCTCATCCAGTGGTTGCGCCAGCAAGTCGCTGAAAAAGCGCAGCGCCTCTTCGGGGGCCACGGGCCGTTGTGCCAGTGCCTTGGCTTGCGCCTTGAACTCATCCCAATGGGAGAGTCCCAGCCCGAGAGACTCTTTGACGGCAGCGGCATCGAACTGAGTGGAGTGAGGGACCTTTATTGCTCCGGTCGAACCGCGCAGTGCCATCTGCAGGGTGTTATTGCAGACCACCCGAAGCGAGGTGAACTGCGCCGTGGTGCAGAGTGTGCCGTCGCAGCTGGTCGCCAGCAGCAGATAGGACTTCACCAAGTCACCACCTGATAGTTGGAGGTACTGACCGGTCTTGGCTAGCGCCCACAACTTACGACCGCCTTTAAGCGAGCCTGCGGTCTCCAGCTCAAAGCCACCGGCTTCCACCAGGTCTTGATAGAAGTGCAGCACCTCATGAGGCTGTACCACGTTGTAGCGGCTTGAGACCACCGATAGGGGGGCGAGGGTATCGGAGCGATAAAGCACCTTACTGTCTCTGTAGGGGCGAATATGCAGCGCATCGGAGGCGACGTTAAACATCACATCGCTCTGCTCGATAGTCCAATCCATTCCTGCCGCTTTAAGCCAGATATCCAGCGATTGCTGTGGTGGCAAGATATTGCCGAGGCCATGCCAAGGTGTTTGGCCGGTATAAGCCATAGTATCGATTAAATGAGCCATAGGTCCTCCACGAGAAATAAAAGAGCAGGCGTCACCCTGCTAAGACATCGTGGTGATATAGGTGTGAGATATTTTTGAAATGGGAGGCTCATTGTTTTTTTACGCACAAATCCCATCATTGGAAGAGCCTCCCCGAAGACATAACCTACTCGCAAGTCGAATGGTGAGTGCCGAAGGGGTGGCGTCCTGCGGCCCCCCCCTCGACCTGGAATGGGGAGACACCTGTTGCAGCCCCAAAAGCGCCAGTGGGTTTAGTCGCAGAGCGTTGATGGGGGTATGTGACGACAGGGGGCAGTCACTGTGATGACGCGCTGCAGCCCCTCTGAAGCCCGCGATTTAAAAGGATTCACCTAACTTCTGGACTGCGTGCGTAGGGCTGGTTCGCTCCATACCGCGACCTCGGAAGCAAGAGGCAGTGATGCAACATCTGGTCACGCCGTTTCATCAAGCCGGATGAGGATGAACATCAAGCAGGCTCAATGTAGACCATCCTTGGTGGGCCATTTTCATAGAAAAAAATCACATTTCCGGAGAAAATGGCGTAGAACGATAGAACCATCGATGACACCATGCTCGGGTCGTTTTACAACACCAAAGAGGTAGACATGGATAAACTGAAAATCATGCGTAGCCGTGAGGTTATCGAAACTCTGGGGATTAGCCGCTCAAGCTTTCATGATAAACAGAACCGGAAATCTCCGCGCTTTGACCCTACCTTTCCTGCAAAAATCAGACTTGGCCTGAATAGCGTTGGTTATTTTACGCATGAGATTGAAGCGTGGGCTGAGTCGCGCAAAGACAAGGCTGCTAACAGTTACTAACTTATTCGTTTCCAACTCCTTAAAAATGACGTCAATTTCTATTAAAAGGAGGTTTTAATCTCCGATGCACACTGGACGTTCAGAGGGGAGATAGTTCTGGATTAAATGCTATACGTTAATATCCAAGTCAGTATCAATGCCTAATCAATAATCAATAATCAATAATCAATAATCAATAATCAATAATCAATAATCAATAATCAATAATCAATAATCAATAATCAATAATACAGTCTTAATTGTTTAGATTACCAATCTAACATCATTATACTACATGTCATGAATAGGATTGCTCATGGGGAGTTATAAGCGAGATTACATTGATGTTGATAGCATCAATGCACTGAGAGATGACTGCTACTATGTGACAGACGACAACGTACTGAGCGCTAGCCATCCGGCTATTAACGTTGAGATGTGCAAGCAAATACTGGTGTTTCTCAATGGCCTGTCCAAATACAAAAAGCCTCCTTTATTGGAAGCTGATGCCAAAAACAAGTTTGACATATACCCACTGACAGCAGTGGGGAAAAAGCTCAAAGAGTTGTCTCTATTGGCAGTGGAACTGACGGAAGCACGCAAACATTACAAATTGCATCCCAAGATAGAATTATTTTATCAGTTCATTATAAAGACAGAAGTCTATATGATGCTTCAGAGTAACAGAGCGCTACTCTATTCTTCTTGGAGTGATTTTTATTCTAAATTGAAGTCTGAGTCGACGATTATCGCTGTTCTTAACTTCACAAAAGGTCCGGAGAAAAACTACCGTTCTTTATGTGATTATGTCAGCTCATTGTTTAATACCTACGCCAGACTCTTGGTTCTCCGAATTGACCTCTCCTATAAGAGTGAAGACGGAAAGCTCATTTCACTCGAGGAAGTGGTCGCACATCGTAACGCGCTGCTGAACAACGCGAAAAAGGATTCCTTGGCTAAGAGTTGGGTAGGGTATGCCTGGCGCCTTGAGTTCGCTCCTAAGACGGGCTATCACTATCATTTGGTGGTGTTTCTGGATGGGTCAAAATACAAAAGCGAATACACGCACAGCGAGAATATCCGGCAGGAGTGGAAGAAGATCACCGAGGGGAAAGGTCGTGCTTATCTGTGCAACCTGAAGACTCAGCAGTATCGTTTTATTGGGATTGGTATGGTTGATTATCACGATGTGAGCAAGCGTGGTTATCTTATCAAGGCGTTAGCCTATCTCACGAAAGCCGATAAAATCGCCAAGCTGACCTTGAAGCATCACAGAGCCTTTGGCAAAAGCTGTGTGAAGAAGAACAAGACCAAAATGGGTCGCAAGCGTTCGAAATTCGATAAATTCTGGGATGACGTCGTCACGTTTAATCACCACAGTCCACTATAAGCACGTTGCTGGATTGACTTGGCTCCTGCTGCTTGACAGACTGCCTTCTCCTTGGGATTGGGGGGAAGGCATGTCAGAGCGCAAAAATATAAAAAGGGCACGTCATCTGGCGTTATTAGAAGCTGCTCGGCAAGGCTCTCATAACTTATCCATTTCACTCGACAGTGTTAACCCTCTTCAATCAGAGCAGATTGGCTGGGACTTTTACACGACAAATGACGATGTTCGCGTTAGAGCATTACTGAAAGCATTCTATTACATCGAGGAATTAAAATTCGAATTAGAGGTGACACCAAAAGAAGATTGGTATGTATTTGGCAAACTAGATGTCAATGAATTAAAAGTGCAAGCGCTAGATGCGAGCATTAATCTTAGGTGGATTAAGCCCGCCACATCTATGGGAAGGCATTTTTTAAACGCTATAAACACCATTAATAAAGTGAATGTGTTTTCATCCAATTATGAACTTCATCCGTATATCGATTTTTTAAAAACTGGCGACAGTCAAGAGATCTATCTTGCCTATCACAATGAGTTGACGTTTCGATTTCCACCTGCCGGGCGCCGTCAAATAGATGCTCCTCACCCTGACTTTATTGATGCCTGTGTTATTGAAGCACAAAGAGTGGCTGAAATAATCGATATTAATTTTCCGCGCATCATGAATGAGATGTTGGATGTAGCTCGTAATAAAAAAATCAGAACGTTTGAACTGAAATCGAATAGACATGATGACGTCTTTCGAGACTTCGTTAAGATAGCAACGAAAGAACAAGAACGTGTCAGTTTTATAGTCAAGTTAACACTGGGGTTTATTGGTCTTGGGTATAAGGCGAGTTCGTCATCGAAACAAGGTGTTAACCAGTTAGTCGAAGAAAAATACATAGAGTACTTTGGTCAGGCGTTGACAAAACTTAATGAAAAAATAAAAGCAACCAAGCGACACGAGGGTTTTGTGGCTGGCCTGCATGTCATCAAATTCCCTATGAATGAAGCGCTGCATAGCCAAGGCTACTTGGCGATGTCTTATGAGCGGAATCAATGCTGCTTTGACCATGACTCACTTCTGCTATGGCAACGGTTTGATGAGGGCGTGTTCGATAGGCTAAGACACTATGCAGGCGTACGCGGGAAGAATAACGTAAAGACGCTGGCTAAACGTCTTAATGAAGCTGCATTAGTAGATCCAGGGTTGGCTAAGCTTGCCTCATTTTTGGAAAGTGAAAACCCTCTCGTGAAAACCAAAGCACTAGGTGATGGCAAAAATAACGTAAACAATCCATGGGTAATGAATAAAAACAAAAAAGCATTACTTGCAAAATTTATTGATAATCACCAGAGGGTCAGGCTTCTTTCATTTTTGATGTGGATAAGATCTACCTGGATTAATGTTGTGAATGATGATCTCAATGACATCAATTGGGGGGCTATGGGGGGTACTGGTGTTGAGATAAACGATACAAGCTTGGATGTGAGACTGAATCACCTATTAAAGAGTGATAATAAGACCGTAAAAACAATAATTGCGCCACCCAATCTATTAAAGAAAAAAAGAAGACGTGGGGTGGAGGTCATTGTGAAAAGACAACGGTACAAGTCTCAGTCACCTATAAAACGATATTCCTTTCTCTGGAATGAGAGAAGAGAATACAGAAAACGCACGCGAGGGTTTCGTTACTCCCCTCTTGCCTACTTAACGTATTTGGAATCACTTGATGCCAGCGTGCTGTCGGAAGGGCGTGGCTCTAGGGTGCAAATAGGAATACCAGGTTATGATGATGTTTTGCACACGTTGGGCAGAGCTAGTATGGCATCGATGCTGTTTATGACATTGAATTTGCAAGGCAATAAACATAAACTAAATGAAATTCGTGTCTTCGCAAGAAAAGCCGATGAATTGTGTGATTAACACCCTGTTGGGGTGTCCGTTGAATAACATATTGAATTGATTTTAGGGAATAAGGGGGCGGGTATGAGTGAATTTCTGAAGGTATTATTGAATATTCGTAGCCTGCGAGCTGCATTGCGTGAACTCTCCTTTGAACAGTTGCAAGAAGCAAACGAGAAGTTCTCCTCGATTTATAACGAGCGGACTGCTGAAATTGAAAAGACCCGTGCAGCTGATGCCGAGCGTTCGGTCAAGCTGGTAGAATTCCAAGCCATGTTGGCTGATGCTGGAATTGACCCCAGTGAGCTCGTGCAGGGAACTCCAGCTGGTAAAGCCACTCGTGAAGGCACCAAACGTGCACCACGCCCGCCGAAGTATCGTTATATGGATAATGGAGAAGAGCATACCTGGACCGGCCAGGGACGCACTCCTAAAGCGTTGGCCGCCATGCTGGAGCAAGGCAGGCAGTTGGAAGAATTCCTGATTTGATGTCAAAAGGACTGGTTAGCCAGTCCTTTTTCTATTGCGTTGTTGAGTTATTGAAACTTAGCTCAGCTGACATTTGACGATGGCAACCACGTCAGTGCTGAACCGACTCTGGATGCTGCATCAATATGTTCTGACCACCAGACCATCATTTCTCGGCGACGTTCCAGATAATCCGTGCGGTTGTATGCGCTACGGACTTCATCTTTGTCAGAGTGCGCCAAGGCGGCTTCGATAACGTCTCGATCAAATCCTCTCTCGTTCAGGGTGGTGCTGCCCAAAGCTCGCAAGCCGTGAGCGACCAAGGTCCCTTCATACCCCATCCGTTTCAAGGCCGCATTGGCGGTCTGTTCGTTGGTGTGCGTTTTAGGATTGCGGATCCCTGGAAAGATAAACTCACGATGACCGCTGATTGGCCGCATGAGCTCTAGATAGGCGAGTGTCTGCGGCGTCGGGGGCACCTCATGGCTTCTACGCTTCTTCATTCGCTCCGACGGGATACGCCAAAGCTTCTTCTCCATATCGATTTCTGCCCACCTAGCTCCGGCCGCCTCGCTGGGGCGAGCCAAGGTATGCAGGCTCCATTCGATAAGGCAGCGGGTCTGCAAATTGATGCTGGCCTTGGAAAGTCGGTTCATCAGTTCTGGCAACTGGTTGGGGTTGATGCTGGGCATGTGCTGTTTGGCTGGCCGCTGAAAGACCTTGCTTATCCCCGAGCAAGGGTTGGCATCGATCAGACCAGAGTTGACGGCGAAGGTCATGATCTCGTTCACCCGCTGGGTGAGACGACGCACGGTTTCGAGTTTACCAGCAGCGGCGATGGGCTCGATGATCTTGATGGCTCTCTGAGCCTTGATCTCCATAACAGGCACAGTGCCAATCTCGGGGAACAGATACATTTCGAGCGAACGCCAGAGATCCTCGGCATATGCCGGGGTGACGGAAGGACGCTTAACATCAAACCAGCGCTTGGCGACGGCTTCAAAGGTGTGCTCGCTCTGTGATAATGCGGCGGATGCTTGCTCATCACGGTGATGCTGGGGATCAATGCTTTGCAGTAACAGAGATTTGGCTTCGGAGCGTTTCTCTCTCGCTTCAGCCAACGACATCTCCGGCCAGGAGCCAAAGCTGATCATGTTTCTCTGTTTAGTTAGGGGGCGGTAGTAACGCAGGCGCCACAACTTGGAGCCATTGGGCTTGATGACGAGCTCCAGACCAGCCCCGTCGCAGAGGGTGTATTCCTTCTCTTTGGGCTTCGCTGCTTTGATCTCGGTCGGGGATAAGGGACGGGTGATACGAGGCATAGGCATACGCTCCAGAAGGCATACAAAACGATATGCCTAACGATATGCCTAAAAGGGCTGGATGGCAACGCACCCCATTGGACAGCGTAAGACAACAAAAAACCCGCAAAGCCTTATGCTATGCGGGTTTCTTGGACTTCGTTGGTCACTGTTGGACCGGTATTTGGTGGAGCTGGGGGGATTTGAACCCCCGTCCAAAATTACTACATCCTTGGCACTACATGCTTAGTCACTCTTTACATTCGCCAACCCGCTGCGGAGAGACACGCCACGAATTGACTAGCTCGATTG
>Ga0224722_1000208_pt1 | contig 33889 bp, 24 predicted proteins | sample Balambano_FR1_Me_FD_161646 | JGI IMG/M metagenome (GOLD analysis project Ga0224722, IMG submission 161646) | Freshwater sediment microbial communities from Lake Towuti, South Sulawesi, Indonesia - Balambano_FR1_MetaG | ecosystem: Environmental > Aquatic > Freshwater > Lake > Sediment | place... | reverse complement strand
TACAGAACTACTAGTTCCCAAACCTCAGATGCCGCAAGGCGTTGAGCACACGCACGGGCAAGACCGTGTAATTTTTGCCGCGAGTTCCCAAACCTCAGATGCCGCAAGGCGTTGAGCACTTAAAGATCGATTGATTTGTTGCAGCACGATCGCCGTTCCCAAACCTCAGATGCCGCAAGGCGTTGAGCACCAAGTGGTGGTGACTTATCCAACAGAGGTTCGATTAGTTCCCAAACCTCAGATGCCGCAAGGCGTTGAGCACCCAATGCCGATGCTGTTGCTAAGCTGGCAATCGTGTTCCCAAACCTCAGATGCCGCAAGGCGTTGAGCACATCAGCCAAATAACCTACAGATCACCTACGACTTGGAGTTCCCAAACCTCAGATGCCGCAAGGCGTTGAGCACAGTGCTGGTGGTTCTGGTAAGCTTTTGGCTTTTTTGTTCCCAAACCTCAGATGCCGCAAGGCGTTGAGCACGTCGAATACGAGGCGATCGGGCTGTACGGCACGCCGTTCCCAAACCTCAGATGCCGCAAGGCGTTGAGCACTTTTACTAACCAATTAGCCTGTTGTAGCTGGCTCTGCCACGCATTGCTCCTAGCAGCGTAGGATAGAGAAGGAAATGAGTACGACGGCGATTGACTGCAATGTCTGGTATAAATCTGGTTCAACTCCAAAGCATTTTAGATAACAGTTCGTTTGCCATTCTGTTTGTGACGATGTTGTTGTATTGGGTGGGGACTGCTTTTTCTGGTCTGCCCTACTTGACTAATCTGGGGACAGCGGGGATGGCGATCGCCAACTTGTGCATGGGCACGCTGTTGGGAGCACGCTGGCTGGAAGCGGGGTATTTCCCTCTCAGCAATCTTTACGAATCCCTGTTTTTCCTCGCTTGGGGCATTACAACTGTTCATTTGCTAGCTGAGCGCATGAGTGCTAGTTCTCTGGTGGGTACAGTAACGGCACCAGCGGCTATGGCGATTACAGCATTTGCGGCTTTATCTCTGCCAGATGATATGCAGGCATCGGCTCCCTTGGTTCCTGCGCTTAAATCCAATTGGCTGATGATGCATGTCAGTGTGATGATGCTGAGCTACGCAACGCTGTTGGTAGGGTCGCTGCTGGCGATCGCCTTTTTGATAGTGACACGGGGGCAAACAGTTGAGCTGCGAGGTAGTTCGGTGGGTACTGGCAGCTATCGCGATCGCACCTTTTTACGACGCGCCTCTGGTGACCTAAAATCTTCTGGTGAGCTAATGATGAGCATGCCTGTACCCAGTGTCGTTGCTACACTGGAGGCTCCTGTTGAAACTGGGATTAGCCTTTCACCCCAGCGGCTTAGCCTTGCAGATACGCTAGATAACGTTAGCTACCGCGTGATTGGGTTGGGTTTTCCGCTGTTGACGATCGGCATTATTGCCGGAGCGGTTTGGGCCAATGAAGCTTGGGGCTCTTACTGGAGCTGGGATCCAAAAGAAACTTGGGCACTGATTACCTGGTTGGTGTTTGCTGCCTATCTCCATGCCCGTATTACCAAAGGGTGGCAGGGGCGTCGTCCGGCTATCTTGGCAGCCTTAGGGTTTGTAGTGGTATGGGTCTGCTATCTTGGTGTGAATTTGCTTGGCAAAGGTTTGCATAGCTACGGTTGGTTTTTCTAATATGAACAGTCCTTTTGAACCGCTAAATGACGATGAAGTGTTGTACGTGAGCGTTGGCCGTGTGCTGATGTCGAACCCAACCTTTAAGGTGGTGGAGTTTTTGGATGCGTTGGCTCAGGCTATTAGTGATCGTGAAGAAGCTTGGTCAGAAGAAAATGAGGGCTGGTTTGGTGATGGTTTGGAATGTGAAGCTCTTCGCTTTAGTTCTCAGGGTTGGCAGCGGGGTCGGGTCAGAATTCGGCTAGAGTTTTGCCCGGAAGAACCACGCCCCAAGCTATTAGATAGCCGCCGTTTAAGTGAAGCCCGACGGGTTGATAGCCCTAGTGTCAGTACTCCCCTGGAAAAGCCATTCCAGGCAGAGCGCCGCTACGATGATATTTTTGGCGAAGAGGACTATTAGCACCTGATAGAAAACTGTTGCAACTGGGCAAAACTGATCAGGCTATAGTTCTTAGCAAGGGCAACACTGAAACAATCATTCACAGTAGGCTGATGTGGCCGTAGGTTATGGGAGATCCCTCATTTTGGACACCGCTCCATGCCCACGTTCATCAAACCCTAAGGCAGCGGCAGTTACTTGAACGGGGAGCACATCTGTTGCTCGCTGTCTCTGGTGGTCAGGATTCTCTATGTGTTGCCCGGGTGCTACTAGACTTGCAGCCTAAGTGGCGGTGGACGCTGACTATAGCCCATTGCGATCATCGCTGGCCTGGGGATGCAGGTAATCCAGAGTTTGTTCGCTCAATTGCGGCTGTTTGGGGGCTTTCCTACGTGGAGAGAATAGCTGTGGTGCCTGATGAGCGAGAGGCTGCTGCCCGTACGTGGCGATATCAAATGTTGACGGAAATGGCTCAGGATCAAGGCTGTGTCTGTGTTATAACTGGGCATACTGCCAGCGATCGAGCCGAAACGCTGTTGTTTAATTTGGTACGTGGTAGCGGTATGGATGGGTTACAGGCGCTGGTTTGGCAGCGATCGCTAGCTCCAACAATTCGCTTGGTGCGGCCATTGCTGGCCGTTACCCGTGCCGAGACTGGACAGTTTTGCCAGGAGCTTGGATTGCATCCCTGGATGGATGGGGCCAATCAGAGCCGACGCTATGCTCGTAGTCGCCTTCGACAGGATGTGCTGCCCTATTTTCAAACTCATTTTAATCCACAAGTGGAACGCACGTTGGGGCAAACAGCCGAGCTGTTGCAGGCAGATGTGGAGTATCTAGAAAATCAGGCCAGCCAGCTTTTGAGTCAGGCAGTAGCACCAGAGGAAAATTGTATGCATCGAGGGTTGTTAAGAGCGGCGCACTTGGCACTGCAACGACGAGCATTGCGCCAATTTTTGGTTGATCGGCTTCCTTCAGCTATGGGGTTTGAACACGTTGAAAAACTGGTGGCACTGGTAAATGCCCCGAATGGTAGTCAGACCGATCCTTTTCCGGGGGGAGCGATCGCCCGTGTTGAGGGAGACTGGATTCGACTTGTACCGTTGGAGCGTTAAGTATTTGCCAGCATTGGCGTGGAGTGGTTAGGACGCTGCCAATTCCGGTGTTCCTACCAGGGTCACAATGGTTTGTCGCATCTCGGCGATCGCCTGAAGTTGGTAATCGCTGGTTTCCTGTAGCTGGTTGCCCGTAGTGTTGAGGGTCTCTAGCTGTTGTCGTAGGGTATCGGCATAGTTCTGAATTGGTTGGAGCATTTCTTGATAAAGGTTAACCTTGCCCTGCAACTCAGCCGCAGATGACTGACGCTGTTTCAGCGCTTCCTCGGCTTGCTTCAGGCCATTTTTCTTGGCTTCCTGTTCAGCAATTTGACTGTTCACCATGTCCTGAGTTTGCTGGGTAGAAGACTGCATTTGCTCAATTTGGGCTTCCAGAGTTTGCAGTTCTTCAGCACGCTGCTGACGTTGAGCTTCAATTTGACCCAGGAGCGGCCCTAAGTCGATGGATGCTTCCTCGCCAGCGGGTGCCGGAATGCCCTGCCGACGGCGCAGAACCATTTGGTGCTGACTCAAGATCCCTTTACGCGATCGCAAACTATTACGCTGGCCTACCAGAGTTTCGTTCAACATCTGGTAAGCATCTTGCTCATCGGCTAGATCATTTTCCAAGTTGAGACGATCGAAGTCATTTGCCGCGTCAATTTTGGCCTGAATTTCATTAATCTCTTGTTGTTTCAGGCGCAGTTCTTCCTCTTGTCCTTCTACAAACTGATTTAGCTTTTCCAGGTCACGTTCTAAATCTTGGGTAATCCGCTGTAACTCGTCGATCGACATCCGCTCTAACACCTCGACATCAACCTGCTGACCACCAATGCTGATACTATCTGAGGTTTCAGCCATACGACAAATCTGCTGTTGCAAGTCATCAAACCCTTGCACTTGCACACTCAGCATGCGGGCTTGGTCTTGCTTAGTGGCCAGAACGGTTTGCTGAGCCTTGAGTTCAATTCGGGCTTGCTCTAAGGCCTCTTGAGCCTGGTGCCACTCTTGCCATTGGTGCTGCAAATCTTGCGCTTGACGATCAATGTCACTTTGCTCTTGAGCCACAGTTGCCCGCAGATGTTCTAGGGTCTGCCAGTGTTGGCTCAGTTCAGTTTGTTGTTGGTTCAAAGCTTCGAGAGAAATGTTGATACTCTCTCGAATTGACTCTGTGGGAGGAACAGCACCCGACAGGTGGTTGAGTGTTTCTTGCAGCGATCGAGCTGTATCTTCGTCTAGCGATGCTGACTGCTGAAGCTCTCCTTTTTGTTCTTCTAGGCGGCGGGTTTCACCCCGCAGGTGTTCCCAGGCACCTTCTAGTTCCTGGCGGTTCCGCTCAAATTCTTCCTTCTGCCGATTAGCTTCCTCTTGGAGCGCTTCAATCTCTTGCCGTCGTCGTTCCAGCTGCTCAAAGTCATCTTCCATTTGCTGGAGTTGTTCTCGGCGAGATTCCATTTCCATCTCGCGCCGATTTAACTCTTGGCTTTGGAAGGTCAATGACTGCTTCCACTGCTCAATTTCCTCTTCTTGAGTTTTAAACTTCTCTTGCAAGCGTGAAAAATTTTGCAAGATGCTTACTAATGGACGTCCTGCCTCTTGGATACGCTGTACCTGACGATTAGCGGTTAGGTCAACCAGCACCAATGCGCCTGCAGCGTAGTTGTTGGCTTCATCAGAAGGAATAGTCTCTTCTGTTGGTACAGCTGTCCAATTTTGCTCCGATCGCTGACATGCCAACAACTTTAGGTCAGCCTTGCCACCACCGCCAAATACCCCACCGCTTTTTTTCTGTACTTCCGCTAGATACAGCACGCCTATCGTCCTCTTCTGTGATCTATGCCACCGAACCTTATAATCGTCAAGCTAGTGTCAACTAGGCTAATAGCAACGCTTGACGATTCAACAACCATAGCAAACTCGACTTCCAGAATCACCCCAATAAGTTGAATTAACTTTCTAGGAGCGATCACCAGTCAAAAAACTAGCCAGTACTCTAGTTGCTCTCATCATCCCCACAAAACTTATTTCATCAACAGACTTCGCTAGTTTGTCACCATTATGCCAGTGCTCATTTCATTTCGTTAAAAATCGTTTGGGCTTCTTGGCTATGGAGCAGCGATCGTTGAGCAGGTTAACCAGAAGCTAGATTATGGGTCTACTTTATGAATCTACATGCTTAGCTGTCTTTGGCTAAACCACTCACAGTGGCATATGCACCGAGATAGGTCAACTATTCGTGAGCTATCGATCGCCTTCTTGAGAAAGCTTACACAACAGAGCTAAGGAGTTGGTTAATAATAGAACATGCTGGGATGTAAGCTCATTGTTAAGTTAGACGCTGGTTTAACTAGCTGTATGGCCGCAACAAAGAGCTAGTGTTCCTCAGGCTAAATGTGTGAACCCGCCGAGTTTGCTAGCCATTGATGCAAGTTTAGTAATGAATTTGGCCATATCAGGGGTTGATTACATTTCATGCAAGGGAAGCTAAGCGAGATCGATATTCGCAGTATTTTGCAGCTAATTGAGCTAGGCCAGCGTACAGGGGAACTATTTGTTGAGGCTTATCCTGTAGCTGCTGGAATAGCAAATGATTTGGAGATACCGTCAGCTCGCTCTACACCCCAACCCCGCCGTTTCTGGTTTGTTTTTTTCCTAAACGGTCAGATTATCTATGCAGCGGATACAGATACGAGCGTATCTCGGTTGGCAGATTACTTGCGACGCTACAATGCAGATTCTCAACTGAGCCAATTGACTGTGCCATCGATCGCTTCTATCAGCGCACCGGAATATGGTTACCTGTGGGCACTACTAGAAAGCCATGCCCTTACCCCCGCTCAAGGTCGGAACATCATCCGAGGCATGGTACATGAAACCTTGTTCGATTTGCTTAGCTTGCATCAAGGCACCTTTATTTTTGAACTGGGATCCCCACTTTCACCCCAGTTGGTTTCTCTAGAAATTACACCACTGCTGGCAAAAATCATGCAGCAGGTACAACAGTGGAAGCAGTTGCACTCCTACATTCAGTCACCAGACCAGTGCCCTATCGTTACGGATGCGGAAGCGTTGCAGCAGGCTGTTTCTCTGAAGACATTTGCAACCTTGCGCCACTATGCCGATGGTAGAACCTCTATCCGTAGCATTGCACGTCATCTTCATCGCGATATTCTTACTGTGGCCAAAGCGATTTATCCCTTTGTGCAGCGAGGTGTGATTCAACTGACCTATTCCGCTGATGAGGTAGCTGGCGGTGGACGGGGTAGCGGACGTTCCCCTGTGATGCGAAGTGGCCTGTCACCTCGGATGCGGGAGTTTGCCTATTGGCAGCATCCATCGCGTTCAGCCTGCATTGTTTGTATTGATGACAGTGCAGTAATCCGTGAAAGTGTTCATCAAATGTTGCCTGCTCAGCACTATCAGGTGACTGGATTTGGCAATCCGCTAGAAGCGTTGAGTCAGGTGTTTCAACTAAAGCCCGATTTAATTTTGTGCGATATTGGAATGCCTGAATTGGATGGCTATGAACTTTGCGCAATGTTGCGGCGATCGAGCGCATTTTGCCAAACACCAATTATTATGCTGACGGGTAAAGATGGCTATATCGATCGCGTGCGAGCTCGGATGGTTGGAGCTACTGATTACTTAACAAAGCCGTTTGGAGAAAGTGAGCTATTGATGCTGGTGGAGAAATATATTGGCTTAGGTGAGCATTTGCCCTACTCAGGTGTTGTTTCTAATTTCAACCGATTGATCGATGATTCCATCGTTCAGCAGTATGCTAAACCTGATGCCAGCTCTCCTTGATAACATTTTTGCAATATCGCTTTGTAGAAAGCATCGCTAGACTAAACAATAGAGGGTACCCTTGAGGTACTAAGCAATTCCTCACTGGATTTTTGTTTTCCCCTGAAGTTTTGCGGCTGTGCACAGGTAGAGAGTTATGAGTACAGTTCTGGTTGTGGAAGATAGCCTCACCCAACGGGAAATGATTACTGACTTGCTTAAAGGCAGTGGTCTAAATGTCACAGTGGCTGGTGATGGGGTGGAAGCACTAGAGCAAATCCAGGGAAGTTGCCCAGACTTGGTTGTCCTAGATATTGTTATGCCACGAATGAATGGCTATGAGGTCTGCCGCCGCCTCAAGGCAGACCCCCGCACGAAGAATGTTCCTGTAGTTATGTGTTCTTCTAAAGGAGAAGAGTTCGATCGCTATTGGGGAATGCGCCAGGGTGCCGATGCCTACATTGCCAAACCATTTCAGCCAACGGAACTAGTAGGCACTGTTAAACAACTATTGCGAGGGTAGTCAACGGAGCATGGTAGGAAATCCAGATTTCTTGACAGGTCGTGGGCAAGATCAAGCTCCTGAATTTCAGGAGTTGGAAAGTCCTGAAGGTGAGCTACATCTACGCTTTTTTGTCCCTTCAGGCAGCGAGTTTGCGCTACCAGCTACCGGTATTCGGGAAGTCATTTCGCCCCCACCGGATCGGATCACCTTGATTCCGAATGTTTCATCTCTGCTTTTGGGTACGTTAAATGTGCGTGGCCGAGTTGTTTGGGTGGCAGATTTGGGGCAGTTTTTGGGTGATCAAACTCCACTCAATACGGATCGACCAGAAATCCCTGTGATCGCTGTGGAAGATCAGGACATAATGTTGGGTCTAGCGGTCGATCGCATTGTCGGTATGGATTGGCTCGATGTTGAGGAAATTCAGATGTCGGCTAACGTCCCGGACAGCGTTGCACCGTTTTTGCGAGGGGAGTGGACGCTCAATGGACAAGAGGGGAAGTATCTGCGATTGCTCGATCAGGTTTCTATCTTGCGATCGGCACGATGGGCAGCATAGGAAAAAGGACGCGCTAGGATGACTCCAACAACAACGAGAATTAAATGGCAAGTTCCGACTCTGGGGATAGGATGGAAGCGCCTATCTAACTGTTCGCCTCTTGGCAATCTGACATCGTACTCAACACTCTAGTGGGAGAAGGCATATGGCATCAGGTCTTGAGTATGCACAAGAATATCAGCAAGCCCAGATGGCATACATGCAGGGCGACTACGAAAAGGCGGCACAAATTGTTGATCGCCTAGTTGATGAATTTCCTAGCGACCCCAGTGCCTGCCTCCTGCGTGGACACATCTACTGCTATGGTTTGCAGCAATATACTATTGCCCGTGAGCAATACCAATCGGTCTTGGCTCTGACCTCTGATACAGAATTGACTGACTACGCCAACTCTGGTCTTTCTCATATTCAAGAGCAGGGTGGTGCAGATATGGGTGTTGCCCCAGCCGAAATTGACTTCGACGCCTTTGACGACCAGTTTGATGCTCCCAGTAATATAGGTTACGGCACAGATTGGCAGCAATCCGATTCTGTTGGTGGTCTTGATTCTCTTAACGAGTTTGACTTAGACAATGGTCGTTACGGAACTGAAAGTGACGATGATGCTTTTTCAAGCTCCTCCCCCTTTGGAGATAGCTTAGCTGCCCATGATGCTCCCTTCTCTGATCCGTTTGCGGACGACAATGGAGCTGATCCGTTTGCGTCTCCAACTACATTTCAACCTGACATGGGCGCAAGCTCTCCTTTCGGTGATGCCCAAACTCCAAACTACGGTATGGGTGATGAGTTAGGGCGGCAAGAGTTTTCTGATTTAGATGCGTTCAATGATGACGCTTTTGCTCCATTAGATTTGCCTCCCAGCTCTGAGCCTTCTTTTGTTGATAGTGCTGGTTCTTATGGTGTCGAGGCTCCTCAGCCGCCTTTGCGAGATGTTCCTCTGCCGGGTGAGGATGAAACTCTTTATATGGGCGGAGGAGTGCTCTACGAACAAGATGAGCAAGTTTTCTCTACTCCTCCAACACGTAATCAGTCAGATTCTCAAGAGGACTTTCCTGTTTCGTCTGGGCAGAGCGGTAATGCAGATTTTCTAGATGAATTTGACGAGTTTGATGACTTGGGTAACCTTTCTGACTTTGACCTGTCAGAAAATTCTGCTGGATTTACCAGTCCTGCGTTGGGGCCAGAATTTGGTATGCCCAGTGTGCCATCATCACCTTCGGATGGAATGGGGGATCTAGATTTCATTGGAGATAGCGATCGCTCGATCGTTCGTGATGATGAGGTATTCAGCCTCTCTAGTGCAGCTGATCAATTGCCTACCTTTACTCAAACGGATGGGCAATTAATGGAGAGTGGAGCTGAAGTTGAGCAAGGTTGGCTAGCCTTCTTTCAAAATGCCTCATTACCAACCAAACTCCTCTACATGGCATTGATGGCTGGTGCAGCTCCATTGTTGATGTCGGGTTTAATGACGTTTGTCAACACAACGGCGGCGGCTGGAGAGAAAAAACCAGAGCTTGTTGCCGAGCTACGCAAGTCTGGCTTCCTGACTGCTTTGGTTGCTGGTCTTGCGGGTAGTGCAGCAACCTTTGCTCTGGGACAATATACTGCTAAGCAAATTAAGCGATCGACCGATGACCTCCAAACTCAGTTCACCGCTGTATCACAGGGCAACCTCAACGCCCGTGCCACAGTTTACTCGGAAGATGAATTTGGTCAATTGGCCTCAGGATTTAACCAGATGGGGCGGGTGATCTTGACTACTACCAGCGAAGCCCAACGCAAAGCTGAAGAGCAAGAACAGGCAAAAGAAGATTTGCAACGTCAAGTGATTCGCTTATTGGATGATGTGGAAGGTGCAGCTCGTGGTGACCTAACAGTGCAGGCTGAGGTGACGGCGGATGTGCTGGGTGCCGTTGCAGACTCGTTTAACCTCACAATTCAAAACCTGCGGGAGATTGTGCAACAGGTGAAAACGGCAGCTCGCCAGGTAAGTAAGTCGTCTACTGACAATGAAATGTTTGCTCGAAGCCTGTCATCGGATGCCTTGCGCCAAGCTGAGGAGCTGGCTGTTACCCTCAATTCAGTGCAGGTGATGACGGAGTCGATTCAGCGGGTAGCAGAAAGTGCCCGTGAAGCTGAGGAAGTAGCACGGTCGGCATCAGAAACTGCTCTACGGGGTGGTGAAGCCGTGGAACGTACGGTAGCTGGTATTCTGCAAATCCGTGAAACGGTGGCTGAAACCACTCGCAAGGTAAAGCGTCTGGCAGAATCCTCTCAGGAAATTTCTAAGATTGTGGCGTTGATTTCGCAGATTGCTTCCCGAACGAACCTGTTGGCACTGAACGCCAGTATTGAGGCAGCACGGGCTGGTGAAGCAGGTCGAGGGTTCGCGATCGTGGCTGATGAAGTGCGTCAGCTAGCCGATCGGGCGGCCAAAGCATCTAAAGAAATTGAACAAATCGTATTGCAGATTCAGTCAGAAACGGGCTCTGTAATGACTGCAATGGAGGAAGGTACCCAGCAGGTTATTGAGGGGACACGCTTGGCAGAACAAGCAAAGCGATCACTAGAAGATATCATTCAGGTATCGAACCGAATTGACGTGCTAGTGCGATCGATTACTGCTGACACCGTCGAACAAACCGAAACATCACGTGCTGTGGCTCAAGTTATGCAATCTGTGGAATTGACCGCTCAGGAAACCTCCCAAGAAGCACAACGAGTGTCCGGCTCACTGCAAAGCTTGGTGGGAGTTGCCCGCGACCTGTTGACCTCGGTAGAACGGTTCCGTGTAGAAACGATAGAACGAAAGTAGGGTGCCATGTCTCATTTGATGTCAAAATCAAGCAGATTAGATACATTAGAGCAATTCAAGTCACAGTGCTAGAAATGGAGTTTAGCCATGCAGTCTGAACAGCAACAGCGAATCATGGGCTACTTCATTGAGGAGGCAAAAGAGCACCTCAATACGATTGAGCGAGGATTGCTAAATCTGCAAAGTACCTTAGAAGACCCCGAAGCGATCAACGAAGTCTTCCGAGCAGCCCACTCGGTAAAAGGTGGAGCTGCCATGCTGGGGCTAAATGGCATCCAGCAGGTGGGGCATCGCCTAGAAGACTATTTCAAAGTTTTGAAAGAGTCCAACGTCCAGATTGATCAGCGCATAGGCGATTTACTCCTTAGTGTGTTTGATGTTTTGCGAGACTTGTTAGACCAGTTGCAAAGCCCATTTGGATTGACCGAAGAATTTTCCAATACAGCGCTTACCTCAATGCAACCCACGGTTGTTGAGCTAGAGCAACATCTGGCTCAACTAGCTGGTGGAGTTCCCATTTCAACACTGGAACCAGTTGCTGTGGCTGCTGCACCCAATAACCGAGAATTGATAGAACAATCATTTCGAGTTGACGTGCCGGCGCGGTTGCGGGATATGTTGCAGTGCTTCAAACGACCAGAAACAGATGAAGCCAGTCGTCAACAGTTACAAACTCTATGTGCAGAACTTACCAGCTTAGGCGATCGCTGCAATCTTCCAGAATGGTGCGCCTTGATTGAGGTTGCTCGTCAAGCGATCGCATGTGCTGATAACTCCTATCGGACTCTAGCCCCGATCGTCATCAAAGACCTAAAACAAGCTCAGGAACTAGTGCTGGCAGAACGTTTTGCTTCTATTATCGCCAGTGCCCAACTCCAAGATCTTGTACCTGCTGTATCGTTCTCCGAACCATCCGAAACAATGGTTCAGGAAGATTTGTCAGACTTCCTCACAGACATGGATGCTGTTACAGAGGTCAGCGCAATTACACCGCAAGTTGATCCCTTTGCAGATTTTGCAGCAGCAGACTTCACTGCTAGTGATGCCAACTTGCAGCTAACCAATGATTCAACCTCTCACCCTGTTGATATTGGCGCGCTAGTACCCGAAATGGGCAATGACATTGATTTAGATGAGCCTACTCATCAGGGGCCTGAAGTTGGTATGGCAGAACTCAACACGCTTGCTGACTTGTTTGAGGGCGAAGTGCCTGAATTGGGTCTGAATTGGCAAGAAGAACAACTGCAAGAAGACGATATTGATCCATTTGCTACATCAGTACAGCCTGACAATAGTAGTGAATCCTCCGATGACTTCTCAGACCTACTGATGGAAGAAGATGGTGGCATCCTTAGTCGAGATGTTGACTCTTCCTCAAGTACTACGACTCCAATTTCTGATGAGGAAGACGATGACTTAATAGATTTGCTGGCGGTTGCTAGTGAGTCAGATCTTTCCTCGTCATTCTCCGTGGATGACTTGGGTCTTGGTAGTGACGAATTGGATGATGGTGGAGTTGGTGAATTGGATTCGCCATCGGATGACCCTTTCAGTTCAGATAGGGAATCTGACTTGACGCTGGAGATTTCTGGCCTAGAGGAAACTGCAATCTCTGATGATTTGGATAATTTATTTGATGGTCTAGAGGAACCAAGCCTTGCCTCATCAACTGAATCAGATGACTTGTGGGCTGATTCTAATGCTGGTGATCTATCCCCCGCTGCTCTGAGCTCTACGGCTGATGACAGTAGCCTCTCTGATCCATGGGGCATGGATGATCTGTCCTCGGCGATCGATGAATCGCAGGTTTCGTCAGATTCATTCCTTACTAATGGTGATGAGTCTACAGGTGACCAGGCTGACTTAGACGACTTCTTTGGATCTGGTGATTTAGGGCTAGGATCCTTTGATTTGGGATTGGATGCTGAACTAGATATAGACATCGCTTTGGAGACGGCCAGCACTGCATCCGCAGATGAACTATCGTTAGAGTCTGCTCCTGAACAGTCTAGGGAAATGGCAAGCTCAAGTCTATTTGAAGATGATGCACAAACCGACAGCGCAGAAACCATATCATCTGATCTTTGGAGCGAGTCCGAACTATCTGAAATAGATTTGGCTCTGTTAGAACCCTCCACCTCTAATGAAGGAGTGCAGTCAGACCTTGCTGCGTCAGAAGGTGAGCTTTCTCTGGATAGCCTTAGCCTTAGTAATGAAGTGCCGCAACTTTCCCTTACTGGTGACGAGGATGCCCTCTTCCTAAATCAGACCGAATCATTAGGCTCAGATACTCAGATCCAGGAGAGAGATAGCGCTCTAGATTTGGATAATTTAACTATTGATGATTTTTCAACAAATGAGTTGGCAGTTATATCAGAAACCGAAGATGCTGATCTTGCGGATTTGTTGTTGTTAGACGATGCTTCAACGTCAGAAGATTTATTGAGTTTGGACATAGAGACTCAGTTGGGAGACTTGACTGCAACGTCTACTTCAGGAACTGCTAGTGACTTAGAAGATTTGTTTGGCGCGTCGGGGTTTCCAGAAGAGGAGCTAGAAACAAGCGAAACTTGGCTAGACCAGCCTCAAGAGGACTTTTCGCTTGAGCTGTTGGATTTATCTTCTGATGACAACGATTTGGATGATTTTAATCTTGATGAGGCGATCGCCCCCCAAGAATCAGCAGAATCCACTGATTGGCTCAGTGAACTCAATCTAGCCGATCCTCTGGCGCCTGCTTTAGATAGCGATGATGCTGAGCTGTCTGACACTGAGTTCGGAGCTGATTTGTCTGGTTTTACAGACGAAAGTTTAACTGGACTGGATAGCGATTTTGATGCCGATTTATCTGATCTGGCTGCTGATTCGAACCTGACAGGGCTAGATACCCTAATGGACTTTGGTGAAATGTCCCTAGGTGATGAACCATCAGCTACTACTGACTTGCTCTCAATAGATGGGTTGGAAGCAAACTCTGGACTAGATGAAGACTGGCTAGCTGAAAACTTGCCCTCTGATGAGTCCCTTGCTGATTTAGATGATTTCTTATCAGGATCACCTCTTTCAACGGAGGATCAAAAAACTGAGTTGCTATCTAATGAGAATAATGATGCAGCTCTTTCAGAAGGTCTAGGCGACTTGAATGACCTTTGGAGTAACGGTCTAGATGATGATTTGTTGAGCGAGAGCGAGGATACACCTGCACTGGATCGGGCTGATCCAGGTAAGGAATATCAACTAGATAGTTCAGATGCTGTGGCTGATTTGTCTGAGCTTGACAATTTACTGGTTGATGACGCAACTTCTGATACAGCAGATATTTCTATAGATCTTGATAGTTTCTTGCTAGAGGAAAATACCTCTGGGGCGATCGATGAGTTTGCTGATCTAGATGCTCTTTTAGAATCAGATGGTTCTGAATCAGGATCAGATGGAGCCTCTACCCTGAATATAGATATAGATCAGGATGACTTTGCTGATTTAGAGGTGCTGCTAGGCGAGGATGACAGTACAACTACCTCTAGTAGTGCCGATTCGTCTAGTGATGATGAGTTTGGTGCAAGTGCGTTTGGTGACTTAGACCAACTATTGCAGCAGGCAGAGCAAACTATGGGGAGACCCCCTTCTATGTCTGTCCCACGCGGTGCTCAAGCGCCAGCGAGAGTGCGTCCCGTGCGTATGGTGGATCAAACCATGCGGGTTCCTGTTAAGCAACTCGACAACTTGAGTAACTTGGTGGGGGAATTGGTCGTAAATCGGAACAGTTTGGAGGAGGATCAAGAGCGTCTGCGGCAATCATTGGATAACTTGTTATATCAAGTCCAACAGTTGAGCGATGTTGGACAGCGAATGCAGGATTTGTATGAGCGATCGCTGCTAGAAAGTTCTTTGCTCGCCAGTCGCCAGGGACGAGCAGCCGCTATGGCTGTTGGTGCTAGTGAAACCAATAACCAAAACACTACAGGTATTGAGTACGATCCACTCGAAATGGATCGCTTTACTGGGTTCCATTCTCTTTCCCAGGAGATGATTGAGCTAATTGTGCGAGTCAGAGAATCATCCTCGGACATTGGCTTTATCGTTGATGAAACGGAGCAAGTGACACGAATGTTCCGTCAAGTCACTACCCAACTTCAAGAAGGGCTAACGCGATCGCGCATGGTGCCCTTCGCTCAGACGGCTGAGCGGTTGCCACGAGCTATCCGAGACATTTCTAGCAAAGTAGGGAAGCAGGCAGAAGCCATCATTGAGGGTAAAGAAACCCTAATCGACAAGATGATTCTGGAAAAGCTGTATGACCCACTTACTCACCTGGTTAATAACGCAATTACCCATGGGATTGAGTCTCCTGAGGTGAGACGCTCAGCCGGTAAGCCCCCTGTTGGCCAAATTGCAATCCGTGCATTCCATCAAGGAAACCAGACGATTATTTCAGTCTCTGATGACGGCGGCGGCATAGACATAGAGCGGGTAAAAGCAAAAGCTATTGAGAAAAGGCTAATAACTCCAACTGAGGCCAGAACTATGTCTCGTCTGGATTTGTATGACCTTCTTTTTCACCCTGGTTTTAGTACTAAAGACCAAGCGGATGACTTTGCTGGACGTGGCGTTGGTATGGACGTGGTACGTACCAGTTTGAGTGAAATTCGAGGTGTAATTAATACAGACTCTACCACTGGCAAAGGCACTACCTTTACTATTCGCTTGCCGCTAACACTCAGTATTTCAAAAGCGCTTTGCTGCATCAGCGATCGAGCTCGTATTGCCTTCCCTATGGATGGGGTGGAAGACATGCTAGATCTTCCCAAAGAGCGTATCCAAAAGAATGCCGATGAGCAATCAGCTATTTCCTGGCGAGACTCCATGTTGCCGGTGCGCCCTCTTTCGGAATTGCTTAGCTATAGCCGTCATATCAGTCGAGGTAATGTTTACGGTGGCAACCAGGAAGAAGATATTGTGTCGATCGTCGTTCTTCGTAGTGCTGGTAACTTCCTTGCCTTACAAGTAGATCAGGTAATTGGGGAGCAGGAAATTGTAATTAAGCAACTGGATGGCCCTGTACCCAAACCTGTTGGTGTTGCTGGAGCCACTGTACTAGGGGATGGGCGAATTATGCCGATCGCCGATGTGCTAGAGCTGATTGACCTATCTGTTGGTCGAATTCGTCGCGATGTTGGCAGTTCTCTATGGGATCAGGGCGGTGCTCAGGCCGTACCCGAATCACCTGCTGCCAAGACCGAACCAATGGTGCTTATTGTGGACGACTCCATCACTGTACGTGAACTACTGTCAATGACCTTTAACAAGGTTGGATACCGAGTAGAACAAGCTCGTGATGGTCAAGAAGCTTGGGAAAAACTGAGATCTGGGCTACCCTGTGACATTGTCTTCTGTGACATCGAAATGCCACGGATGGATGGCTTAGAACTACTATCCCGCATTCAAAAAGACCCAAACCTCAAGCAATTGCCCATTGCTATGCTCACATCTCGTGGAGCCGATCGCCATCGTCAAATGGCTGCATCCTTGGGAGCCAGCGGCTACTTTACCAAACCTTATCTAGAAGAGGCATTGTTGGATGCTGCCCAACGTATGCTTAAGGGTGAGCAATTGCTATCTAGCTAGCCGTGCTTGGAATGGTAATTCTTGATTACGAAACACTCTATGTAGTTTCCCTGCTAATCTAGGATTTTCTCCTGCCTACGCCCAATCTAAGATTCCTATGAGCAATTATTTGACATGGTTTTCCCCAAAACCTGCCTCCAATTCAGATATGGCTGAGGTTTTCGATGTTATTCATCTGACATTAGCTTTTCATGAGGAGGTACGCCATCGCGAGGCGCATGAGACATATTGTCGCTGGTACTATGCTGTGGCAGTAGCTAATCAACAAGAAATGCAGCGCATGCAACGTGACATCAATTTGCTTGGCTGGTTCATTCGCAAGTAGTAAACCTAAGCAGCGTGTCGAGTCTCCGTATCCATATGCACAAAATCAGGCTCGATCGCTCGAACAGTCACCTCCCCAACTTCATCACTAGGAGACGAATCAGACTCCAGTACAAATGGCAATGGTGCTAAGTCTTCTTGAACTACCTGAGAACGACCATGCCAGTGAATACCCAGGAAAATGTCATAAATAAACCCTAATAAATCTTTTCTTGACTGCAAAATACCAAGTCTCTGGGGCGATCCTTTTTGATCCAACAGCGGCTTGGTGGCGTAATAGGCACGCTCATAGTGATACCAAGGAATCGAAGGCCACAGATGATGAACCAGATGATAGTTCTGCCCCATGATTAGCCTATTCAACACAGCGTTTGGATAAATCCTTGCATTTTTCCAACGGTTGCGCTCGTGAAAAGGGCGATGGGGCAAATAATCAAAAAACAATCCGAGGGCAAACCCAACAATAGCCAATGGCACAAACCAAAAATTAAAGATGTAGCCAATGAAGTCGTAACGATAGGCAACGAACAGAATAACTGCCAATAAGCAACGAGCAATCATCCATTCCCACAACTCAAACTTGCGCCAAAGCCGCCGCTGGAAGAAATAAATCTCGTGGTAAAAGAAGCGAGCATTGATAAACCAGAGTGCACCCATTGTTGAGACAACATGATCAGGATCATTATCAGGATCGTTTACATGGGCGTGGTGCTGCATATGAACCCGTGTGAAAACTGGGAATGAAAAGCACAACATAAGAGCACTACTGTGCCCCAGAACAGCATTCACAATGCGATTTCGATGAGCAACGTTATGGCAAGCATCATGAATAACTGTCCCGACCATATGCAGAGCCAAGACATTTAGGGTAAAACTTAACCAATCATACCAATGCCAGCAGAAGTACCCCGTTGTGGACACCACAGCGACTGCGATCGCTGTCAGAAACATAATCAACGTTGGATTCATGTTACCGGGAGGACCCAGTAGCTCTTTTGGCACCGTCAGGGGCTTGGCTGCCGCCGACATCGGCTTACACTCCTAGTAGTCACCAAACGGTAGTATACGCCACCTGATAGTGAGAATAAAGATTTATAACGCAAATCTCAGTTTTTTTGAACTAAGCCGAATCAACCTATAACTAACTGTAACTACAGAACGGCAGCAAAATTTTTGGATTTGTAGCGTGGAATAATAGTTCTGACTGGGTCTTGAGCATACTCTTAAATTAACACTTGCACTTCACGCAATTGACAATTCCCTGGTTCTTGCAATTAGATCCAGGGAATTCTCGATGATGTAGAAATTGACTGTTGCAGGCTGTTTATGCTGAGACGCATTACACAGAGTATCAAGTCAATCAGGTCTAAGCAATTTTCTGTACGACCCAGGAAGGTTCTCGATACGCTGCTTGCCCTTTGGTTTGCTCAGTTTGAGCCACTGGCTCTCCAGTTAAAGCTTGACTGCTAACTAATGAAGATGGTGCCTGTAGGCTTAAATTTAGAGCTTCAATTTGAGTTTGTAGCAGCTTAATTTGCTCTTGGATGCCCTTAATGTTCGCAACCGATATTTCTTGCTTAGCTGACACCTCCTCTACAGTACTGGGCTCAGTTGCACGGATAAACCCAAAAAAGGCATGGGATGCAGACAAGGATGCCAAGCTAGCTGATGGGATAGACTGGCTTTGTTGCGTAGGCTCGGCTCCAGATTGATTAACAACAGTCAACTTTGGAGAAGTTATCACATTAGTGGTTGCCATCTTAGACCGCTCCGTGGACATCGGTTGATTGCTAAGGAACGTATCTAAGCCAGCAGCCTCCAGTCGAGGTTCAGACAAGAGGGCCTCTTGCAACTGAACTTCTTTTGCTTTCAGCTGTTCTACTAATTCATTCAGCTTTTGCTCTGCCTTATCTGCTTTGGAGGAAGAGTGTTGCCAACCTGTAACCGAAACTGCTGCAAGCCCTGTAGCTACGCTGATTAGGGAAGCTAAGCCAAGATAAGGAGGGGCAATATCTTTCAACTTACCTGTAAAAACTGGCTCCTTTTGCAGCTTAATATCGATTGGCTGAGAGCCAAATACTGCCAGTGGAAATGCTAGTACAGCAAACACTGTTCCCGCTAACACAAGTGAAGGCGCTAGAGACTTCTTAGGTGAAAATGTGGCAATCATACATACCCCTATAAAAGACTAATGTTCAGCTAAGTAGTGCACCAAATTCTCTTAGGGCTCTTCTCTTTCGTACTTAATAGTTCGTACTTAATAGTAAGTATGTCGCCTTATCTAAGTAAGGTCTGTATGTAAATCATGAAGATTGGTAGTTATACTGAGAAGGCCATGTGAAGTTTGATTGAATGTCTCAAGGCTTCTTTCCATGGGACATTCAAAGCCTGTGTTGGAAATAATAGAAGGAAAAGTTTTGTTTTTTTGGTACTTTCTAATACCTAGCGTAACTTTTCCTCGGTGTTTCTTCGTAGGAGGCTCATAGGCTGTCAAGCCTGAGATAATTTTCTTTACGAAATTCTTTAGAGAGTTAAAGTTTTGATGAATTTTCTTAGTGCTTTTGTTCAGGTGATGAGAAGTCACCGTCACAGATTAGTAAGGATAAAGGCGGATAAAAAATTAGGTGCAGCCACTATAGATTGCTGCTGTCGGGTGAAGTAGCTACACGGACTGGAGTCTTGATGTGATGAGCTTTAACCTGAACCGGTTAGGTAAAACGATCGTGCCTATGTGGATATGGAAACGCCTGTGGCCAGGAGGCGATCAGCATCGGGCTGATTGTTTTTTGCAATTCAAGCGACTGGGGTTTGTGGCGATCGGCATCTTACTGGTCTTGCTGCTTGATTTACATCACCAGCAGGCCAAAGTGGCTAATGCAGCTACCCCAATTCAGTTACCCCTTGCTACTCGAGGGAGTCAGATAGTTGATGCGACTGGTACACCTATTCTTCTGAGGGGTGTGAACTGGTTTGGTATCGAAACAGATACTCATGTTCCTCATGGACTCTGGGCACGGGATTATAGAGCCATGATTGGCCAAATTCGTGGTCTGGGATACAACCTGATTCGCCTTCCCTACTCTGTCGAGTCTTTGCGATCTTCCAGCATCAACAGTGTTAATTTTAGTTTGGGAGCCAATCGCGATTTGGAGGGAAAAACTCCCCTACAAGTGATGGATTTAATTATCCAAGAAGCGGCTCAGCAGGGCATTCTGGTTTTGCTAGATAGCCACCGACTCAATAGCCAACGGATTCCTGAACTATGGTACGGTGACGGATTTACAGAAGCGGATTGGATTGACACGTGGACACTGCTGGCTAATCGATATAAGGGTCAACTCAACGTCATTGGAGCCGATCTAAAGAATGAGCCTCATGGAGTAGCAAGTTGGGGCACGTATGATCTTAAGACTGACTGGCGATTGGCTGCTGAGCGTTGCGGCAAGGCAATTTTGGCGGTTAATCCAAATTGGTTGATTGTGGTGGAAGGTGTTGAAAATAATGTCCCTGGCCAAACCCTGACTCACTGGATGGGGGGAAATTTGGAAGGGGTTGCACGCTTTCCGGTGCGCCTGCCAATTGCCAATAAGCTGGTCTATTCGCCCCATGAGTACGGCTCTGGTGTTTTTAACCAGCCATGGTTTTCTGAACCAGCTTTTCCTGCTAACCTCTACAACCGCTGGGAGAAAGGGTTTCACTACATTGCCAAGCAAGAAATCGCCCCTATTTTGATCGGTGAATTTGGTGGTCGCCAGGTTGATCCTGTGAGCAAGGAAGGTATCTGGCAGCGGCAGTTGGTAGAGTTTATTGGCCGCCACAGCTTGAGCTTTGCTTATTGGAGTTGGAATCCAAATAGTGCTGATACGGGGGGTATCTTGCAAGATGATTGGCAAACTGTGCAATTAGATAAGCAATTTTTACTGAATACAGTGTTAGCAGCAGTGCGATTTGCACCTCAGGTTGCAGGGTCAGCGATCGCCCAACCAACCCCTCAATCAACAATTCTTCCTTCAATTTCAAGCACACCATCACGATCGACAGAAAAAAGGCGACTTCCTTCTCTGGTCACTTCTACAAGCCTAGAGTCTGATTGGCAAACAGGCTTTTGTATGAGGATTCTGGTGAAAAATCGGGGCGATCGCCCTGTGCAAGGCTGGCACGTGACCTTCCGAATCCCTGAAGCAGCCGTTAATCAACTTTGGAACGCATCCCTCAGAATAGCTCAGGGGAGCTACATGCTAATCCCAGCTGAATGGGCTCAAGTCATTGAACCTAGCCAAACTCGTGATATGGGATTTTGCGCCAGAAAGCTAGGTCGTAATTACCGCCCTGTGGATTTCCAAATTGTTGGCTACTAGTGCAGCCTGAGCCTGTTCGGGAACCCGTACAAATCAAAAGATTGCAAAGAGTCCCCCAACGTGGGTAAATTAGCACTCAAGGGTAGAGAGTGCTAATTTCTGCTCTGATTTAGGTTAGACTGGCAGGCTGGTGCTACTGCCTGGATGCTTTGATAGGCAACTGGGCTGGTAGTGCTGTGGTGCAGCAGTGGTTCAGTATAGTTCAGTTTGCTGATTTTCCTCCTTGCCAGCAACGTTTTTAGAAGGCAAGGCTTGGTGGCAATCTGAGGATCCCTTGCTGACTCAGGTTGAGTCGTTTGAACTTCCCAATTCAGGTTGGTTCAGACGCTTTGACGTGTAGTGCTGCTCGAGTCTGTTGATTGGTTTAAATTGCTGACTTGCTAGTTTGGAGAATTATTCTATGGCAGCTGTATCTCTGAGCGTTTCGACGGTTAAACCTTTGGGCGATCGTATATTTATTAAGGTCAGTGCTTCTGAAGAGAAGACTGCTGGCGGCATTTTGTTGCCAGATACTGCCAAGGAAAAGCCTCAAGTGGGCGAAGTCGCAGCAGTGGGTCCCGGCAAGCGTAGTGATGATGGTTCTCGTCAAGAACCCGAAGTAAAAGTTGGTGACAAAGTTCTGTACTCGAAGTATGCAGGCACCGACATTAAATTGGGTAGTGAAGAATATGTCCTTTTGTCTGAGAAAGACATTTTAGCGATCGTTTCCTAGAGCTTTGGATTAGCTGAAGCCAACGCCTAGACTCTCTGAGAAAAAGGAGTCAGTAGGTCGTTTGTGCTCTGCACTGCATGTTTAACTCCAGTTTGGCGAAGACTTTCGGTGAAGTCGCTGCTAGACAGAGGGAGATTGGACAGGAACCTGTTCTCGCCATCTAGGCGAACTATTTACTATTCCGATTCAACACAACTCAAGACCACAGGAACATTGGAGAACTATGGCTAAGCGAATTATTTACAACGAAAATGCTCGTCGTGCTCTGGAGCGTGGCATGGATATTTTGGCCGAGGCTGTGGGTGTCACCCTCGGACCCAAGGGGCGCAACGTAGTCCTAGAGAAGAAGTTTGGCGCTCCTCAAATCATCAACGATGGTGTCACTATTGCCAAAGAAATTGAATTGGAAGACCACGTTGAGAACACTGGAGTGTCCCTGATTCGTCAAGCTGCTTCTAAGACAAACGATGCGGCTGGTGATGGTACAACCACAGCAACTGTACTGGCTCATGCCATGGTTAAGGAAGGATTGCGCAACGTGGCTGCTGGTGCCAATGCCATTCAACTCAAGCGTGGTATCGAGAAGGGCACAAATTTTCTGGTTGAGAAAATCGCTGCCCATGCTCGCCCTGTAGAGGATTCAAAGTCGATCGCCCAGGTTGGTGCTATCTCTGCCGGTAACGATGACGAAGTAGGCACCATGATTGCTGAGGCAATGGATAAGGTGGGTCGTGAAGGCGTGATTTCTCTGGAAGAAGGGAAATCTATGACCACTGAACTGGAGGTTACAGAAGGGATGCGCTTTGACAAGGGTTACATTTCACCCTACTTTGCAACCGATATGGAGCGGATGGAAGCCGTTTTGGAAGAGCCTCTGCTTCTGATCACTGATAAGAAGATTGCTCTGGTGCAAGATTTGGTACCCGTTCTGGAGCAAGTTGCTCGTTCTGGTCGTCCTTTGTTGATCCTTGCTGAGGACATTGAGAAAGAGGCACTAGCTACCCTTGTGGTTAATCGGCTGCGTGGTGTGCTGAACGTAGCGGCTGTAAAGGCTCCTGGGTTTGGCGATCGCCGCAAAGCTATGTTGGAGGACATTGCTGTGCTGACTGGTGGCCAGTTGATTACGGAAGATGCGGGTCTGAAGCTGGAAAACGCTAAGTTGGACATGATGGGTAAGGCTCGCCGTGTCACTATCACTAAAGACAACACCACGATTGTGGCAGAAGGCAATGAGGCTGCTGTGAAGGCACGCATTGAGCAGATTCGTCGTCAAATTGAAGAGACTGATTCCAGCTACGACAAAGAGAAACTGCAAGAGCGGCTGGCTAAGCTGGCTGGTGGTGTAGCAGTAGTTAAGGTCGGTGCGGCTACCGAAACTGAAATGAAAGACCGCAAGCTACGCCTAGAGGATGCGATCAATGCGACAAAGGCGGCGGTAGAAGAAGGAATTGTTCCAGGTGGTGGTACCACTCTGGCGCATCTAGGCCCTGAATTAGAAGAGTGGGCTGCGAAAAATCTTTCCGGTGAGGAATTGATTGGTGCCATGATTGTGGCGCGATCGCTGGCTTCACCTCTGAAGCGTATTGCCGAAAACGCTGGCCAGAATGGTGCTGTGATTGCAGAGCGGGTTAAAGAAATGCCTTTTGACACTGGCTACAACGCAGCGACAGGTGAATTTGTTGACATGTTCCAAGCGGGTATTGTTGATCCCGCTAAGGTAACTCGCTCAGCGTTACAAAACGCTGCCTCGATCGCCGCTATGGTGCTAACCACCGAGTGCATTGTGGTTGACAAACCAGAACCTAAGGATGCAACTCCGGCTGGCCCAGGTGGCGGTATGGGTGGCGACTTTGACTACTAATGTGACGGTCAAGAATTTTTTCCTTGACTAATACTAAGAAGCGCGATCGTTGAAGGGCGATCGCGTTTTTTCTTTAGATTATGCTTGGTGCTTTTGAAACACTGGCGAGAGCGTAAGAATCATACGTCAAAGTAATGGAAAAGAGTCGTTCGTCCACTCGGATTGAAACCATGTTTTTGACAGAGTTTAAGTGCCAAACAAATAATAAATAGCGACAGGAGATACTCCTGCCGCTAAAGATTAAATCAAGATCTTACTAACTATTCTGCCGACTGAGGCAACAGCTCACGCTTTTCGCCTTGAAGCACTTGTACCTGACCATCTTCGCCAACATCGACGATCGCAGTATCGCCATCTTTAACGCGACCTGACAAGATCTCCTCAGCCAGAGAATCTTCCAAGAGGCGCATAATGGCTCGCCGCAAAGGACGGGCACCGTAGCTTTGGTTGTAGCCTTCATCAACCAATCGATCTTTGAACTTCTCAGTTACCTCAAGGGTGATGCCTTGCTCCTGCAAACGCTTAAAGACATCGCGTAGCATAATATCGGCAATTTCCTTGATTTCCTCTTTCTTCAACTGGCGGAAGACAATGATTTCGTCCAAGCGATTGAGGAATTCTGGCCGGAAGTATTGTTTTAGTTCTTCGTTCACCAGCGATCGGATCCGGTTGTACTGAGACTCCGAAGCATCCGCACCACTAGAAAACTCGAAGCCGAGACCACCGCCACCTTTCTCAATTACCTTGGAACCGATGTTTGAGGTCATGATCAAGAGGGTGTTCTTGAAGTCCACTGTGCGTCCTTTCGCATCTGTCAAGCGGCCATCCTCCAAAATTTGGAGCAGCATGTTGAAGACATCAGGGTGAGCTTTTTCGATTTCATCGAACAGCACTACTGTGTAAGGACGACGGCGAACCGCTTCGGTCAACTGGCCACCCTCGTTGTAGCCAACATAGCCTGGAGGCGAACCAATTAGCTTGGAAACGGTGTGGCGTTCCATGTATTCCGACATATCTAGACGGATCATGGCTTCTTCAGAACCAAAGAAGTAGGCTGCTAAAGCTTTGGTAAGCTCTGTCTTACCCACCCCTGTGGGGCCAGAGAAGATGAAGCTGGCGATCGGTCGGTTTGGATTCTTCAGGCCAACCCGAGCCCGACGAATGGCACGAGAAACTGCCTTCACAGCTTCGTCCTGACCAATCAAGCGATTGTGCAGGGTATCTTCCATGTGGAGCAATTTCTCGGACTCAGATTCGGTTAGCTTATTAACAGGAACGCCTGTCCAAGAGGCAACAATGTGAGCAATGTCCTCTTCGTTAACAACTGGTTGTTCATCGCTGGAACCATCATTCTTTTTGTTTTGAGCAATGGTACGGATTTCAGCTTTGATTTCCATTTCACGATCGCGCAGTTCACCTGCCCGATCAAAGTTTTGGGAACGAACGGCATCATCCTTTTCCTTAAGGACTTGCCTTAGCTCTTTATCCAACTCTTTAGCAGCAGGAGGCAGTTGAGAGTTGATCAGGCGGACGCGAGAACCAGCTTCATCAACCAAATCGATCGCCTTGTCTGGCAAGAACCGGTCAGAAATATAGCGGTCAGACAACTTGGCGGCTGCCTCAAGCGCAGCATCCGAGATTTTCAATTTGTGGTGCTGTTCATACCGCTCACGCAGACCGCGAAGGATTTCAATGGTTTCCTCAACTGAGGGTTCACCGACCATCACAGGCTGGAAGCGTCGTTCAAGGGCTGCATCACGCTCGATGTGTTTACGGTATTCATCCAGCGTTGTTGCGCCGATGCACTGCAACTCACCCCTTGCTAAGGCAGGCTTCAAAATGTTGGCAGCATCGATCGCGCCTTCTGCTGCTCCCGCACCAATTAGGGTATGAACTTCGTCAATTACCAGGATGACGTTTCCGGCAGAGCGGATTTCATCCATGATTTTTTTCAGTCGTTCTTCAAATTCCCCACGGTATTTGGTACCAGCCACCAAAAGGCCAATGTCCAAAGTAACCACGCGCTTGTCCTCTAGGATGTCAGGCACGTCATCGTTGGCGATGCGTTGTGCCAATCCTTCGGCGATCGCTGTTTTACCTACCCCAGGTTCACCAATCAGTACAGGGTTATTTTTGGTACGACGACCCAGGATTTGGATTACACGTTCAATCTCTTTTTGGCGACCAACCACAGGGTCAAGCTTGCCCTCTGACGCTAGCTGCGTCAGGTTAGAACCAAACTCATCCAATGTGGGCGTTTTAGTACGACCCTGAGATCCACCTGACGTCACCTCAGCCGTTTCACCCAGCATCCGGATTACCTGAGTGCGTACCTTAGACAGGTCAACACCGAGGTTTTCCAGAACTCGAGCAGCAACACCTTCACCTTCACGAATCAGACCTAGCAGCAAGTGCTCTGTCCCAATGTAGTTATGGCCTAGCTGGCGCGCTTCTTCCAGAGACAGTTCCAGAACACGCTTTGCTCGTGGGGTAAAAGGGATTTCAACCGCAACAAAGCCAGAGCCTCGACCAATGATCTTTTCAACTTCGATACGGGCGTCTTTGAGATTAACACCCATTGACTTCAATACTTTTGCAGCAACACCCGTGCCCTCACCGATCAGTCCTAGGAGAATCTGTTCAGTGCCCACAAAGTTGTGACCCAAGCGACGAGCTTCCTCTTGGGCGAGCATGATGACCTTGATGGCTTTTTCTGTAAAGCGTTCAAACATGGCGTAGTTCCTATCACCTGCTACAAGCCGGTAATGCTGATTTTAGCATAGGGATTTCGTCCGACTGTCTAATCCAAACAATCGGTAGTGTTGGTGATCCCCGAACTTGACGGATTAGGAACGGGAAAAATTGGCTGATGGATGATAGGAAAGCTTTGTGAGATGAGGAAAAGTGACTTGTACAAGTGTGTGGAGCAACGAGTTGCTTTCCCAGATGTGATTTTGCCTGGACGAGGTTGATTTCGTCAAGTCTGCGCTGTTAGTCACTGTTTCTGTTGGAGCTGAATGGATAGATGCCAGTCTTGTTGGGTGAGTCGATCGCAAATTTGTTGTCGCCAAGTTGCTAGGGACGTAATGAACTTAGGCTCATGCAAACCACTCCGCCAAAGGATAAGAGCATCTTCACCAGTAGGGTAGTAGCGGCGGCGGCGTCCGGCCTCCTGAAAGCCAAATTGTTGATAGAGGGCGATCGCTGGGTGGTTAGAGTCTTTCACTTCCAAAGTAGCGTAGTGCAAGCCGCGATCGTGAGCCGTTTGTAACATAGCCCATAACATAGCCTGACCCAGCCCCCGTCGCTGATAATCTGGATGCACTGCCAGTAAAGTAATATGGGCTTCTTCTAAAACAGCCCAAGAGCAGCCAAAGGCTAAAACAGGTGGAAGTCGCGGGGGAGGTGTGGAAATTTGCTCTTCTGCTGACGTAAGGTTGGCTGCTCGGATCATGAGTAGATCGCTATTAGAGCTGGCCATTTCTCGCTGGTAGCCATCAATTCGCCAAAGTCCTCCTAAGCAGCGCTGATCTAGATCCACCACGTCAGGTAAAAGCTCAGGGACTAGGGGCATTAGATCGAAACAGACCATGCGTGATGGAGGGGATGGATGCTTGCTTAAGTTACTTGCAATCATTTTCTCTACTTTCTGAATTCTCAAGAGCTATGGGAGCAGAGAACTGTAGACTGGTTAGTGTAACAGTACTGTCATTTATTGTTTTAGCTGGAAGGATCTCTACTGTAATGACTTCGACCAACGCTACAGAAGCCTCGCCTTCTGGTCGTCAATTTTTGCCAAGCCTTTCTCACGATGGAGATCCCTCGCCGAATCAGTTTCTGCTACCGCTGACGGCTGCGGTAAACGAGGCCGATCACTTGCAGATTGGTGGTTGTGACGCAGTGGAACTAGTGAGTCGGTTTGGCTCTCCTCTTTATATTCTGGATGAGTTAACACTGCGTGCAGCCTGCCGCCAATATCGTGATGCTTTTCAGCGCTTCTATCCTGGTGCGTCTCAAGTATTGTATGCCTCGAAAGCGTGGAATTGTCTGGCGGTATGTGCGATCGTTGCTAGTGAAGGTCTGGGGATCGATATTTGCTCTGGCGGAGAACTTTACACGGCTTTGCAAGCTGGTGTAAGAGCCGATCGCATTTACTTCCACGGCAATAATAAATCTTTTAACGAGCTTCAATTAGCTGTTGAAGCTGGCTGCACGATCGTTGTAGATAACTGGCTAGAACTAGAGACATTGGCTGGCTTGGACAGTGAGCAGCCTGTGCGCATTATGCTGCGCTTTACGCCAGGGATTGATTGCCACACTCACGACTACATTCGTACCGGACGGCTGGATAGTAAGTTTGGCTTCGATCCTGACCAATTGACGGAAGTTTTCTCTTTCATTAGTCAGCGATCGACACTAAACTGTGTTGGGTTGCATGCCCATATTGGTTCACAAATTTTTGAGCTTCAGCCCCATCAGGATTTGGCCGCAGTCATGGTGCAGTGGTTGCAAAAAGCTGCTGGCTACGGTTTGTCTGTGACAGAACTGGATGTAGGGGGTGGCTTGGGAATTCGCTACAACGAAAGTGACGATCCTCCCCGGATCGATGCCTGGGTGAAGGTTGTGGCTGAGGCGATCGCTACGGCTTGCCAAACTCAGGGGGTTCCCTTACCACGATTGTTGTGCGAACCGGGACGATCGCTGATCGGTTCTGCCTGTATCACGGCTTACACAGTGGGCACTCGCAAAGAAATTCCTGGTATCCGTACCTACGTGGCAGTGGATGGGGGCATGTCGGATAATCCCCGTCCCATTACCTATCAGTCGATTTGTCAAGCTGTTGTCGCTAACCGTCTTTCGGCTACTGATCAGGAAACGGTCACGATCGCAGGTAAACATTGCGAATCGGGCGACATTTTAATCAAAGATATTGCCTTGCCTAAAATCTATTCTGGCGATATCCTCGCTGTCATGGCAACAGGGGCATACAATTACAGCATGGCATCGAACTATAATCGGCTTCCTCGTCCAGCGGCTATTCTTGTCCACGAAGGGGAAGCAAATTTAATTCTTCAGCGTGAAACCTACGCCGATTTGATTCGTCAGGATCGGCTGCCTGAGCGATTGGGTGCTTTATTCAATGGGGATAGTAGCCGCCAGTCTTAACGTTCACGCTACCCAAGCTCAAAGTCATCAAACAGCACGGGGTTGATCCAGATCAATGGCACAGTGGTCGAGGCAATGGCTTGCGGATCCTGGCTGGATGCAATCCTTGCTCCTTTTCATTTCACAAAACTTGCGCTTTCTGATTGACGTTTCGCTTGTCATTACCGTCATTTATATGATGCTGGTGGTCATCGGTGAACGTCGCACACTGTGGATGGTGCGTGGCTTTATCATCCTGATGTTGGGAGCTGCGCTTAGTCGCCAACTGGAGTTGAGGCTGCTTAGTAACGTTCTGACTGGCCTAGTGGTTGGTTCTGCTGTAGCGATGGCATTTATTTTGCAGTCAGAGTTTCGCCGCTTTTTAGAGCAACTGGGTCGTGGGCAAATTTTGCAGTTGTTTCAATCAACCCAACGCAAGCCCAATCGTTCTGACAGCGTTACCGATGAAATTGTGGAAGCGGTGAAGGAACTTTCGCAAAACCGTACTGGGGCGTTGCTGATTTTGGAGACGGGCAGCCCGATCGATGAGCGCGACTTCTCTGTTCCTGGGGTTCGACTCAATGCTGAGATTTCCAAAGAGCTATTGCTCACTATCTTTCAGACAAATACGCTGTTGCACGATGGTGCAGTGTTGATTCGAGATCCTAGGATCATTGCTGCGGGTGTGATTCTGCCTCTTTCAGAACGAATTGCTTCTCGCCAGTTGGGTACACGCCACCGAGCGGCGATGGGGATTACTGAACGGGTTGAAGATTGCCTTTGCATTGTTGTGTCTGAAGAAACAGGATCGATCTCTTTGGCAGAGAAAGGAACACTCAATCGACCCCTAACCAGCAGTAAACTGAAGGAACTTTTGGAAGCTCGGTTGTTTAAGTCGGCTGATCGCGAGGTAATGACCCCCGATTTGCCGAGTTTGTTACGGCAGCTTGTTTCTAAAGGTTGGGCACTGGTAAAACCATTGTTGGGTGTAAAAAAGCACAGGCCGTTAAGAAGAGACAAAGAGGAATGACAGCGAAACCAACTGTTCTACGTGAGTTACCCAGTGACCTCAAGCCCGATCGCTTACCTAAGCATGTTGCGGTAATTATGGATGGTAATGGACGCTGGGCTAAGCAACGGGGAATGCCTCGAATTATGGGTCATCGTCGCGGCGTTGATGTGCTAAAAGATTTGCTCCGCTGTTGCCGTGATTGGGGAGTTGCTGCTCTTACTGCTTATGCTTTCTCAACCGAAAACTGGGGGCGACCTACGGAAGAAGTTGAGTTTTTGATGACATTGTTTGAGCGAGTGCTGCGGCAAGAACTGCGAGAAATGATGCAGGAAAATGTCCGGATTACTTTTGTGGGCAATTTGCGAGCGCTGCCCCAGTCGCTCCAGGCTGAGATCGATCGCGCTGTCACAGAAACCCAAGGTAACAAGGCAATTCGGTTTACCGTAGCAACCAACTATGGCGGGCGAGAAGAAATATTGCAGGCATGCCGGACGATCGCTACGAAAGTTCAGCAGGGACTTATCCAACCAGACCAAATTGACGAGGTGATGTTTGAGCATCATCTTTACACAACCGGTATTTGTGACCCAGATTTGCTAATTCGGACGAGTGGGGAAATGCGCCTGAGTAACTTTTTATTGTGGCAGATGGCTTATGCCGAGATGTATGTAACCGATACTCTGTGGCCAGATTTCGATCGCCACGAATTTCACCGGGCACTTGCGGCTTATCAACAGCGTGAGCGGCGATTTGGCAAGGTGTAGCGAATATTGAGATGGGTGATTTGGTGTTTTCTAAGGGCCAGCGTAAATTGCCTCTTCAATATCTTTACGGGTCAGTGAGTATTTAAAGGCACGTTGAATGGAGCGATCGCTACCATCGAAACCGTAATACCGAACAGTAAGTTGATCAACATCCAAACAGATTTCTGCCTTCCAGTCAGGATACTGGACATTCCAACAGTGGATGTCATCTTTACTTTGTTGACAGCCGCGGTCTGTAAGCCATTGCTCAATATCTGGGAGCGCATGGTTGTATAGCGGGGTATCAGCAGAAGGAAGACTCATAAATCAGCACAAGGTTGAAGGGCTAAGATGAGGGTTAGAACGAGGTCAAAAGCTCAGGTGCACGTTGATCATCCGGGAGCGAGGTGTCTGGTTTCGCGATGGCTGGGCTGGGTATGGCTACGGCATGTGGGTCAACCCCCTGGCTAGTTTGAGTAATCTGCGGTTGCAGAGAGGGTGGCTGAAAGGCGTTGCTGCGGGTTAAGCCAATTGTGATTGTGAGAATCAGACATCCCGCAAAGGTCAAACCCAAGATGAACAATGCAAACACTTCTCCAGGAGAGAGAGGACGGTCAATAGGCTCTAGGTAATCAGAGGAAGAGGCAACTGGGCGCTTAGGCTGGTTCAAACTTGGGAGCGATCGCACCACAGGAACATTGGAATAGCCAATTCTGCGATCGTAGGCAGAACGGCGCTCTGGATTACTCAACGTGGCATAGGCTTCATTAAGTTCCTGGAACTTGGCTGTGGCAATCGCTGCCGCTAGCTGCGTCGTATCAGGATGATATTGCTTGCTCAGCTCTCGATAGGCTTGGCGAATTTCTCGCATTGAGGCAGCAGGCTGAATACCCAGCACACCGTAGTAGCTGGACGCAACCATTTGCTGATACAAAGCTTTGGAGTTTTTGTTGGCAGCAGAGAACGACTCCTGAGTCACAGGTTAATCCGAATTGATTTGCTAGGGTTGACCAATTGATGCCTATTGTAACTAGACTGGGCGATCGCAACCCAAGATTTGGACTACGCCTTCTTTAGCGTAATGACTTTGGTTCACTTACGGAAGTGCAAAGGTAGGAATTCTTTTAGCCCTATGACGTTGACTAGCTTGGTGCAGCAGGTGTACGTTAAGCACGCCTTAGCTTGTACTCTATCCCCTATGAGGTGGCTATTTCTACCGCGCCCAAACAGCCAAGCCCTTATAATAGGGAGGCTTGTGACCTCCGGCTAAACTGTGACCACTACACCACTACCCAAATCTAATTCTTCTGCTACTCAACCCAACACCCAAACTCGTCCTGATGCTCTTGGACGCTTTGGTAAATTTGGTGGCAAGTATGTGCCTGAAACCCTGATGCCTGCTTTGGCAGAACTGGAAACTGCGTTTTATCGGTACAGGCAAGAACCCGAATTTCAACATACTTTGGCAGAACTGCTACGCGATTATGTAGGGCGACCCAGCCCACTTTATTTTGCAGAACGGCTGACAACGCACTACGCTAAGCCCGATCGTACTGGCCCTCAGATATATCTGAAGCGGGAAGACCTTAACCATACAGGTGCACACAAGATCAACAACGCCCTAGCCCAGGTTCTACTGGCCAAACGCATGGGTAAGCAGCGCATTATTGCCGAAACGGGTGCTGGTCAGCATGGTGTGGCCACTGCCACAGTTTGTGCTCGGTTCGGGTTGAATTGCATTATTTACATGGGTGTCCATGATATGGAACGGCAGGCACTCAATGTTTTTCGGATGCGGCTAATGGGAGCAGAAGTGCGCCCTGTCGAGTCGGGCACTGGTACCCTCAAGGATGCTACCTCTGAGGCTATTCGTGACTGGGTTACCAACGTTGAAACAACCCACTACATTCTTGGTTCAGTAGCGGGACCCCACCCTTACCCAATGTTGGTACGCGATTTTCACGCTGTGATTGGCCAAGAAACTCGTGCCCAGTGTCAGGAAAAGTGGGGTGGAGTGCCTGATATTTTGTTGGCTTGTGTTGGAGGTGGTTCCAATGCGATGGGGCTTTTCCATGAGTTTGTAGACGAGCCATCGGTGCGCTTGATTGGAGTAGAAGCGGCTGGCGAAGGTGTGGCAACAGGCAAGCACGCGGCGACGCTGACGGCGGGACGAGTTGGAGTATTGCATGGTGCTATGAGCTATTTACTCCAGGATGACGACGGCCAAGTAATTGAACCTCACTCAATTAGTGCTGGACTGGACTATCCAGGAGTAGGGCCAGAGCACAGCTATCTGAAGGAAATTGGCCGAGCAGAGTATTACGGGGTTACTGATCGCGAGGCTCTGGATGCATTTCAGCGGTTGTCTCGGTTAGAGGGTATTATTCCTGCTTTGGAAACAGCCCATGCGATCGCCTACCTGGAAACTCTCTGTCCTCAGCTAACAGGCAGCCCTCGGATTGTGATTAATTGCTCTGGTCGCGGTGATAAGGATGTCCAGACTGCAATCAAAGCACTGGATGTCAGTTAACGTTGCCCCACATCAAATCAGCTCTACAGTGCCAGTGTCCAAGTCATAGCGTCCACTCACAATGTTTAATGTGCCCTGGTTAACGCGCTGAGATAGTAAGCTAGAGCTTTCTAAAATGCGGCTGAGTTGATACTTTACGTTGGCCGTGACCACGCGATCGACCTCTTGATCAAGAGATAGTCGCCTTGCCGAATCGGTTGATAGGGTGGGCGCGATCGCCTTCACAAAGCTACCCATTTGTCCTGGTAAAGGATCTCCTTTCACCGCTGCGGTAACAGCCCCGCACCGTTCATGCCCCAACACCATAATCAGTGGGCAATTTAGGACTACAGCAGCAAATTCTAGGCTTCCTAGTACTTCTGGAGTAACGACGTTTCCTGCCACACGGATATCGAACAAATCGCCAAATCCCTGATCAAACAAAATTTCTACAGGAACTCGCGAATCAGCACAGGTCAGAATGGTGGCAAAAGGATGTTGGGTAAAGGCCACTGTTTGTAGCCACGCCGCAGACTGGTGGGGATATTGCCGCTCTTGTCGTACAAAGCGCTGATTGCCTGCTAGCAACTGCTTCAAAGCAACATCTGGTGTTAATACTGGTGTATTCTCGGCTGCATGGACTAGTTGGGTAGGCCACAGACTACCCGCTACCAAACTGCAAGCTCCGGCTCCCAGCCAGTGCAGCATATCGCGCCGACCAATGTATCCATATCGATTCATGATTGAACCCCCCAAAAAATCACAATGAAGTCACGCAGCGCATCGATCGAATTTCCATCAC
>Ga0224722_1000207_pt1 | contig 33901 bp, 19 predicted proteins | sample Balambano_FR1_Me_FD_161646 | JGI IMG/M metagenome (GOLD analysis project Ga0224722, IMG submission 161646) | Freshwater sediment microbial communities from Lake Towuti, South Sulawesi, Indonesia - Balambano_FR1_MetaG | ecosystem: Environmental > Aquatic > Freshwater > Lake > Sediment | place... | reverse complement strand
CCTGTGATTCTGATCTAAAAGTTATTCTGCCCTGGAAGACAGAAGCTCATCATCTGAGGATGAGATGAGACGATTTCTTGCTTCCTGCTGTAGCTTTTCTGCTCTCCGCTCCTGCCAGTGTAAGCCAGTCAATGATGCGGTATATAGCATATGCCCTGGTTCTTCCAACTGGGTGAAAATAAACCCAAGTACGGCAGTGCTCAGCATGAGAAACTTAGAGAAATTGTCAAAGCAGAGGTTGCGCCAGGCAATCCAGCAAAGAAAGAGATAAGCACCCAATCCAGCAAAACCAATATCCCCCCAGATGCCAGCCCATCCAAACATGGGGCAAAACATCGTTGATTCCATTGCTAACCAACTGTTGTAGTATTCAGTCAGCACGGCATCGCTAGCAGGATGCTGGGTTGCACCAAGCGGACCTAAAATTCCCCAGTTCTCCTTGAGCAGCCACCCCCCTAACCGTCCCACAGTATGTCCGGGACCCAAACCGAGTAACCAGTTCAAAGGCGACTCGAAATAGCTGGGAATAATACGAAACGCGATCGGCTTAATTCTTGCTGCTTCGCCATCTGGACCCCAAACCCCGCCTTTGTTGACATAGTTTTTAAATGCAGAAAATGCTTCCACGTTTTGGATACACCAGTAAAACGCAGCAATTAGCAGGATAATGCCGATCGTATAAGTCAACGCTTTCCCCACATCCTTCATCGTGCAGAGGACGAGCAGCACTGCACCACTGAATAAAGCAAAGATAATTTGCTTAGAGTCCGACAACTGAAGCTGAAAAAACGCGGCTAATATCGTGCCGACTCTCAACCAGAGCGGGGCTGCTTTTGCAAACATCAAGTAATAAATGCCGAAAAAAACTGAGACTGTCGCAGAAACATAGTTTCCAGCACCGGAGACAAAAAAGACCCCTGCCATTCCATCTGTTTCGTCCAGTCCGCCTGCACTAATCTTGCCGAATTTCAGCAGGGGCCATTGAACAAACGCCAAAATCATATTCGCAAAAGAGGATTTAATGATCCACTGCCGAAACCTGCCGAAGCTTTCCGGAGACATGGGCAGACAGGCGATCGAAGTCAGCAGCATGAATGGGCCACCCAGAATTAGAAAGCTAAACACAGCATTCACTAGCCCAGCACTGTTGAGGAAAGCACTGGCAACCATCGTCGTGAATAAAGCAAATAGCCCAAACAAAAGCAACTGAACTGTAGCAATTTGTTTTCGGTCTTTGGGTTTAGCAGTGGCAAGAATGATCGCTGTCGTAAATGGAACGGCAACAAAATGAAAGTGGTTGAGGGCAGAGGGAGCGCGGGTAATTGAACAGAAGATGCGAGAGTAAAATCCCGATGAGAAGGCTGCGATCGCAAGCGTTGTGCCGCGATAAAACCCATTTCTAGGCTTTTGTTTCTCCCGTGGTTGCCCGACAGGTGTCAATGCCGACTGATGCATAGGTTTTGCTGTGAGAAAATCAGGACTACACTCGCTGCATTACTCTAGAGTAAAACTTTAGATAGTGATTTGCGATCGTTGCTCTAGAAAACCGAAAATCTTCATCAACCTGATTTTTGCTGGGTAGGTTGGGCAGATCAATGGCTTTCAGTATTGCCTGCTCTAAATTTTGAACGGGATCACCCTCCAGATTAAAGTAAACGCAGTCGTCAACGGCAACCTCCCGCAAAACGGGAATATTTGAACAGACGACTCGACAGCCAAGCGACAGCGCCTCCGCCAGAGGCAGGCAAAATCCTTCTGTTGAAGACGCAGCAACATAAAGCAAGCAGTGCTGATAGAGCCAGCACAATTCCTCATCACTCACAGCGGATATCAAGTGAACATGCGATTGAAGCTGTAATGTTGCAATCTGCTGCTGAAGCTGCCCAGTTTCAGGTCCAGGACTACCTACCAGAAGAAGCTCTGCGGTTTTCTCAAGTTTTTGATCCTGCAGCAGATTCGCAAATGCTTGAATGAGGAGATTCAGGTTTTTATTTTTCCGATGCTGAGCCACAGACAGCACAAATGGAATGGTTTCTCTGCTTTTGAATCGATCGGGACACTGGGGAACAGTATCACGAAAGTCAACAGAGTTATAGGTAACAGTCACTGCTTCGTGGGTGCGAGTCTCAGGAAAAAAGAACTGAAGCTGTTTCAGGGTTTCCTGAGAAACACAAGTTAGCCCATCACTCTGGGCAATGCACTGACGCAGAAACAGCCGATTAAAGATTGCTTGAACCCGCCCAAAATTTTCCGGACATTCGTAGGGGTAAAGGTCATGGATTGTGGCAACAACCGGACAGGCAAAGGACGATCGCCAAAACGGGAGAGGAAACGATAGATGTACGAGGTTGGGGCGGAGCTGATTGACCAGTTTTGGTAATCCAAAAAGAAACCAGAGATTACGAGTACTGGAACGATTTTGAATGTTGATGTCAATTACTTGAATCTTAGGAGAAGACAGCCCAAATGCCGCTTCAAAATAATGGCGCTGCCAGGAACCAGTCACCAATGTAATCTGAGTCACTTCAGGCAAGTCTGCCAGACAAAACGCAAGATTTGCCGCATGTCTGCAAACGCCCGTCGGCTTCGTAGGTCGATGTAAAACTGCAATCAGGATATGCATTGTAAGAGAGGTGAGGAACAGTCGCGGAGCAGTAGGAGAAGAGAGGGAAACAGGCAGGGCAGAGACTAATCCGCTTTTCTTTCGCTCAGCGGGGATAATGCTGACAGATGATCAGGCTGAAAAACTGCCACCTTTCCATAAACCTCGGCAAACTGTTGTCCTTTAGCAGCCCAACTGTAACACTCACGAATGCGCTGTTGTCCTGCCTGCCCCATCTGGAGACACAGTTGAATATGACTCGCAAGCTTAGTCATTGCCTCAGCAAGATCGACGACGGCTTGGGCTGGGTCATCTGCCGGAACCTTGAGTCCAGTTGCTACCGTGACTTGCGCCGCAGGCCCACCCAGATCCAAACACAATACAGGTCTACCCGCTGCCATTGCCTCTAAACAAACTCCTGCACCCGAATCATGAAGGCTGGGATGAACCAAAACAGAACACTGCCCAAGCACTTGTAGCACCTGTTCACGAGGCAATTCACCCCAGAATTTGACCTGCTGCTCAATGCCTAAGTTCCGGGCTAGGATTTGCAATCGGTCAAGCTCAGCACCACTGCCAACCACCCAATATTCCGCTTCTGGTAAGTTTGCCTGGGCAAAAGCTTGAATCCCCAGATGAAATCCTTTCCAATGGAGAAGGCGACCAATGCTGATGAATCGAAAAGGGGCAGCACCGATCGGAGGACATTGCCCTAGCTGCTCAATTTCTTCATCCAGCAGCCCGATCGCCGGACAGATTTCGATACTGCTTGCCCCCAGGCTTTTCAGTCGTTTGGCAGTGTCTTCTGTTGCAGCATAGGCAACTGCACTTCGCTTTGCTGTGATGTGCGTAAAGGGATCAACTTCGCCCAGCGATCGCCATGCCCAGCGAGCAATCTCATAAAGTCTGTTCTTCCAGCTAAAATCCTTCCAGAACGGTAGAGGAGCCGACTCGCCGCCACCCACCGGGCCCCAGACAAAAGGAACAGGCAGGAAAGACAAGAAACTGGGACAGGAATACCGCACAAATGTGACATGATGAACCACGTCAAACCCAATCTCCTGGTGCAGACGCTTGCCCACAAAGTACGCCTGGATCTGCCAGAGGTAGTAGTGAAGCTGCATCGCTCCAGACTGCCCCAGGCTCAGGCTATCCTGCCAGAAGGGTAGGGTGAAGTAAACGAAATGGAGATTTTGCACAGGGTTCCGAGCCAGTTCAGCTTCGATCGCCTCTTTACTCTCATCGGGTCGGGTGAGAACCCAAACATCGTGATAGCGAGCAACCTCCCGCACCACATTCCAACCAACGCCTCGTTCAGATCCTTGACCAGGTTCACAGGAATAGGCAGAAATTAAAACCTTCATAATTTCCAAACCTAATGTTTACTTCACGCTCAATCTGTACCTATAGCTTTTTTCACTCTGGTTAGGTGCAGGGGGTGTGGGGGTTTTGCCCCCACGCAGGGGCGTAGCCCTTGCACCCCATTTTTTGGACTTCATTAGCCTGGAAAAGGCTGCATCGTTCTGATTCAAATATATTGAAAATTATTTTAAGAATTACTCCTCCGCAATTCCTAAGTGCCAAATAGATACTTAGCCGCTAACTTATTTTTTCTCAAATAAGCAACGATCGCCCAACTGATAAGAAAGCATGGGATAGATAGGAGCAGCATGGAAGAAATTGATACAGAAGCTATCGCTGCAGGCAGGATTCTTCCAACAATCGGCTTTGTCACGTTCATTACAAAAGGATGAAGCAGGTAAACACCGAAGGAGCAAGCTCCAATACTTGCAGCAAAGCGAGCAAATTTGCCATTCTGAAAATAGCCTGATACAGCAATACTAAAAAGGAGCAGCGTAAAGGCAAGAAGAACTTCTTGCAAAGCTCCAGGTAAAAACAGTCTACCTAAAGTATTTGTTAGGAGAAAAGCGATCGCCCATGGGGCTGCTGTAAATTTGCTGTAGTGAGATTTTAGGCTAGAGAACTGATGCAGACAAAAAGCAATAAAAAAGTAAGGTAAGCATCTGATGAGCCAGGCAATCTCAACGAACACTAGTCTTAACAGCGGATGCTGTTCTGGTACAGTCTGTAATGAGTTAAGCAAGCTCTGGAAAGCAATATTTGTTCCTAGCTGAAAAGAATTACCTGAAGCCTCCATTAAGTAATAAATAAACATGCTTACGATTGAAAGAAATATCAGATTATATTTGCCAATTCTAAGCCTGTTGATAAGAGGCATCAATAGTGTTAGGGAAGTGCCAGCAAGCAAAAGGGGTAGAAAATAGAGATGATAGGAAGCTCCTCCTAGAAAAATAAGAGACAAAGGATCTTGGAGAAGCTGCTGTATCCTGTCTGGCTTATTGCCTAAAGTGAAAATAACGATTCGAGACACCAGGAAAATAGCACTCCAGACCATATAGGGAACGACAAGACGCTCAACCCGCGATCGCCAAAACTTTGATGACTGAGCAATTTCAGGTTTAGCAGTCATAAAATAAAAAGCTGTTGCCAGAAAGAAAGGAACAGCAAAATAAAAAAGCATTCGAAACGTTATTGCTTCAGGAGAAATTGGAAGTCCCCAGGTTTCGTCGCCCGAATGAACCAAAATGACTGCGTAGGTTGACAGTCCTCGAAAAAATTCAATCCCTAATAATTTTCCCTTAGTCATCGCTTTGCCTGTACCAATTTCTCATAAACCTGAGCGGTGCGCCTTGCCGCAGCTTCCCACGTAAATTGTTGAACATGCTCTAAGCCTTTCTGGCTGAGAAGAATCCGGTGTTCTGTATCCTGCTGGAGCCGATCGACTGCTTCTACAATTGCTGTGACATCTCGTGGGTTAACCAAAATTGCTGCATCTCCCGCAACCTCTGGCAAAGAAGACACATTGGAAGTAATCACAGGCGTACCACATGCCATCGCTTCTAGAACTGTCAGCCCAAATCCTTCATACAAAGAAGGAGCAATCAGAGCGTCAGCAACGTTATAGAGCTTGAGTAAAGTATCTTTATCGGGCTTACCCATAAACGTAACCATTGTCTCTAAATGATGAGTTTGGATAAAGTTGGCTTGTTCTTTGGTAAACTCATCTCCAACTCTCCATAGCTGTGCTAAAATCCCACGATCGCGCAGCACTGCTAAAGCTTTTAAAATTGTAAGGATATTTTTTCGCTGATGAGTTGAACCTACATTGAGTAAGCAAAATACTTCTGGCGACTTCCCATATTCCTGCTGTAGAGCGGTAATTTCTGATAATGGAAGCGGGCGAAAATAAGAGTCAACTCCATTTGGAACAATTGCAATCCTCTCCGGTTCAATATGCAGCATCTGAGCAACATCTTTAGCCGTATTAGACGAAACTGCAATCACACGATCCGCATGTCTCGTCCCACCCACAGAATACTTCCAAGATGCCATGCTAAATGCTGGAAAGCGAGCCTGATCCTTCAGAATTTCAGGGTAAATGAACTGAACCAAGTCATGGCAGGTTACAACGATCGCACATCCTTTTTGCTTCAGCCAATATGCAACGTGAGCATTGCTATGATCAATAATGTGAAAGATGTCTCCTTCCAGGCGCTTGACTGCACGCGGGTGACGCCACAATCGCTCGTAATACTTGCGTAACCCTGTACCAGCCTGCCACAAATTCTCTGCCTGGCTCCAGGGATCTGGAGCAACCTCAACGATTTCCCAATCGGGTCTTAGCGTCTTTAAGCCAGCAACTAAGTTGTTAGCACAGACATCCATGCTAAGTGCTACACCTGGTTCTCGTCGTACAATCACTACCCGCATCGCTAATCTCCAATTTTAAGCGTGAGGACTCCTCCTGATGCTGAAATAGAGCGAATTTTTGATTTATAGCAAAACTTTGATCTTATCAATGAAGGATTTTATGATGACTAGCAGTAATTTCCACGCTAGAAGACGAGAGTAATAACGCACCTTACAAAGTTCTTGAATCGCGGTATCAATTTGCAAACCATCAGCAAAATAATTGCAATAGGTCGCATGCACATCCGCTACGTTCCAAGTGCGAGCTGGAGCTGATGGTCGATGACTATCCATCAATAAATCTAAAATGGTTTGAACACGGCTATCGTAAGTGTGGTGTTTCATGACTAAAGCTTGCCCTGCCTGTGCAATTTCTTCGCGTTTAGCCTCGTTTTCTAGATAAAATTGAATCAATAAATAAAGCTGTGCTTCGTGTTCATAGCTGACGTAGTGTTGCCCCTCCATAAAGCCCAGATCAGCTAGCTCGCTTGGGTTAGGTGTAATTAGAAGTGCCCCTCCTGCCATTGCTTCAAAACAGCGAAGATTTGCATCCTGAAGATAATCGTCTCGACTTAAATTTACAACAATTTTAGATTGTTGATAAACCAGAGCCATTTCCTCAGGAGTATAGTATCGATCGATATCATTCAAGCGAAAACGACGATTTAGCTCCTGAATATATCGTCGTCGGATAGAGTAATTTTTCCCGTCTAAACGACCAACCCAACCGATTTCATAGATTCGTTCTAGCTGTTTACCTGAAAAAATTTCTGCTTCAACTGCATGAGGTAGAAAAAAAGCTCCCGGATGTCCAGCAGCTCGAAAGCGGTGTTCATAACCAGGGTGAAAAACAAAAGCATAGTCGAACAGCTTAGAAAACTGAATACGCCTACTAGTATGTTCAAATGTATCAATACTGAAGCAGGCTGTTGGGGTTGGGCTATAAACTAAGTCTTTAGGAAGCCAACGGGGCCAAGCATCAGGATGCAGGAAAAGGATTGGTCGCAGGTCTGCTGAAACTAAATCAGATAAGGATTTGTGATCGCTGCCCGTCGCTCGTGGTACGCATACAGTCGTAACACGCTTTGAGAAGGCATCGAGATACCCCTTACGCTCTCTATCCAGCTGATCTTCTGAACATAGGAAGACAACTGCATCACTCATAGCTGACCCTTCTTGTGAGTTTACGGGACAGAGATCCAATCTGTTTAAGCCGTGTTCCAATCCTAAAACTTCTCCTAATTGAGTTGTGCCAGCGGTTTAAGTAGAGCTTGAACTTTAGATTAGAAAATTCTGTCTGATCTAAATACTGAAAAAACAGCCTATCTGCTTCTTTCATTCCTGAGTACGACCAGGGTTTAAATGGAGTACTGAAATGAATAATAAATGCATCAAAAATTTGCTGTCGCTGGGCAACGCTGCTAATTTGCTGATTCCATCTCGGATCTAATTCCTTCCAAGATAAAGAGAACAATGCATTTAATACGTCCTGATCTGCATAATTTAATGTATTTCCAAATTCTTCAACATAATGAACTGCTCTCTCCAAAATACTATCAGCACGCCATCTTTCCAAATTAATTAAGAGAACGCCGCTGTTGAAATACTTAGCATTTGGAGGAAGTCCTAATTCGCTGTATCTTGCCAAAGCACCTGATGAAGATACATATGGCATGAGGCTATCTTGTACTGCTACAACGGGGCTATTTTCAATTCCTATATCCCATAAAAAACCCAAATTCGAGTTAACGACTATATCACAGTCTAAGTAAATTACTTTCGATAAACTACTGGGCAGTAGTGTTGGAATCAATAAACGCAGATATGCTGCGGACGAGAGGTGTTTTATCGGTTTAGCCCATTCATAAAGTTTTTTTTCGACCTGCACCCATTCAACTCGACAATTACAGCTTTCGATTGATCTTTCAACACGCTGCTTGTTATTGTCTTCAATCCCTCCATCAAGAACATATACTAACAAGTATCGTTGCTTATCAAGATTTACTATTGCAGAGCGAAGAGTGACCGCTAGCGGCATGGAATAATTGTCGTCTGCTGAAACTACTAAAATGACTGTGTTATCCATATTGTTTAGTAATCACTTAATACTTAACAGCTTGAGTCGCATTAATAAATACTTGTATTGCTTCCTCTAAAGCCTGCTCGGACATTATTTTTTTAGAATTTGCTCCCATTAAAGTAATTAGTGTTGGTGTAGTGATAAAGCAGCTCATTAAATCTGCCAGGACTTCAGGTTGAGCAGGATCAAAAATAAAACCGTTTTTGCCATTGGCGACCATTTCAACAGCTCCTGCACCTGTAGAACACAGAACAGCTTTGCCAAACGCCATTGCCTCGGTTAACACCATCCCCCAGATATCGTCATAGGTTGGAAAGACAAATACGTCAGAAAATTGAAAATAAGGTCCTAAAAGACGGTAGGGAATTTTTCCAATCCATTTCACTTGCTCTTCTAAATTGGCTTCTTGCACAAATGTTTCTAGCCCAGAACGTTGCTCCCCATCACCTACAATCATCAAAGTATAGTTTTCATAACCTTGCTGCTTTAATATCAAACAAGCTTCCAGCAAGTCTCTAATTCCCTTACGAGGAATAATCTGTCCAACAAATAGAAATATAGGTCTTTTGAGATTAATTTCAAATTGAGGAGCTTCAGCTTCAGAGTAGTGTGTTAGCGCCTTTATACTGGGAAGAAGGAAGGGCTTAGCAAATACACGCTCTGGATCGATTTGCAAAACATCAAGTAAATATGATTTTCCTGCTTGACTATTAACCACAAATGCGTCTGCAAATTGTGCCATAAGCCGACGTGCTTGATATCGAACTGTAGCACTCGGACTTTCATAGATTGTCGAGCCGCCTTCGTAAGTGATAATAACCTTCCAGTGGCCGATCGGCTTCAGGAGTAGGGCAATAGCAGTCCAGGCAGTAAAAGCGTTGGCAAATACAATCTGAGGCTTGAACTGGAGTAGCTTGCTAATAATTTGGAGCGAAACGTAGGAGAAGCCGATAGAGTAACCATTCGGCGCTTTCGCAAGTTCGATATAACGGGTTGCTCCAACCTCCTGCACCTTAAATTCATTTTCCAATCCGGCTGCATATCCAGGCCACTGTCCAGTAAAGGTGACGGTATTTGGAAACACTTTTGTAAATTCGCTGAGAATGTGCTGGAATGAAATTCCACCATTCCCCATAGCAGGTAGTAACCATGCAACCCTCTGCGATTCAATTTTCTCCATAGTTCCTTACTCCTCGATAAACACGCTTATCTCTTGTAGGGCAGAACCCACTGAACGCCGGGGAGAAACAGAATCGTTTCCAGTGCTGCTTGGGCTAGATTAGGTTTCGGATTATGGTCTTTGAGGTATTGATAGAGCCACCGATATTTCTCAGATGACTGATCAAACTCTTTCATCCGCTTCAGGGTTTTTACCCAGGTTCTCTCACGGTACTGCTCCTCTCTAGGGCGAAACAAATGATCGTGAATGCAAACCATTTCTTCAAAGCTGCCTAGCCGTTCTGTTTCTGGCATTATATTGTGTGAATGTATGGGGTAGTTATAGCCTGGAGAAAAATGAAAGATATTGCTTGTGATTGCACAGATTGTTGCAGAAAGAGCAGATTGTTCATAGTACCAGTTCTGCTTCGTAATCGATGTGCCTTCTTCTAGCAGTTGCTCGATTGTCTGTTTCCAGGCACTGAAGATGCCAAGTTTTCTCCTTACTGCGACAACACCTGAGTTCCAAAAAGCCCTGATTTTCTTTTGATCCACCGTTGTTGTAACAAATCGTTCTGTATTCTGTACTCCAGCAATGCGGTAAAGATGCATCCAATACTCCTCATTTGGATCAGATACCCCTTCTGAACCAATCATCTTATGATGCTCAGGGCGAATACCAACATCATAGTCAGGTGGCAGTCGAAATTCTTTTGGTTCAGAAAAGAAAACCAGATCACTATCCAAGAAAACAAGGATGTCTGCATCAATATTTTGCTCTGCATAAGCACAAAGCAAGGGCTTATTTGCCAATGGATAATTAGGATACTTTGTATTCAGTACAATCTTTTGATGCTTTGCTCCGAAAGCCTCAAGCCTAGCAACTGTCTCTAGAGAAACATCATAGCTTTCTCGTACCTGAAAGCTGTAGATCGGCGCATCTCTAAAGCTACCGGTGAAGGTGCGAAAACTTTCAACCATCAGGAGAGACTCTTTCTCTAGTTGCCCTCCTCCCTCAGTACACATAATAAAAGCTACTGATTCAGGCATAAAATTACCTCTTAAAATGTATCAACTCTCCATCTATTAAAAGCTCATCAAGTAGGTAGTTGTAATGGCTTTTGAGATGAAGGGAGTCTGAAAATCCCTTCTAGGGCGAGGGCACAATTCCCACTACACCTACGATCTATAAAAGTAAGCTAGGCTCAAGTAGCAAGCATATCTTTGACCTTCCCTGTGAATTGATCGGCATCTACTGTAAAAGCCCCTGTCCAAGGACCAGGGGCATCGGCTTCACCAATAATTAAGTCATAATCAAACTTCAGTGCATGGGCACAATAAAAGAAGTGGAGCGGAGGCGGAGCAGTTGTACCATGGGGATGGTTAGAGAGAGGAGGCATAATTTCTAACAAGCTTAGCATTGCATTTTTTCTAAAAATAATATTTGTTAACCCAGCTCCATGGATACCAATTACATAACGGCATTCGGAGAAAAGCTGGATCTGTTCATCTAAAGGCATTTGTGCAGTATCTATAATTTCAAACTGAAACTTTCTGCAAATATCCTCAATAACATCAACGTTAAGAATGTTTCTGCCTGATCTGTTTCCTCGCGTCAGGAAAACTCTCCTTTCGAGTTTTGGGTTACTGTCAGGAACTTTTAGCAACTCTAAAATGTAGTTGATATTGTCTTTTTGATGGCGACTAGTTTGACAGTAAAAAGTTGTTTCACTTTCAATAAACTGATCCTCTTGCAAAATTAATGAGCGATCGCTCAATCGAGTTCTTTGAAGAATTGTTTGAAAAAATGGCTGATTGTAAAGGTTTTTTGATATAACAATTGGAATTTTTGGATCCAAGCTACACTTTTCGATAAGGCGGAGTCTACCCCCAACTAAATCATTAAAGAAGTGCCAGTAATTGCACTCAGCGCTATCTCGTAGACTAATTACTGTTGGATGTCGCTCAATATAAGCGGAACTCGATCGATGTTTAGTGAAGTAATCTAAAATCCAAGGTTTCTCAATTAAAGGACTATCAATCAGACAATCTTTCACAAGATGGAGTGGGGGACAGACAATCCAGCCACGTGCAGGTTCTATTAAAGAAGTTCTTCTGATTGCAGTTACCTTTTCAATCCACCTGTAGGAAGGCAGAGGAGCAAACCCAAAATTTTTGAAGAGATGGACATAGTCATGGCAAAACTCTATCTCTTGAAAGGGAAATACTTGGTTAGCACATAAAACGTGGCTTTCAATTTCCTTATCAATTTTATTGGACGCTAACAACTCCCATATTTTTGCTTTGAAGGCTCTGATTTTCAAGCGAACATTGTTTCTGACCGTCCAGGGAGTAACACTCTTAACAAAATCTTTTGTGTTTATTTTTTGCTCCAGCATAATTAAGAAAGTAATAGATTCGATTTAAAGACAAAATTACGAACTTTTTCTATTTGCTCTTATTAATTTTTGCCTCCAAAATTTCGCTGTATAAAGATTCGTACTGATAGGCTTGCAGCTCCAAAGGAAACGCTTTTTCCGCTTTCTCTCTTGCATAGTATTTAAGTTTTTGATGACGCTCTTTGTTCTCCAGTACCCAAGCAATTCCTTGCGCCAGATCTTCAACCTCAAAAGGTTTTGCTAAATAACCATTTTGTTGATGATCAACAATATCTTTTAGCCCAGTCGCGTTGAAGGCAACGACAGGTGTACCACAGGCAAGAGATTCAGAAGCAGTCTGTCCAAAAGACTCCTGAACTGATGGAACAATCATGACATCCGCTGCAGAATAAAGAATGGCGATCGAAATATCGTCACTGAAATGTCCTAAGTAGTGGGAATTAAAGCCCAGATCAATTGGCTTCTCTGGTTTTGATGATCCAAATACCACAAGCTCTAATTTATCCTTCCATCCAGCTTGGCTTAATTGCTGCAAAGCTGGTAACAATAAGTAAAAACCTTTTCTTTGGTCTGAAGTTGCACTAATTGCACCGAAGAGAATTAGCTGCTTTTCCTGTGGAAGATTGAGAAGCTCGCGGGCGAATGTTCGGTCAACTGGTTTGTATTTTTGCGTGTCAAGACAAAAAGGAATAACCTCAACTCGTCGATCGTGAAAGAGGGAACTTGCTCTAGCACATTCAGCGATCCACGAGCTTGGTGCAACAATTGTCAAATCAGAATTCTTCCACGCTTTAGCCTTACGTTTCCAGACCCAACGGGAAAGATCTGATGAACGATGACTATGCAGTTGGGGACATGCACCGCAGGAGTTCATGTATCGATCGCACTCTTGGTTGTAATGACAACCCCCAGTTAAGGGCCACATGTCCTGCAAGGTCCAGACTAAAGGCTGCTTAATTTTTGTCAAGGTTTCTACTTGCAGAAAACCGTTGCAGATCCAATGAAGATTAACAACGTCAGGAGAAAGCTGTGCGATTTTGGAAGCAAGTGCATCTGGAAACCACTGCGGTGAGAACATGGCACCATCCCGGTCAGGATAGAAGCGCAGCGGCAATCCGGATGCTGGGGGTCCCAGCTTTGTCAAAATTGTCTTGTCTGAAACAACAGTCACGTCTGTGCCGGACTTTGCTCGAACGAGCATATGAGACGTGCAACCGATGGAGTTGAGTCCTGCATGTAGTCGAAATGCAGCTCTTGCTCCACCACTCTCAAGATCCGAAGTACTAAGGTGTAAAACCCTCATCTCTTTTGCCTGTTTCTTTTATTATTTCTTGGTCATTAACAAACCTTTGCGCTCCATCTCATTGAGAGATTCCTTCAATTTGTTTTCACTCAAGGCATCCTGATTCAAATACCATTCCAGATATTGCGTTAGTCCAGCCTCTAGAGATGTGGGTTTCCACTCGTCAAAAATTGCCTCATAGTTGCTCATGTCTGCAAGAGCGTATCGCACATCCCCAATCCTAAAACGACCTGAGATCGTAAATTCTACTTCTCGATTTGCAACTTTTCCAATCGTTTCAACCAATTGAACAAGACTTGTTGCTTGCCCACTACCAATATTGATAATGGAGGATAGAGGTTTTTCAAAAAGCACACATTTGAGAACCGCTTCAGCGACATCTTCAACAAATACAAAATCCCGTGTCACTAAGCCATCCTCAAATAATTCAACAACTTTATCTTGAACAATAAGGCTCGTAAAAATACCAATAATACCTGTATAAGGATTTTGTAGCTCCTGCTTAGGACCATATACATTTTGGAATCTGAGCGTAACCAGATCAATCCCTTGACTCTCACAATAGTTTTGAAGCAACTGCTCTTGCCAAAGTTTTGTCAGACCATAGACAGAGGTTGGTTTTGTGAGTTGAGACTCTTGCATTGGTAACGGCGATAAACAGTTCCCCTGCTCTCCAAGAACTTCCCATACTCCGTTCTGCAAATTGTGCAGCAGTCTTCCCTCTGGATAGTAAACTGACTCTCCATCTGTGTATGCACCTTCACCGTAAACTGCTCGACTTGATGCAAGAATAATACGGCGTGGCTTCTTATCAAGTGCTGAAACAAACTCTAAGAGCTTGGCAGTTCCATTTGCATTGTGCTGAACGTACTTACTGATTTCATACATTGATTGTCCTGTCCCTGTTTGCGCAGCTAGGTGGACAATCGTATCAATTCCTTCCAGGATTGCTTTGTGCTCTTCAATGAGCTGAATGTCAGCCTTGATGCACTTTGCTCTTCCTTTCAAAGCTGGATCAAAGCTTTGAGATCGATGAACTTGCTCATCGAGAGAATCAACAATAATTACTTCTGCGTCTTGCGGAAGTTTCTCAACAAGCCATTTTCCAATAAAGCCTGCTCCACCCGTGATGAGAAGTTTCATAGAGTTTGTTCCTTTTTCAGTGCTTTATTTGCTAGTACTTTTCAAACCTGAAGTAGCTTGGGTTCAGATCATTCAACTGAGTACTTCTCAGTCTCAGAAATACTTTTCTTAGAATGTAGTACGGAATGAAAAGAGTTATTTTTGCTTGTTCGAGCCAGAAGGATAAGCCACCCTCCTTTACAACTTTTGTCTTAATACAGAAATCATCTAGAATCTCTTCGAGCGGAATTCTAAACCCTTTCCTGTACACATTCATGTAGTTAGAACCATGAACAACTTCTATCCAAGAAGGTTTACATAGAATTTGGCGAGAGGAATGGCTCACTTCATAGAGCTGTTTATGTGGTCTACAAAGGCAAGTTTTGAAAGAGTCAGGGTTATACTTCTCAATCAAGCTAATGAAGTGGTTGGAAATTTCAAAATCGATATAAGCTTTGCCATTACATAGCTGATATCCCAAGATGAAGTTTATTGTTTCTGACTCCTGCTGAGTGAAGTTGTCCTGAATCATGTCTACATAGTCAACGCAGATTGAGTCATCGTTGTCCAGCCAAGTTGTGATTAAATACTCACAGCCATCCGTTACCTGCTCGCGAACTACTGCCCTTGCTGCATCTGAAAACTCTCCATAGGGTAAGGGAAAGTCTAAGTAAAGGGGAACAAAGTTTTCCCAAACAGAAAATTCAGAGATTCTTTCCTTAAATATCTCAGGTGTGTTTGTATCGAAAAAAACAAGCCATTTGAAGTTTTGATTCGATTGACTATGAACAGACGGATAGCAAAATTCCTGAAATATATTGAATCGCGTTTCAAGCCAATCAGGATCACATCCACGCTTGCTGTCCTGAAAGGTTCTGACGTTGAATTTTGTCAGTATGAAATGATTGAATTTACCCATAGTTAAGGTTGTAATGTTGCTTGGTTTGCTCGAGCTTAAATTATTTTCTGGATACGACTTCCTGATAGGTGCCAGATTTAATCACTTTGCCTTTCTCAAGCATATAAATGCGATCGCAGTGTTCGATCGTAGACAGTCGATGGGCAATAATGATCATGGTTTTAGTTCCACTTAAGGACTTGATTGCTTCAGTAACTAAAGCCTCAGTTTCATTGTCAAGAGCTGCCGTAGCTTCATCAAACACTAGAATTTCTCGCTCATGGTAAAGTGCTCGAGCTATTCCAACCCGCTGGCGTTGACCTCCGGACAACAAAACTCCGCGCTCACCAACGTTTGTATCCAATCCTTGCGCTAGCTCCTTGACTAGATCAGATAACTGAGCTGCATCAACGGCTTGCAATAGACGATTTTGATCAATTAAGCGATCCGGAACACCAAACGCAATATTACGCTTTAAGGTGTCGTCAATCAGGAAGATGCTTTGCGGCACATAACCGATCATATTTTGCCAAGCGCGCAAGTTCCTGTATATGGAAACACCATCAACTAAAATGTCTCCAGACTGTGGGGTCAACAAACCTAAAATCACATCGACCATAGTCGTTTTACCAGCACCAGATTTTCCAATAAAACCGATCGACTGTCCCTTACTGATTGTTAAACTAATCTCTTCAAGAGAATTTTTTCCAGCATTGGGATATCGGTAAAAAATACTGTCGAGTAAGATCTCATCTGCAAACGACATCGTTTTCCGAACAGCATTACTCCTATCGAGTAAAACAGGAAATCTTTGCTTCTTACTCGCTTCTTCCAGCTCTCGAAAATCGGAGTAGATCTGATCTAGAGAAAATGCGTTGTATCTCACTCCGTTGATAGACGAAAGAATGTTGCTTACCGCTGGCAATAAACGAATCGAAGCAAGGGCAAAAATCCCTAAAACTGAGTTCAGATTTTGAGGGTTGCCTTGTTCTGATGAAATAAATAGAACAGTAAAAATAATTAAGAAAGTGATCAAAAACGCTTCAACTGTGAACCGTGGCAGATTAGTAAAGCTAGTTGCGAGAGCAGCACTAGTGCTAAACTTCTGAACCTGCTCTTGCATTTGATCTTCAAAATGAGATTCACATCCCAGGACCTTGGTTTCCTTTAACCCTCCTAAACCATGGTTAATGGTACGAATCATTTCCGTTCTCGCCTCTGAGCCATCCATGCCCCAACGTTTTAATCGGTGCCTCAAACCGTAGAGCATAGCAAAGGCAACTAGAAAAACTGCTGAAACAATAATCACAGCCATAGCATTAGTTCTAATTAACAAGCCAACTAGTGCTAAAGCGATGACTCCGTTTGAAACAGAGGTTAAGAGGGGCATCATTAATCCATTAGCAAAGCGCTCGGTCTCACTAATAATATTTTGAATTACACTTGCACTGTTGCGTGTTAGATGAAAAGTGTATGGAGCTGATAAGTATGAACTCATTAATCTATAAGAAAGTTCCCCCTGCTGACCAAATCCAAATTCAAAAATGTACTTTTGAGCATTAAAATTTAGAAACGCTTTTACATAAAAAATGATGACCACTACCAAACCAATCAGGAATAGAAATTGAAGCTCAGATGCGAAGTGAAACCTGTTATAAAAAGTGGATAGAAAGGGGTTCTGATGAATTGCGCCTGGGTTAGTCGCTAGTGCGATAAAAGGACCAACCATTCCAATTCCAACAACCTCTAAAAAAGAAGTTAGAAGAAATAAAAAGAGAAGAAAAGCAAGAGATTTATATTTTCCTTGAAGAACGTACAGAAATTTATGCAAAAAGTTAGCCATGCGACCCCTCTAAGTACTTCAATCTGCTTAAAATTGGAACAGCTTTTTTAAACTTCATGGAATTGCATCACTTAATTCATTGCATTAGGTAAAAGCGCCTATTTTACTGACTGGTTTTCTGGTAAGTTGTTTGAACCCTATCTAGGCAAGCTTGTAAGCGTTCTGCCAAAACAGCGGACTCCATTATAGAAGTATGATGTCCTGGCACGAAGTAGACCTTCAAATCTCCCATAACGATCGTTTTCCAGCCTAAAGAGTGGTCAATAGCATAGCCTGGTTTTGGTTCAGCAGCGCGGAACAGGGCAACATCTCCTTCGTAAGAATTAGGCTGATAATCTTGATGAAGCTTTTTGTAAGAATCCTCCATCGCTTTTAGTGTTTCAGCTAAAGACCCTTCAACATCTCGAAGCTGCTCTTTAGGCATGAATGACGCCCAAGGAGAGTGATCAAGAATATATTGACTAGTCCGATCCATCCAATCTCCCAATGAAACGTTTAAGTGAGTTGGCTTGGCTACTGCACTTGAAGTGTTTGACTCTTCAGCTTCCGAACGGGTTGGCTGCATCGACTCCTGAGCCTGGCTTTTGCCTTCTGCTTTAGAAAACAACGTACTCCGTAAAACAGGCAATATTCCCTTACCGCGTAGTTTCTTAAGATAGCGAGGCAAGCTGTAGCGCCAAGCATAATTGAGAGATGAAATTAACCTAGGTAGAGAAGGTAAAAGCTCTATAGCGTCAGGTGCATAACAGTCAAATAGGGCTAGCAAGGCAACAACCTCACCTTGACTTCGCAATTGCTGTGCCATTTCCAGGGCAATATTGCCGCCATTTGAAAGACCAGACAAAATATAAGGGCCTTTTGGTTGAACAGTACGGATTTCATTCACGTAGTCAGCCGCGATATCTTTTATACTGTTGACCCAAATACTTCCCCGTCCTGTTAAGCCTCGCGCTTGTAAACCATATACAGGTTGTTCTGAATCTAATTTCAACGCTAGGTCTCGATAGATAAGAACATTGAAGCCTCCGCCATGAACACAGAAGAGTGGAATCCTATCAGGATTTCCTGCTTGAATTTTAACTAAGGGTGACCAAGCATTTGCCCCTTCCTCTTCTCGTAATACGGTTGCTAATTGTTCGATCGTTGGTGCTTGAAGCAAAACAGAGAGGGGAAGGTTCTTGCCTATTTCCTTTTCAATCTGGGTAAATAGACGAACTGCTAGTAAAGAGTGTCCTCCTAAGTCGAAGAAGTTATCTCGAATACCAATGGGTTGAATATCTAGAACCTCTTCCCAGATTTGGGTTAACTGATGCTCAAGTTCATCTCGTGAAGCAATGTAGCTAACCTCTTCACGCTGAGCCAGTGGCTCTACATCAGCTAGCTCTTGTTCCAGATGGCTAACCAATTCAATCATTCCATCAGGACGATAGCGAGCGATCGCACCAGTCTTGTAAAGCCTTCCGTTTTTGCCCTGTAGAGGATGAAAAATAAAGTTTTCGCTCGCTTGCTCAACTGAATCAGGGGACTCGTAGGACAAGGAATTCTCGTCGATATACAGTTCGCCTAAAGCGCCAACCGGGACAGGCTGAAGTTCTCGATCGAGAATATAAACCTGAGTTCTTGGCAAATTAGGATCGACTGGCATTCCCGGTCTATCCCCTGAACAGGGAGAGGAGTATTGCCATTCAGCACTATGCCATGAAGCAAGCAACTGTTGTTTTGCTTCAGGCTTTAACAAAGATAACTGGGAGATCTTAGCATCTGGATTCTCAACGGCGCTTTCCAGGAGCGTTTGAAAGTGATCCATGAGTGGCAGAATAATCTCGCCATCAAACAGATCAGAGTTGTATTCAAACAAGAGCTGTAAACCCTCTTCGGCTTCTCGCATAACTAGGAAAAGGTCGAACTTAGTCTTTCCTGTGTAGAGATAGCCAAACATCGTGTCGAACGTGATGCCTGGAAGCTCTACCGTTGAGAGCGTGTTGCCATCTTTCCAAGAGGGGTTGAGGGCAAAAAAGATTTGAAACAGAGAAGATCTTCCCCGACTCTTGCCATTGTTCAATTCAGGAACAAGCTGCTCAAACGGCAGCTCTTGATGAGAAAACGCGCCTAATGCAACCTGCTTCACCCGCTGAATAACTTCTCGGAAGGTTGGGTTACCATCAAGATGGGTACGAAGGGCAAGCGTATTGAAAAAAGGCCCAATCAGTGATTGAACTTCTGCTTGACTCCGCCCCGCATTAGAGCAGCAAATACTGACATCCTCTTGCTGGGAATAGCGATACAGCAATATCTTGAGGGCTGCTATTAGCGTCATAAAGAGGGTTGCTTCCTCTTCTCGGCTGAGTGTATTCAGGGCATCGTTCAATGCTCTGGGAAAGATCAAACGCCGACGCAGTGTGTTAAAGCTGTAGGTCGATGGGCGAGGACGGCTCACTGGCAGGTTGATAACAGGCAGGGGAGCTTTGAGGTGCTCCTTCCAGTAATGAAGGTGAGTTTCCAGAAATTCGCCCTGTAGGCGCTGCCGTTGCCAATGCGCAAAATCCACGTACTGAACTGGCAATTCTGGAAGTGTTACTGGCTTGTCGAGAAGATAAGCTTCATAGAGCAGCACCATTTCCCGGAAAAAGATATCAACTGACACGCCATCTGCCATCATCCGATGCATGGTCAGAACCAGAAGATAATCATCGGGTGCCAGTTTTAGCAGACGCAGGCGTAGAAGAGGTCCTTTTTCCAGATCGTAGGGTCGGCGAGATTCTGCAATCGCTCTGCGGTGCGCTTCTTCATCTCTCTCTTCTACGGAGACAGACTGCAGATCTTCAACGGGAATATCCAGCTCCCAGCCAGGCGCGATCGCCACTGTTGGCTTCCCGTCTACCTTGGGAAATGTTGTCCGGAGGATTTCATGTCGCTGGACAATCTCGTGCTGCACACGATCTAATAGCTTGATATCTAGATTGCCCTTGATCCGGTATGCAGTAATGATGTTGTTGAGCGAGCTATCGGGTTCAAACTGGTGATGGTACCAGAGGCGCTCCTGAGCAATGGAAAGAGGCAGGCTACCATCGCGAGAAACGACAGGAATTGCAGCAGCATCGAAATCAGCAGCAAGGCTGGCTGATTTCAAAAAGGCTAGGATTTCAGCTTTACGATCGCGCAACTCTGCTAAGAGATCTGGGGTCAGGGCGTTTTTGGCAGCCTTGTAGCGCAGGCGATCGCCCTCAACCCACAATTTCACATCTAAGCGACGCAGTTCCAGCAAGAGAACATCTAGAGTTTTAGCTTCGAGTGCTTTCATAGTTCTCCCTCTTCGTAGTCGCTTGTCATATTGTCACTAGCATTCGTAGAGCTTGCTGACTGTAACCCTTGAGCTGCCCAGCGAATTGTTTCTAATCGCTCTGCTAATTCGGCGATCGTCGGGGCTTCAAACAGCATTCGTAGCTGCAGATTGACCACAAATTTCTGGCGAATCCGCGCAAGCAGTTGAGCTGCCAACAAGGAGTGTCCACCTAGCTCAAAAAAGTTATCGTGAATTCCGACTTTCTCCAGCTTCAGAATTTGCGCCCAGATGTCCACCATATCTTGCTCAGCTTCCGTTCGCGGAGCCATATACTCAGCCGAACTGCGGGCAACATCGGGCTGAGGGAGTGCCTTTCGATCAACCTTCCCGTTGGGTGTTAGCGGCAGTGTTTCCATCAGCACAAAGTTGGAGGGCACCATGAAGTCAGGAACTTTCCGTTTTAGAAAGGTGCGTAGCTCACCTACAGTAGCACCCTCATCTCCTCGCCGATTAACAATGTATGCCACTAAACGTTCATCGCTGGCTTCATTCTTCCATGCCACCACGACACATTCCCGCACAGAAGGGTGTTCACTGAGTGCTGCCTCGACTTCTCCCAGCTCAATCCGGAAACCTCGAATTTTGACTTGATAATCAATTCGCCCCAGGCATTCAATTTGACCGTTGGGCAGGAAGCGTGCCAGGTCACCCGTTTTATAAAGTCGTGAGTTAGGGTCTGAGCCTAATGGATTGGAAATAAATTTTTCGCTGGTCAATTCTGGACGATTTAAATATCCTCTTGCCAGCCCTGCTCCACCAATGTGTAATTCTCCAGCGATTCCGGGCGGAACGGGCTGCAGGTTAGCATCCAGAATATAAACTTGCGTATTGGGCAGAGGATACCCGATCGTGATCGCGTCATCGCCTGATTCAATCTGATACCCCGTAGACCAGATTGTCGTTTCAGTTGGTCCGTAGAGGTTCCACAAAGAAGCTCCCTTATCCAGGAGTTGATTTGCCAATTCCCTAGGTAATGCTTCCCCAGTGCTGACGATCGTCATTCGAGGATTGCCAGTCCAGCCCGCAGCAAGCAATAATCGCCAAGTGGCAGGAGTTGCCTGCAGGTAGGTTGCTCCCTCCTTGTTTATTAGGTTCATTAGCTGGCTTCCATCCGAGGCAACCTGGCGGCTCACAAGAACCAGACGCGCCCCAACCGACAGCGGCAGAAATAGCTCCGCAACTGCAATATCAAACGACAGCGTTGTCACGGAAAGCAAGGTGTCTTGAGCCGTTAGACCGGGTTTTTCCTGAACAGCACAAAGGAGATTGACTGCATTTCGGTGAGGAATTTGGACGCCCTTTGGTTTCCCAGTTGAGCCGGAAGTATAGATGATATATGCCAGATTTTCAGACGTTACGCCGCTAATCGGTGGCTGGAATCCATCATTTGAATGACTGGTTTCACGAATGATTGCCCAATCTTGATCAAGCTCAACAAGTTGAGCCTTTGTTTCAGGGAGGTTGATCTTCACTTTCCCCTGGGTCAGCAAAACAGCAACTTGCGCATCCTGCATCAAAAAGTCTAACCGCTCTCTGGGGTAAGACGGATCCAGGGGAACGTAGGCTCCCCCCGCCTTCAGAATGCCCAATACCCCAATCATCATGTCTAACGAGCGGTCAACGCAAATCCCAACGGTCACCTCTGGCTTGACCCCCAAGGATTGCAAATCGTAAGCTAGCTGGTTTGCTCGAACGTCGAGTTCCTGATAAGTAAGCCGCTCATTTTCGAAAACGACTGCCACGGCGTCGGGCGATCGCTTCACCTGCTCCTCGAACAACTGATGGATACACAGGTGCTCAGGAAAGTCTACTGTTGTTTGATTCTGCTGCGTCAACCGCTGCTGCTCGTTCACTGTCAGCAAAGGCAGTTTGGCGATGGATTGATCTGGATTTGCAGCAATTCCTGCCAGCAGGGTTTCAAACTCTGCCAGCCGGGTTCTAATTGCCTCCTGATTGAAAAGATTCGTGTTGTACTGGCATTCCAGGATTAATCCATCCAGGCTCTCAACTGCATTAATGAACAGTTCAAAGTTCTCAAATGCACGGGGATTAGAGAAGAATTCTGTTTGCAACCCTTCAAACGGCAACTTGTCACCCTGCAAAGCCTGATCGATATTAAAGAGGATGGAAACGAGTGGGATACGGCTTGGGTCACGGGGGATTGATAATTTTTGAACTAATTTTCCAAACGTAAACTGCTGATGCTCGTAAGCATCTAGAACACTACTCTGGCGTTGCTTTAGATAATGACTGAACGGTTGGCTCGCCGTAACCGTAGTTCTCAAAGGTAGCAAATTAACACAGTGTCCAACCAAACTATAATTACCGGAGGCAGCCTGCCCAGCCGCAGGAACACCCACCACCAGATCTTCCTGCCCTGTCAGACGGTAGAGGAAAACCTCAAAGGCTGATAGCATCGTTGTCATGAAGCTACAGCCCATTCTTGTTCCAACCTGTTTCAAGCTGGCAACTAAAGTAGAGTCCAAGTGCCAATCTTCCCTGGCAGCATCAAAGGAACGAAAAGCAGGACGGGGGCGATCGGTGGGAAAATCTAAGACTGGAACAGACTGAGCAAACTGATTCAACCAAAAGTTCTCGGTCGCTATGGTTTCCTCGTCGCTTCCCGCAGATGCTTCCACGTCAATAGCGTAGGTGCTGAAGCAATCAGGCGATTCTAAATCAGGAGTTTCCCCTTCAAGTAAGGCAGAATAAAGCGTGCCTAAATCGGGCATCAGTACACCCCAAGACCAGCCATCACAAATAATATGATGGGCAGTCATTAAGATCCAGTGCTCTTGAGACTGCAGCCGAACAATTTTTACACGAAACAAAGGCCCGTGCTCTAGATCGAAGGGCTGCTTAACCTCGTTTCGAATTAGCATCTCTAGCCGAACTTGGCGTTCTTCCTGATCCAGTTCTGCTAAGTCAACCAGAGGGATATCTAACGTTTGCTCCGCACTAATACAAAGCTCAGTTCCATCAGGGCTGACGGTCATGCGAAGCGATTCATGCCGTTGAACCAAACCTTGGAAAGCAGCCTGGAGTACTTCAATTTCAAGTGTTCCTATCAGACGCAGTGTTTGAGATTCGTTGTAGGCGCAGTTTGCATCGTCCCCCATCCGTACCGATGCCCAAATCTCCTTTTGAGATTCAGTTGCAGGAGCTGTTAACAAAACCTCTCCAGCAGCAAAGGGATCAAAATCAACGGCTGTAAACTGGGCTGGTACGTTTGAAGAGAATGAAGCCATCACAATGCTCTCTTGATAAAGCTTGATATTACCTAAGATGAAATTAATTCTGGCTATGGAAGACGAAAGTAAAAGCCATGATATCCATTGACAGAGTGCGCAGGATAAAAGGGGACAGAACAAGTCCGTTGGTCATGCCAGCTATCTACTAGCTTATAGCCTAAATCTAAGATGCCTTTGATAAACTCTGAGCGATTTTGAATCTTATATGGAACGTAAGAATGAGTTAAATTTTGAATGGTAACGTACTGCTTAAAATCATACAGAGGTACTTGGTTCACAAGGAGATGTTGGGGCATAACATCCAAGGTTTTAAGTAATACTGCTAATGCAGGTTCTATGTACTGTAAAGTTCCACAGGTTAATAGAATATCAACACCATTAGCATCTGAAAAATTTGTTGTGAATTCCAACCCTCCAAGGTTGAGTTCTTTCACTAGCTCTTTGCCCGCTATCACAGCTTCGTTAACATCACAACTAATCCACTTCAAGCCCTCTGGATACGAAATGTAGATTCCATAGGTATAGTAGCTGAAACCTAAACTACCACCTAAGTCAAACACTCGTAGGCTATCCTTAAGTGCATTATTCAACCATAGGAGAAGGGGATAGTCACTCTGATGAAATCTAAAAAGAGGATGCTTTCCAAACTTAATTGTTTGATTCACACTTGGAATGTAAACAGAATTGACTGCCATAGCAGCAGGTGATTCCCCAAACGAACTCAGCAGCTCACCGGAAAGCTCTGCATGGGAACCATGTAACTCCGGGACGTTATAGCCCAAACGAAGATGACCTGGAATTGCTTGCTCTGCTTCACTAAAGGTATGAAAGACGCCTCGGAAAGCGTTTGGTGTACGAGGGAACTGCCAATACGCTTGATAGGCATCAGAAATTCCCGGTGTATTTGTTAAAGCTGCTCGAATTAATTTCTTTATTGTTTTCATTGATCAATAGATTGGAGATGCTTTGCTTTCTACTCATGCTTGAATCGATCGAGTCAGGCATGAGTAGGAAATTTCGTAAGAACTTGAAAAACTGAATCCTCTAAGCAGTTTCGCTGAAAGTTAGCAGATCCTAACTACGGCTCTGAACAGCATTGGCTTTTCTCAATCTTGTACTTGCTAAAACAGCACCACATTTATACAACCAACTATATTAACGCTCAAGACGGGAGAGCTTTCAGCAAGAAACAGTGAATATTTAGTCTACAAAAATAAAGCAGCCATGAAATTTCTTTAGCTTCAGATAATTCTTCGGCGATCGGGTTCAGGCATAAGCCAGGCAAGGCTGTTCTAACCGAACCTTCGCTTGCAACCTATTGTTAAGAGCAATTTTTCTAACCAGCGCTTTCGCTCTCCGGCTACTTTTAGCTGTCGTTTTTCCGTTTTCTTGCTGGGCGTGTATTACAGAAAACAAATTAAAGTTCACAATTTGCTCTCCCTTTGGAGAATAAACCACCGAAATCGAAATAGAGCAGTCATTTTTCTCATTTCGATCGTCTTTTTCTCGAATCCGAAATAAAAAATTTGACTTGTGATTGATGGAATGCTTTGCAACTAGATTTGTAGACGTAATGAAAATGTATGCATCAAGCCAAGTATTCTGTTGCCTGAGGGATTGTTCCGTAAGTTCCTCCAATTCATCTACAATTTGTTCTAGTAGCTGCTTGTACGCTACATCCTCCTGGGCACCGTCAATGAACATCAGTAGATCTGTCTCTCCAAGCTGGGAAGCTAGCTCTGGAAAGCCCCCTTGGGGAAGATGCTGAGACGAGAGATGCACTGTATTTTCCCCTGTTGCGACGTAGGTTACTTGGCTGGAGTTATGGGTGCTGATAAAGTTTGCCAGTTCACTCAAGCGTTGAATCTTAAACAGCGGATGTTCTGCTAAATTGCACGATAACTCGAAAGGAAAACTGATAAAACTTTCACAACCTCCAGATCTATCAGACTTTTTTGAAGCAACGATTCTCAGCGGTGTGTCAGGGTGCGCTGAATCGATCGGCATGCTCATAACGCCCCTCCGACCTGTAAATATTTACCGGGGCGATCGGGATCAGGAGCAAACCAGGCAGGATTTCCCTCAGGATCTTTTCCCAGACGAGCACCGGGTTGAGGAGGATGATTGCGGCTGAATACCGCCTTGCCATTCTTCTCCTGATTCGTTTGTTCGTCAATGGCAGAGGCTAAAACAGTTTTACTCGGCAAGAACCCAGCCATTTGCATTTCTGCCACACTATCTTTGAACGCGCGGCTCACTTGTTCGATGTCTCCCTCGGAGTGGGACAGCGAAAAGAAGCAGGGACGATATTCCCAAATGTGAACGCCCTTCTCCCGCAGCAAGTAATACAGCAAACCGCCGTAAGGAAGCTCCGCTGGGTATTTGATGTAAAAGAACGAACTAAAATGAGCAATTTTAATCGGTGCGCCCACTCGTTCAAAATGCTGATTCAGATGGGTAGCAAACTTTTCAACTTTCGCTGCGAGAGAGTATTGCAGTTCGGGTCCAGCTTCTTTCAATCGCTTTAATACGGCTTCCGCGGCTGCCAGTGCCATGGGATGACGAACAAAAGTGCCTGCAAAGAAAGTGACACCCACTTCTGGGAAAGAATCATCGCCAAACTGCCAGAAGCCACCGTCCAATGCATCCATGAATTGCGACTTACCAGCGACTACGCCGATCGGCAATCCTCCACCAATGACTTTTCCATAGGTTGAAAGATCAGCCTGGATGCCAAAGTGTTTTTGAACGCCGCCAGGATGGACGCGGAAGCCTGTCACCACTTCGTCGATGATGAACGCGGAGCCAGATTGCTCAGTAATTTGCCGCAGTTCTCGCAGAAAATCAACGGGTTGTAAATCAGGACGGCGGCTTTGGACAGGTTCGACCATAATGGCTGCCAAGTCGTCTGCCTGGTTCCGCAAAATCTCTAGCGATTTGGGATCACCATAGTCCAACACCAGCGCATTCTCCACCATCGAAGGCAGAATACCGGGAGCGGCAGGCAGCGATCGCCCATTTGCCCCTTTGCGAATTACAACCTCATCAAAGGTTCCATGATAAGCACCGGAGAAGGTGGCGATCGTGCTGCGTCCGGTGACTGTGCGTGCCAATCGCATGGCAGCCATAACCGCTTCAGAACCTGTGTTACAAAAGGCAACTCGCTCCTGCCCAGTTAATTCTGCGATCAGTTTGGCAACTCTTCCGGCTAGCGGTGTCTGAGGACCAATTTCAATGCCCTGATCGATCTGAGCTTTGATTGCCTCAGTAATAAACTCGGATGACCAACCAAAGAAATTAGAGCCGAATCCGTTCGTGATATCAATATATTCATTGCCGTCTACATCCCAAAGCTTAGAGCCGGAGGAACGATCGACAACGATCGGGTAAATCATCTCTTTCAGGAGCGGCGTAAACCCTGAAACCGTTCGGGGGTCAGACAGATATCGCCGATACTCCTGCGCTTGACGTTTAGATTCAGGCGTGCGAGCAGTGTAGCGGTTGATGATCCGATCCAGAGCTGCTTGCTGTGCTGATGTTAGTGAGGTGCTGCTCGACTTCTCGATTCGAGCACCCGGTCCGTGCATCTTGGGTTTTGCTAACTCCTGCGTTCCATTTGATTCTGTTGCGGCATTGGCAGCACTTCTCGTACCGTTTGTCTCTTTCGCCGCTGAGGTCGAGGTACTGGAGGCAACCGGGTTGGCGGGTTGGTTAACCAGTAGAACAGGATTGGATGTTGTTACAGCGGGAATTGCTGGAGATTGGGTAGGAGGCAAGGTTGCATTTCCAGCCTGTCCTAATAGCTCCAGTTGTCGGCTCATAATCTGCAATTGCTGAGCGACTACGGCTTCGATCGCGATTCCAGAAATCGCGCTTCCAGCAACCGGGCTGAAGCTTGGCAGGGCTGGGGCAGCAGGAGCAGCCTGATTACCGTTACCGTTGGTACTTTGCTGCGCAGGAGCCTGCAAGGAAGATGGGGCGATCGACGGGATAGGAGCAGCGGGGTGAGCTTCTGCTGCTGGTGCGGCAGGGACAGGAAAAGCGTCCGGTGGTAATGACTGATCCAGGAACGTTGCCAGGGTGTCCAGCGTTGAATACGCTTCCAGCAGTTGTCGGAAGGTTACATTCAACTTGAATTTCTTTTTAATTCCTAATGCAACCTGAGTTAAAGAAAGAGAGTCAAAACCCAGCTCTAGGAATGTTGTTGCTTCATCAGCATTTGCCAGATCGATGCCGGAGGTGGTTTCTAGAACTTCCTTAATCAGAGGAATCAGCCGTTGTTTGCGAGAATCAGACATGGGAGTGACAGGGAGTTTAGGAGAAAAGGAGAGAACAGAAGGTAAAGGATTGATAGATTGCTGAACAGGGTCGGCGGAGTCGAACATCGATCGCGCATCAGGAATGCCCCGATCGGCTGGAAGGGGATCAATCCAGTAGCGCTGACGCTCAAAGGGGTAGGTCGGCAAGGGAACGCGGTGACGGGCTTCTGCAGCATAAAATGCTTTCCAGTCGATCGCGACTCCAGCCAGCCAGAGTTGTCCGATCGCTTGCAGCAGCGCAGTCCATTCGGCATTGTCTTCTGCTGTGCTGCCCAGCGACGAGATAGCGATTTGTTGCTTGAGGTCTTTCGCTTGCTGACGTGCTAGTGTTGCGGTTGTTGTTCGCGGTCCCACCTCCACGAGAATAGGATGTGCAGTTTCCCCTTCGGCATCATTAGGCGGATGCCATAGGGTTTGCACCCCTTCTGCAAAGCGCACCGTTTCGCGTAAATGGCTTGCCCAGTAAAACGGATCGGTGGCTTGCTTATCCGTGAGCCAGGCTGCTGTTACAGTCGAAACAATCGGAATTCGTGGCGGAGCAAGCTCAACCTGCTGCAGCATTTCAGCGAAGGGTTGAACCACAGGATCCATCATCGGGGAATGAAAAGCGTGAGAGGTATGGAGCGGTTTACAAACAATTTCTTTTGCTTCCAGCTCTTGCTGCAACTGGTCAACCAGCACTGTTGGGCCCGATACCACGCAGAGCGAGGGGCCATTGATTGCTGCGATCGCCAGTTCTGAACTCAAATAAGCTTCAACCTCGGTTGCCGAAAGCCGAACAGAGAGCATTGAGCCACTCGGCAAATTCCACATCATTTGAGCGCGGGTGGTCACGAGCCGGAGCGCATCTTCCAGCGAAAACACCCCAGCCAGACAGGCGGCGACAAATTCACCAATGCTATGCCCAATCAGGGCGGCGGGTGCAATTCCCCAACTTTGCCAGAGCTGTGCCAGGGCATATTCGATCGTAAACAGTGCGGGTTGGGTGTAGCAGGTTTGCCGCAGGCAGGCTGCCGCTTCGTCATCTGCTGAAGCAGGGTAGAGCACCTCGCGAAGGTCACGATCCAGGAAGGGCTTCAGGACGTCTGCACAGCGATCGACAGTGGCACGGAAGACCGATTCGCGATCGTAGAGATTTCGCCCCATATTGACGTACTGTGATCCCTGACCGGGGAACATGAATATGACAGGCGAATTCCGCAGCACTGTATTACGAGTGGCGGTTTGGTTAGGCGGCAGCGCGTCTAGCAGTTGAACTGCGTTTGCTCGATCGGAGCAAACAACGAAGCGACGGTGATTCAGTGCACTCCGCCCAACGTGCAGGGTGTAAGCAACATCTGCCAGGTTCACCGCTGAAGCGAACTGTAAATGCTTTTTCAGGTTTGCTGTTGCCTGCTCCAGGGCAGAAGCAGTCTTTGCTGAAAGCAGCAGGAGCTGACGAGGGCGGGAAGAGGATTGAGACGGTTCTGCCGAAGGTGGCTCCTCAAGCACAACATGAGCATTCGTGCCGCCCACACCAAAAGAACTCACGCCTGCCCGTCGCGGGGCTTCACCCGTTTGCCAATCAACTAGATGCGTATTGACGTAGAAGGGACTGTTGGCAAAGTCAATTGCCGGATTGGGGGTCTCAAAGTTGAGACTGGCGGGAATTTTCTTATGGTAGAGCGCGAGTGCCGTTTTGATTAGTCCAGCGACGCCAGCCGCAGCGATGAGATGCCCCACATTGCTTTTAATTGAGCCGATCGCACAGAATTGTTTTGCTGCAGTTTGAGTCCGAAATGCCTGGGTTAGCGCTTCGATCTCGATCGGGTCACCCACCGGAGTTGCCGTACCGTGAGCTTCAATATAGGAAATCGTTTCAGGATGAAAGCCCGCTGATCTTTGTGCCGCGAGAATTGCCGCCGCCTGCCCCGGAACACTGGGAGCGGTAAAACTCACCTTACCCGCTCCATCGTTGTTCATGCCAACGCCTTTAATCACCGCATAAATGCGATCGCCATTTGCCAAAGCATCGTCTAATCGCTTCAGCACCACGAGTCCGGCTCCGTTGTTAAACAGCGTTCCTTTCCCGTTCGCGTCAAAAGGGCGACAGCGCCCATCGGGAGAGAACATGCCGCCTTCCTGATACAAATAGCCCGTATTTTGCGGCGTTGTAATTGAAACACCACCCGCCAAAGCAATATCACACTGACGGCTGAGCAAGCCTTGAAATGCCTGAATTACGGCAACCAGAGATGTTGAACAGGCAGTATTAATGCTAAGACTCGGACCCTTTAAGTTCAGCTTGTAAGACGCGCGGGTTGTAAAAAAGTCTTTCTCATTTGCCAGCATCGTTTGAAACGCGCCCAAGCGATCGAGAATTTCCGGGCGACCGCTGATGTGACGCTCAAAGTAAGTATTCTGACCAGAGCCTGCATATAAGCCGATCGCTCCCTCAAAGGTTTCTGAGGTGTATCCTGCATTTTCTAACGCTTCATAAGCTAGCTCTAGAAAAACTCGCGCCTGGGGATCCATGATTTCGGCTTCGCGAGGGCTGATGCCGAAAAAGGCAGCATCAAAGGTTTCGGCTTCCTGAATAATTCCTCTCGCAGGCACATACTGAGGATCGGTGCGAAGATCTAGACTGACGCTGGGATCAAGTTCATTCGCAGCAAAGAAGGAAACTGATTCACTATCAGAACAAAGGTTTTGCCAAAATTCATCAACGGTTGCTGCACCCGGAAACCGCCCTGCCATGCCAACAATTGCAATTCCACCGATCGCGCTTTTTAGACTTTCTGTGGAGGGTGTTTCTGCTGCAAGCTGTTGCGTTCCTCGCTGCTGGATTTGTGCTGGAATGCTGTACTGCCCCTGTTGCTTCATTTCCTGGCTGAGGTACTGGCTCAGGGCTCGAATGGTTGAATACTCATACAGTCGGACGATCGGCAAATTCATGCCAAACTGCTTTTGCACGCGAGTTAAGACCTGCGTTCCCAATAGAGAACTGCCGCCCAGGTCAAAAAAATTATCCTCAATCCCAACCTGATCGAGACCCAAAACGCCACTCCAGATGTTTGCCAAATCTTTTTCAAGCGCCGTACTGGGAGCAACAAATCCTTCCCCCATTGCGTGAATTGTGGGCTGCGGTAAACGGCGACGATCCGCTTTGCCACTGGGAGTTAGAGGAATGCTATCCAGAACGACGATTGCAGCAGGCACCACATAGTCTGGCAGCACCTGTCGTAAATGTGCCTTGATCTCGCGCACGACGGGTAGGCGATCGCTGCTAGGAGTAACGTAAGCCACCAGGCGTTTGACTCCGGGAGTGTCTTCTCGCAAAAGCACAACCGCATCACGAATTGCAGGAAGCTGGCTCAAAGCCACCTCAATTTCTCCCAGTTCAACTCGGTAGCCTCGAATTTTCACCTGAGAATCTGCTCGCCCCAGGTACTCGATATTGCCATCTGTCAAATAGCGCGCTAAGTCACCCGTCTTATAAAGCCGCGCCCCCGGTTCCTGGCTAAATGGATCGGGAAGAAATCGTTCCGCTGTGAGATCTGGACGGTTAAGGTACTCTCGTGCGAGACATTCCCCTCCCAGATAAAGTTCGCCCGTTACTCCAACTGGAACAGGCTGAAATTGAGGATCCAGAATGTAAACCGAAGCATTCGCGATCGGTCGCCCAATCGGTGGTATGGCAACCCACTGTTGAGGATTGCCAGTGAGGGTGTAGGCAGTAACGACGTGGCTTTCACTCGGACCATAGTGATTGTGGAGCGTGCAGTTGGGTAATTGGCTGAACCAATCAGCAAGCTGCCGGGAAATCTGGAGCTGTTCTCCAGCAGTAATCACCTCCCGCAAACGATCGGGCTGCACGTTTTGGCTGCAAGCAACTTCCGCTAGGTTTTGCAGTGCAACAAACGGAAGAAAGAGACGCTCAATATCATGCTTAACTAGAAACTGAAATAGCTGCTGACTGTCTCGTCTCGTTTCGTCTGCAATGAGAATCAGGGTTCCTCCTGCAAACCACGTGGAGAAGATTTCCTGGAAGGAGACATCAAAGCTAATTGAAGTGAACTGCAGTGTACGGCAATGATGCTCACTGCCAGACTGCTGCCTCTGCCAGAATATTAAGTTCACCAGCGGCAAATGACCCATCGCCACCCCCTTGGGTGTTCCGGTCGAGCCAGAAGTGTAGATGATGTATGCCAGATTGCTGGGTTCTGCAGTCTGATTTGGATTGGTCGAAGGCTGTTGAGCAATGGTTGCCCAGTCAGTGTCTAAACAAACAACCCGAGCCTGATGAGGGGGTAATGACTCTACCAATCGCTGTTGGGTCAGCAGCACAGGCACATTTGCAGCCTCCAACATCGCTGCCAACCGCTGTTTCGGATACAGAGGGTCTAAAGGGACATAGGCTCCGCCCGCTTTGAGAATGCCAAGGAGTCCAACGAGCATTTCGAGCGATCGCTCTGCGCAAATGCCAACGGGGACATCGGGACCAACTTCCAATGCCCGAAGATGGTGTGCAAGCTGATTGGCGAGCTGGTTGAGTTCCTGATAGGTGAGCTGTTCTTGCCCGAAAATTACCGCGATCGCCTCAGGCGTTTTTTCAGCCTGTGCCTCAAACAGTTGGGGAATGATTGCGTCGCGAGGGTAGGTGGCAGGGTTGATTGCCCATTGGTGCAGAAGTTGCTGCCGTTCTGCTTCAGTTAGCCAGGGGAGTTGTTTGATCGGCTGGTGAGCATTGCTTACTAATCCCTCTAGCAATGTTTGAAAGTGACCCAAGATGCGAGAAATTGCTGTGTCTTCAAACTGACTGCGATCGTATTGAGCATGAATCTCTCCAAGAACCTCGTGAATTTCGATGATTAATGGACAGAAGGTATTGTCTGAATCTGAATCAGCTAAGTTTTCCTGCACACGCTCTGTTGCCAGGATCAATAAACTATGGAATAGTGCATTATCCAACCCACCAATCCACTCCTGTACCTGCTCTAAGGTGACATCGGAGTAAGATTGCCTCACCTCCCATTCTTTCCGAAACTGTTGTAGCCACTCAAGTGCGGGCACGCTATCATTAACTTGCGTTCGTAAGGGCAGGACTGATGAAGCTTCAGAAGTTAGAACTCGAACACCAAAAGCAACATCGGGTTCGTCAGTATATCGGCTGAGCAGAATTGCCCATGCCCCCTGCAACACGATTTCGTATGTCAGATCGCTGTGATCACTAAAGTCCTTGAGTCGATCGAAAAAAGCCGCTGGCAACTGAACGAATCGAGTTTCATAACTTGGCTCGTTGATCTGGGGAGTAGAAACTTTGCTGCAGAATTTGGTGATATTAGCTCCCGATAGGTATTGATGCCAGAAATTCCGAGCTTGCTCGAAATCATGTTCCATAACACGGTTACCATTCTGGCTTATCTCTTCTCTCATAAATACATGCTACGTGAATGAGCGATTAACTTCAATTTCTAATCAGCAACAGCTACAGATTATTAGGGATAGATCACTAGGGGTAGACTGAGAACTGAGCAGCTAGCCTAAGCACAGCCCTCTCAGAGTTTAGAGCTTCATATGCTTGAGGGAAACCTGAATTTTTCACCTACGGACGTTCAGTCCTGCCGTGAAAAGCACTTTTCTATTCGTAGTTCTACTTCCTAATTGGATCGATCGCCTGACATACTCTATATTGTCTTGAGCTGCCGCGCTAATCGCAGGAATTGTGAACAACTACCTACCTCCCATACCATCTATTAACTCAAATAATAAACTGCTTAAATCTAAACCACCTTGTGGTTTTAGGCTTTCCAGGGGTTTCCGATCCCACTTG
>Ga0224722_1000206_pt1 | contig 33940 bp, 28 predicted proteins | sample Balambano_FR1_Me_FD_161646 | JGI IMG/M metagenome (GOLD analysis project Ga0224722, IMG submission 161646) | Freshwater sediment microbial communities from Lake Towuti, South Sulawesi, Indonesia - Balambano_FR1_MetaG | ecosystem: Environmental > Aquatic > Freshwater > Lake > Sediment | place... | reverse complement strand
ATGAACCACCGATCAAAGAGGACGACACGCGCCCCAATCCGGTCGTTGCGACATCACCCACTTCGGGCGAGCAGCCAGTTAGCGCCGCTTCGCCAGCAGCAGACAATGCCGAACCGGACTTTCTCACAGTTCTACCGGATGAATCGGCACATGCGGCGTTTATGCCGCCCGCAAGTGCGGCTTCGGACGTAACGGCTGCCTACGACTTTGACGATCTGGATGTGACTTCATCGAGCGAAGAATCGGTAGAAGTCGAATCGGCGCTGTTTGAGGACATTGAGCAAGAAGCGACGGCTTCGGCTGCTGCGCCATCCATTCATGATGCAATCACCGAGCCGCTGGAAGCAGTTACGACTGACTCGGAAGCTATCGAAACCCCAAATGCTCCGCTGGAACAACCGAGTATTAAAGCCGAAACGACATCAGCCGACGAAACCGAAGCACTCCCCGAGGTTGCCTCTGGCACACCTACACCACCTGTTGCTCTGGTAGAGAGTTCCGCCCCGGCAATGCTGCCCGTTGTTCTGCCTCAGCCAATGGCTCAGGAAGAATATACGCCGAAAAGCATCTGGGACATCTTCAATGTCCCGCGCCCAAGCGAAGCGGAAGCGCAGACCGCCGCAGCAGCCGAAGTCGCGATACGGCAAACAGGGGAAATTGAGGCAGTGCGGTTGAGTGCTGGAGATGACGATCCGCTGATCAGGCGCGGGCTTCGCGTCCGACTTCGGCGCAAAGCCGTGCGCCTGCGGTATCCCGAATAAGTCCCCAGACAATTACTCACCTGCTCATTTCCCCTGTTGCGATTCGTCGACGTGACTAGCGATTTGAATTGCGGTTATAGGCAGTACGCGCCAGCAGATAGCCGACTACCATGAAACCGATACACCAGGCGACGGCGATCCCGGCGCGATCCCCGGACGGCGTGCCAATTAGCAGGGCACGTAGCGTGTCAATGATTGGCGTGAACGGCTGGTTTTCGGCGATCAAGGCAACCACCGGTGTCATCAATGCAGTGGGAACAAAGGCGCTGCTGAAAAACGGTAGGATGTAGAGCAGATACAGCACACTGTTTGCAGCTTCCAGTGATTTACTGGCGACCCCAATACCTACTGCCAGCCACATAATCGCCATAACATACAGGAAGATTAGCGCGAGCGCCGCGATCCATTCAAGCAGGTTGGCGGTAGGCTGAAACCCCATTAAAAAGGCTAAGCCGATGATCACCGAGATACTGATCAGCGTGGCGATAGCGCTCCCGAAAACGTGTCCCTGTAAGACCGAGGCACGGGAAATAGACATGCTTCTAAAGCGGGCAATGATACCCTGTGCCATATCCGAGTTAACCCTCAGGGCAGCCGTACCCGTCCCATAGATTGCTGTGATGAGGATTATGCCAGGCGTAATATAGTCTATGTAAGCCGTGCTGAGCCGTGCCGTACCACCGCTTTCAACTGCACCTCCAAACAGGTTGTACATGAGAAGCAGCAGGATAATCGGTGTTCCCAGTATGGTGAGCAATGTCACGAAAGGATTACGCAGCATATGAGTAAGAACACGGCGCAGCATCGCTGCTGTATCAGTCATGGAGTAAGTTATCGTCGTCATTGGATCACTTCCTTCTGGTCAGATTTACCGGTCAGTGCGAAAAAGACATCATCGAGATCTGGTGTATGGAGGGTCATCCCTGTAACAGGCACCGATACGGCATCCAGTTGATCGAGTAAATTCCGCATGTCTTTGATACTGCCGTCATTGGGAACGCGCAGCGCGAGCGCATTATCATCGCGCACTGCATCGCCAAATGACTGTGCTACTTTTTCAAGTGCGGCTAAATCAGCAAACTGGAGTTCAACGTGACCGCCAGAGATGAGGCGCTTGAGATCAGCGGGCGATCCTTCGGCGACCAGTCTGCCCTTGTCCAGCACTGCAATCCGGTTGGCGAGGCGATCCGCCTCTTCAAGATACTGCGTTGTGAGGAAAATCGTGACTCCACTTGCGGCTAACTCCATGATCAACTGCCACATCGTCTGGCGGCTGCGCGGGTCAAGACCCGTTGTTGGCTCATCAAGGAAGACAAGACGGGGATTTCCGATCAGTCCCATGGCGAGATCGAGCTTACGGCGCATTCCACCTGAGTAGGTGGACACAGGTTTTTTCACTGCGTCAGCCAGATCGAAGCGTTCTACCAGTTCCGTCACGCGGCGGCGTCCATCGCTGGGATTCAGGTGGCGCAGGGTGACCATGAGCATCATGTTCTCCTCCCCGGTCAGAACCTGATCAACCGCTGCGAACTGCCCCGTGAGACCGATGATGGCGCGGACTGCTTCTGGTTCTCGATTCAGATCATGCCCGGCAATACGTACTTCACCGCTGTCCGCCCGTATCAATGTGGACAGAATTTGAACGGTGGTCGTTTTGCCAGCGCCGTTGGGTCCGAGTAACGAGAAGATCGAACCTTCCGCTACATGGAGATTTATTCCGTCCAATACAACATTGTTTTTGTACGACTTGCGAAGCCCTTTCACGTCAATCATCATGGTTGATCCTTCCTAATACACTCGATAACAGGCAAAGCGAATACTAAGGCTGTCCGTTTGAGAACAGTCCACGGATAAATTTGAGAATGTCTGAGAGAGTTGGCGCGAGTTCGCTACGGACTATCGCGCCACCGGATGGGGTGGGGTTTCTCTTGAGGGAGTCAGGTCATCATATATCAATATCCTCAATCTCCGGGCCTTCCATTGCCTGATTTACCGCTGAAAACAGGTCGGCTGAAACGTGTGGCTTCAATTCCCCAAGTGTTTCAAAGACCTGCAAGCTGTAATCGCCAGCCTCTTTGAAGGTATCCCAATCGTCATAGCCCCAGCTTGAGAATCGCTTGATAATCCCATCGGCGATGCCCCAGTTCTTCGGATGGCGAGCAACGTCCGGGTCCCCCCACGACAACACCCAATCAGCGATAATGCGTGCGTGTAGGGCATAGCGCCCCCCTGCGGTGCGATAGATGTTCCGGATTTCAGTCCCCTTGCCGTCTTCTGTTGGTTGAAGCCATCGCACGAGTCGCTGCCCCAGAAAGCGCTTGCGACGGTGTGCGCCTTCCGAATTGACGATAACGGTAATTTCTTCAAAACCACGCTCCTTTGCTTCCTCAAGTTCAATGAATCTTCGCAGAGCATGAACAATGGCTGAGGACAGGTTTGCTCCAGCGAGTTCCTGAGCGCGGTCGAAAAGCGGTAGATCAGCATCGGCGACATAGATGGTCTTGTTTGGCAACGACTCCTCCTTTGGGAACGCAAAATCACGTATATGTATAACTATACATATATTCAAGTGCTAGTCAATACCCCAGTTTCGGAATGTGGGATTCAGGCAAAAAATTACAGCCCCATCAGAAATCTGATGGGGCTGTATTTGGCTGGCGATAACCAGCTTACGTGGGGTGGCTAGACGGACTTGAACCCTCGACCTATTGATCCACAATCAATCGCTCTAACCGACTGAGCTATAGCCACCATATAAGGTTGTATGAAGTATAGCACAGCCTGTAGAGGGATTCTAGCCCTGTTTCTGCGCCAGGATGATATGGGCAACGCTGCGGCGGCATGGCTTATGTGTAATAGTCACTTCGAACCCGTGCGGCGCGAACAGCCGTTGCGCCTGTTCATTCATGTGAGCGGCAACCACGGATTGCGCTGTTGTGCGTCCTGACTGCTGCCCGGTGGCGCGGTACAAGGCTTCCAGCAGGCTTCGCGCCGCGCCACCTGCCGTAAACGAAGCGGCTGGCACAACGACCATGACGCCGCCGGGCTGCAACACCCGCCAGCACTCACGCAGCGTGTCGGGCGCGGCGATATATTCGCTCGGAAACGTGGCAATAATGTTGGCAAAGGCATTGTCTGCAAAGGGTAACTGCTGCGCTTTACCCCGCGCCAAGCGGACAGGCAGCGCATAAGAGCGAAGTTTGCTGCGGGCGATCCGACCCATATTCGGAGAGAGGTCATAACCGACAGCGGCGATCCCTCGCTGCGCCATATCAAGCTGTAAATTCCCCGTTCCGTGCGCCAGTTCCAGCGTCAAACTATCAGGATCGATATAATCGAGAGATGAGCGCACCCATTCCCGCCACGCGCCCATCGAGACGGTATAACTCACCCAATCATACGTAAACGCAAACGGGTTGTACAGCAGGTAAAAGCCAAAACGAACGAGCCGCGACCACAGGCGCATTTCACGCCTTCAACGCGGCAATCAGCGTATCGGGTTTATCGGTGATGAGCGAATTGACGCCGAGATCGCGCAGCGCCCGCGCCCGTGCCTCATCATTTACTGTCCAGGTATTCACCGCATAGCCGCCCGCTTTTGCCTGTGCCATATAACGCGCATCAATTTCCTCGTGATTGGGGTGTTTCGCCTCATGTTTCAAGCCTGTCATGAGACAGGGGATATAAAACGCAATTTCTGGATCATGCAGATAGCCGATCATCACTTCTGGAGCAATCTTGCGAAAACGCCGCAGCGTAACGGGGTTAAAGGATGAGATGATCACGCTGGCTTGCAACCCAAACCGTCGAATACTGTCTGCTATTTTCTGTTCAATCACCGTTTTTGAAAAGTCTTCAGACTTAATCTCGACGTTGATATACAGCCGCCCACCGAGCGCCTCGAAAACTTCATCCAGTGTCGGCAGGCGCGTACCGGCAAAACGGGGATCGAACCACGAACCCGCGTCAAGCTCCTTTGCCTCCGCCAGCGTTTTGCTGTAAACCGAGTCGGTTCCGTCGGTGGTATGCTCAACGATACGGTCATGCAGGATGATCAGTTCGTCGTCGCGTGTGAGGCGCACGTCGAGTTCAATGCCATTCGCGCCCTGGGCAAGCGCCAGTTCATACGCCGGCAGCGTGTTCATCGGGGCGTAGGCACTCGCGCCCCGATGACCGAAGATCAGGGGGCGCTGTTCGCGGAATGCTTCTTTCAGCGGTTGCAATGTCATGGCTTGGCGATTTGAACTTCGATTCCAACGACGCGCACAGCATACCATTTGACTGGCACCAGCGCGGGCGGCGCGGACACGTTGCCTGTTGCCAGGTCAAAGCGTGCGCCGTGATGGACACACTCGATTTCATTGCCGTCAACAATGCCGTCAGACAGCGGATAGTCTTCATGCGAACACTGATCTTCAAGCGCATACAGCTTGCCGTCCACGTTGAGGATGACTACCCAGTCGCGCCCATACTCGACCACAATCCGCTCGCCTGGTGGAATGTCGGCTACGTCCGCAACGGTCACATAGTCACCCATCTCACTCGTCTTCCCCTTCGCGCTGCTGCCATTCACCTAACCCGTACAGCGCAACGGTCAGCACCTTGAGCGAGAGCAGACCACACTTGACACGGTTCATCGAAAGGGGAATGCCGATCATGTCAAAGACATCCTGCTTGCCAATTTGCTGCACTTCATCCAGCGTCTTGCCGAGGATTTCCTCTCCGAGCATGGAAGCCGACGCCTGGCTAATGGCACACCCTTCCCCATCCCATGCCAGTTCGGTGATTCGGCGATTTTCATCCAGCCGCAGCGTCAGACGCAGGCGATCCCCGCATAGTGGGTTGGTCGCCTCAAAATCAATTTCGGCGGGCTGCAAAACACCCGCGTGACGGGGGTTTTTGCTGTGATCGAGAATATTTTCGCGGTAGAAATCATACATCTCATTTGCCTTTAGACGTTTCTATGCAAACGTCCGCTTGACTTTATAGAGCGCGGTAATCAGCGCGTCCACTTCGTCGGGCGTATTATACAGGTAAAAACTGGCGCGGGCGGTTGCCGTAACTCCCAATAAATCATGCAGAGGTTGGGCGCAGTGATGCCCGGCACGAACCGCTATCCCGTCCGAATCCAGCACCTGCGCTACATCATGCGCGTGAACCCCTTGCAGGCTAAACGCCGCAACCGCGCCCTTGTGATCCGCGCTTTCGGGACCGTAAACGGTTACGCCTGTAACTTCACTCAGGCGCTCCAGCGCATACTCCGTAATGGCGTGTTCATGCGCCCGAATATTGTCCATGCCAAGTGCCGTCAAATAGTCAATCGCCGCGCCAAGCCCAATCTGTTCGGCAATCAGTGGCGTTCCCGCCTCAAACTTGTAGGGTAGATCATTCCATGCGCTCCCCGCAAAGGTCACGCGGCTGATCATATCGCCGCCACCCATCCACGGCGGCATGGTTTCCAGAAGTACCTGTTTGCCGTACAAAATGCCGCTGCCCGTTGGGGCGCACATCTTATGCCCGCTGAACGTCAGGAAATCAACATCGAGCGCCTGCACGTCCAGCAGCATATGCGGCGCTGCCTGCGCCGCATCCACCAAGAACAGTGCGCCGTTCTCATGTGCCTTCCGAACCATATCCGCAATTGGATTGATCGTCCCCAGCACGTTCGATACATACGCGGCGGTGACGAGTTTCACAGGGTTGTCGCGCAAAATCGCGGCGTAAGCGTCCTGATCAAGCGTTCCGTCGGGCAGCAGCGGCACGTAGCGCACGACAATACCTCTTTCAGCCGCAAGCAGTTGCCACGGAACGATATTGGCATGGTGTTCCATCTGTGTTGACAGCACGACATCCCCTGCCTTGAGATTTGCCCTGCCCCACGTCTGCGCGACGAGGTTGATCCCCTCAGTCGTGCCGCGCGTGAAGATGATCTCGCGCTTGCTTGCCGCGTTAACGAATTTCTTGACCTTGATCCGCGCCCCTTCATAGGCGGCAGTAGCGGTTTCGCTCAGCTTGTGAATGCCGCGATGGACATTGGCATTCTCCTCGCGGTAATAGCGATTCATGCGCTCGATCACGCTGGCAGGCTTTTGGCTGCTGGCGGCATTGTCCAGATAAATCAGCGGCACATCATCATGATGGATTTGCGACAGGATGGGAAAATCAGCGCGAATTGCCTGCACATCATACGGCAGGTTCAATGTAATGGCTGGCATAGGGTGATCCTTCATCATACACAACGGGGCAGTGAATAGACTGCCCCGTCAGGAATGATACCCATTATGGGGATTAACGGGCATCTCCAACAATTTTGGCTTGGAGCGAGGCGCGAAGCCGATCCTGAACGCGCTCAAATGGAACGCGATCCAGCAGTTCTTCAAAGAAGCCCGCGATTACCGCCAGCTCCGCTTCCGGGCGCGGCACGCCACGACTCATCAGGTAGAACACGGGCTGTTCTTCAAGCGTCCCGAACGTCGCCGCATGAGTACAGCGCACATCATCCGCCTCGATTTCCAGACCGGGAATCGCATCCATCCGCGCATCCTCGCTCAAAACGAGATTGCGGCATGCCTGAAAACCGTCAATCTTCTGCATTTTCGGCAGCGACTTGATCATCCCCTGCCAAACAGTACGCGCCGTATCCTTCGCCGCACCTTTGAACAGCAAATCAGAAGTGGTCAGCGGCGCGTTATGCACCTGCTGTGTATCCTGATCATACATCTGCTCATGATCAGCGAAGAACATGCCCGTCACGCGCCCGTTCGCACCCTGCCCATCCAGTTCAACCTCGATGAACTGTTTGACGAATTCACCCCCCATGTTACCGATGATCCAGTCGAGATTGCCATCTCGCCCCACACGAGCGCGTTGGTGGCTGAATTCATACGTCTGGCGATTCCAGTCCTGCAAGCCAACATAGCGCAGATTCGCGCCGCTGCCGACCAGTAGTTCCGTCGCGCCGATATAGGCGGACTGTGCATTCCCCGCCTCTGCCGAGCGATAATCCACGAGGATCGTCGCCTGCGCGTTTTCCTCCAGAGCTACCAGCACATGCCCCATCGTCGCGCCGGGGCGGGTGTTATACATCACGACATGCAGGGGTAACTCGAGCGCCTTGCCTTTCGGCACGTACAGAATAACGCCATGCGTCCACAGCGCGGCATGAAGCGCGGCGAATTTGCCCTCGTTGGGCAGAACCGCCTGAGTCATCAAACGCGGGCGCACCAGCGCTTCATGTTCACGGCAGGCAGTCGCCAGATCGGTGAAGAGAATGCCTTGCGCTGCCAGCGAGGGATCAACCTCATAGTATGCCAGTTTGCCATCCACAAAGACAATAGAACCCGCCTGCTGATCGCCGATCAGCGGTTCGAGATAGGCGGATGGAACATCACTGAGCGCTGGAGAATCATTTTCGACCCACTGACCCGCCTCATCCCAACGCACACGACGGTAGTCAGTGCGCCGCCAGGCTTCATCGGTGCGGCTGGGCATGGGCAACCTTTGGTACAAGTCCCATGAAGCGAGGCGGCTGTCGCGCAGCCACGCGGGTTCATTTGATTGAGCGCTTAGACTTTCAACATCAGCGCGGGTATACAGCGGCGCTTCAGGCGCGGCGCTGCGGCGCTGTCGTACTGCAACCACAGATTTGCTCCTTTGATTTTGGTGATGCTTTTATGTGACACAGGACACCTATAGGCAGATTAACAAATCAATACGGAAATCATCGCGTAGGGGAGGGGCAAGCCCCTCCCGCATAAATCAGCATCGCGGGCGAGGCAAGCCATCGCCCCTACAAACACCGTATTCGTTTATTAGGTTGCATAAGAGCATCCATGATAAAGGGCGATCTGTTAACCGATTGAACCTTCCAGCTGAATCTGGATCAGGCGGTTCAGTTCAAGGGCATATTCCATCGGCAGTTCCTTGACCAGCGGCTCAATAAAGCCGTTGACGATCATCGCATTGGCTTCATCTTCACTCATGCCTCGGCTCATCGCATAGAACAGCTGATCCTCACCCACGCGACTGACGGAGGCTTCATGTCCCATCGTGACCTTTTTGGCATCCACCTCAATGGTGGGATAAGTGTCCGAACGGCTGCGATCATCCAGCAGCAGCGCATCGCAAACGACATTGCTGCGAACGTTATCCGCCCCTTCGACGATCTTGAGCAAACCGCGATAGCTGGCGCGTCCGCCATCCTTGCTGATGGATTTGCTGATGATCTGGCTGGTTGTGTTCGGCGCGAGATGGGTGATCTTGGCACCCGCGTCCTGATGCTGCCCCTGCCCGGCAAAGGCGATAGACAGGACTTCGCCGTGTGCGCCTTCGCCTGCGAGAATGACCGCCGGATACTTCATTGTGACCTTACTGCCAAGATTGCCGTCCACCCATTCCATCGTCGCGTTCTTTTCAGCGACGGCGCGTTTCGTGACCAGGTTGAAAACGTTGTTCGACCAGTTCTGGATCGTAGTATAGCGGCAGCGCCCACCTTCCTTGACGATGATCTCGACAACGGCACTGTGCAGGCTGTCCTCGCTGTACGTCGGCGCGGTGCAGCCTTCGACGTAATGCACATAGCCGCCTTCCTCAACGATGATCAGGGTGCGCTCAAACTGCCCCATATTCTGCGTATTGATACGGAAATAGGCTTGCAGCGGCATTTCGATGTGGACGCCTTTCGGCACATACACAAACGATCCGCCCGACCAGACGGCGCTGTTGAGCGCGGCGAATTTGTTGTCGCTCGACGGAATGATTGTGCCGAAATACTGCTTAACAATTTCCGGATAATCGCGCAGCGCCGAGTCCATATCGGTGAAAATCACGCCTTTGCTGTCAAGGTCTTTGCGGATGCTGTGATATACCACCTCCGACTCATACTGGGCGGTCACACCCTGCAAATACTTCTGCTCCGCTTCGGGAATACCAAGACGGTCAAACGTCTTCTTGATGTCTTCCGGCACTTCATTCCAGTCGCGCCCCTGCCCGTCCATAGCGCGAACGAAGTAGTAGATGTCATCGAAGTTTATGCCGCTGAGGTCTGCGCCCCATTCCGGCATCGGCTTCTGCTTGAAAATGTGATACGCCTTGAGGCGGTATTCGGTCATCCAGTCGGGCTCATTTTTCAGAGCGCTGATCTGGCGAACGATGTCCTCATCAATTCCCTTGCGGCTCTTGAAGCTGTATGAGGCTTCCGAATCACGAAAGCCATATTTCTCTTCATACGAGGTACGAACACCGCTCAGCGCTGCTTCCTCGTGCGTCAGTTGCTTGTCGCTGGCAACCAGTTGGTCAACCATAATCGCTCCTTTAGACAACCTGCTCGTCTAGCTTTCGACCTTTTCGCGAATCCAATCGTATCCGGCTTCTTCAAGGCGAAGTGCCAGTTCAGCCCCGCCGCTTTCCATGATCTGCCCCTGAAACATCACATGGACAAAATCCGGCTTGATATAGTTGAGAATGCGCTGATAGTGCGTGATCACTAACACGCCAAGTTCAGGACCGCGCAGTTTGACGACACCTTCGGACACAACGCGCAGCGCATCAATATCCAGCCCGGAGTCGGTTTCGTCAAGGATGGCGATCTTCGGCTGCAACACCGCCATTTGCAGGATTTCGGCACGCTTCTTCTCGCCGCCGCTAAATCCCTCATTCAGATAGCGCCCGGCGAAGCTATGTTCCATGTGCAAGCCGTCCATTTTCTCTTTCATCAGCTTGCGGAAATCACTGACTGAAATCCCCTTGCTCTCAGGCTCAGCCGCCTTCATACGGGCGTTGATGGCAAGACGGAGGAAATTTGCCAGCGTCACGCCGGGAATCGAGACAGGATATTGAAAGGCGAGGAACAAACCGGCGCGGCTGCGGGCATCGGCTTCCATCTCCAGCAGGTCATCGCCATTAAAAATGATCTGTCCAGCCGTCACTTCATAGGCAGGATTGCCCATCAACACGTTGGCAAGCGTGCTTTTGCCCGACCCATTGGGTCCCATCAATGCGTGAACCTCACCCTGACGAATGATCAGGTTGACCCCGCGCAAAATTGGTTTGTTTTCTACATTGACATGTAGATTGCGAATTTCTAACGCTGCGCCCATTCTCAGGCGACCTCCTAATGGTTTAATTGGGGTTAAATTTTCGGTGTACCCAGAGGTATGAATGAGTAAAGTATACCAACTGCCTTCCCTTAAGTCAATATTTTTTATGATGATGATGATAAAAATTGACTGAGAAAATGGATTGCGTTATGATTCTTTTGCCCGTAAACAATGGTTGTTAACAAGGAACAGGATGCAATGGAAGCGGTAAAAACGGAGGAAGGGCTGCGCGAGGCACTGCGCGTCGTGGTTGATCCAGAAATTGGTATGAACGTGGTTGAGCTTGGTTTGATCCGCGCAGTCGAAATTGAACCCGAACGCGGTCACCTGACGATGATTATGACCACGCCGTTCTGCCCGTATGCGCCCGCCCTTCTGGAGCAAACGCGCCGCGCTGCCCAGGACTATCTGGAAACACCCGTGACCATAGAGATGGGCTTGGAGATGTGGGATCCAAGCATGATGGAAGAAGGCGCCGCCGACGACTGGGGCTTATTCTAGGGAAATGACACGGGGGCATGGCAAAACGCCCCCGTACATCTCATTTCGGTCTGTTCTGCGCGATGAACTCGCGTGGATCAACATAGTTTGTATCCAGAGATGCTTTGTTCATACCGGGCCAGTGTTCCGGGTTCTGTTCCAGGATTGTCGTCGGGCTGATGTCAAAATGCAGGTGATAGGCATAACGCCCGAACGCATTCCCTACCTTGGCAATCTGCTGCCCCCGGCGCACCCGATCCCCGACTTTTACGCTCATCTCCTCGACATGCGCGTAGCGGGCATACACCTGTTTGCCTGTCGTTGAGAGCGGATCGTGTCGGATGATAACAACATTACCCCATATTGGTAAACGTCCGGCGAACGTGACCGTGCCGCTTGCTACCGCATACACCCCGGAATGAGCATCTTTGTCTTTCGGCAGGTTCAGGTCTGCGCCTGTGTGATACGCGCCATTTGGCGACGATGCGTAGTAGACCTTCCCGAACGGACTTGCGTCATACCAGTCTCCGCCCCACACCTTCGCCGAACGGCGTTCTTCTACCGTACCCATTGGCATATCGAATCCATCCGCATAGCCTTCCGTAACCGCGCCGCCGCTGCCCGGCTGGACTGTAACAACGCGCCGCCAGCGTACCGCGTCAAAGGCAATCTCCTTGCCCGTTTCTCCTGTTAGATCATTGAGGAATACCGTTCCGGCATTTATCGCGTTTGGATTAAGCTCAAATACACCCAGCACAACCCACTGGGTCAAGTACAGTGACTGATTGACGGGTGAAACTACTTCGCCTGTCGCACCCGTGATCCCGTGAATCTTATAGCGGGCATTGGTCGTGTTTGAGTGTCTGCCTGGTACGAACACAGCAACTTCGTGCTTGCCCGCTTGAGTCAGGCGCGGTGTCCAGCGGGCTGCGCCTGTACTCGTCCGAGCCTGTGTCGCCGCGTAATATGCCGTCCAGCCCCACGTATTTGTAAATGATTGGAATGTGCGCTGACCTGTGTACGAAAAATCATTATAACCAGTCTCGCCCACCCTGATGACCTGTTCATCCACATACATGACTTCAGGCGGAGCAGGCGGTGGAGGTGGCGGCGGTGGAGTGTTCGGCGTCATCGGCTTGTTGATCACGGCGTACTGCAATGGACCGATCACACCGGCGCGATACCAGCTCAATCCCTCCGCCCTATACTGGTTGATAGCAGTCGTCCGCGCTGTTTCCATCTCACTTGGCGGCGCATCACCTTGCAGTGCCGGAATGATCGGTTTGGCATAAGGACCCCACACGCGATACGTTTCCTCCAGTACCGACTGCGGCGTGCGGCGCATCGTGTTCCAGTAAACCTGTGGATGAATACTGCTCACGAATGGTTTCCACTCTTCAGGAAAGATCGTGTTGTAGTGATGACTGCGCGGGTCAACAGACATTCCAATGTGGAAGTTGGCGGGCAGCGCGGCGGTAACGCGAGTCATGAATGGACGCACCCCCTCGCGCCCACCCTGCCAAAACTCGGCATACGGCTCAACATCGAGGATCATGGACTTCACGCCAGGGCGTTTGCACGCCTGAATGATCAAATCAGTTTCGGCGTTGACATCTCCACCACGCGGCACACACCACAAATGCAGTTCGAGGCTGTACGTCGCCAATGTTTGCACCCAGCGGTCAATGCTGGAGACGCCATCAATCGCAAGGCTGCGCTTGGTATCCCAGTAACCCAACCAGCGTGCGCCAGACTCTTCCGTCCAGTCGTTGGACTTAACCCACACCTGCGTCACATACGGCGCATTGGTGCGAATATTTCGGGCGAATTCATCAATCGAATTTTCGGAGACGGAATCGCCGCGCCAGTGCCACAGCGCGACAGCGCTGCTGTAGGGAGTGGATCCCGTCGGCGGCGGGGGCACGGGCGCGGGTTCAAACGTAACGACGCTTGTTGATACCCAGCCGCCGATAATGCCGTAGTCAATCCACACCCACCCGTCTGTAGTGCGACTGCCAGGATAGTACGTCGTCAGCGTATTCTTCATTAAATCGCCGATGTCTCTGTATTGCGTTCCAGGACCGTTACGCACATTGGCAAAGGCACTTACGGTGTTGGCGATGGCGCTTTGTCCGGCACCGGCATTTGGCGGCTTCGGAACAGGCGGCGGATATGCACTCATCCCGTGCTCCAGTTATGAATTCGTTAGGATAGCATCAGTTTACCGCTAGTTCGGGATTTATGCCTTAAGCGTTGATGTGCAAGTTCCCGGTACCGGGGATAACCCTGCCGATGATGAATGCGATTTCGCCCTGAGCCACCATCTCAGCCACATAACCAGAGGCATCGTCAGGTGGTAAAGCGATCAGCAGCCCACCGGAGGTCTGCGGGTCGTACAGCAAATCCTCCTCATGGGGGCGCAGCGTAGTCTGCATGTGTACCCACTCACGATAATACGCCTGATTGCGCCCTTTGCCGCCGGGAATTATACCGCGCTCGGCATAATCGAGTGCGCCAGGCAGCCAGTGCAACGCGCTGAATGAAATCTCAAAGTCTACGAGGCTCAGGTGCGCCATTTCATGCCCATGCCCGATCAAGCCATAGCCTGTAATATCGGTCATGGCATGTACGCGATAACGACGTACCGTTTCAGCCGCCGCTTGATTGAGGCGCATCATACTTGCTACCGCACCGTCCACATGAATCGGATCGGCAATCTGCTGTTTGAGTGCGGTTGTGATGGCGCCGGTGCCGAGCGGCTTGGTTAAGACCAGCGCATCGCCGGCTAGTGCGCCGCCCTTCGTGTATGCCTCGCCCGGTTTGACAATTCCCGTGACCGCCATGCCATATTTCGGCTCTTTATCGGTGATGGTATGCCCGCCTGCGATCACCGCGCCCGACTCGCGCACCTTTTCACCGCCGCCGCGCAATATCTCGGTCAGTGTCTCTATCCCCAGACCATCCGGATAGGCAACCAGGTTAATCGCAAACAGCGGCGTACCACCCATCGCGTAAACGTCACTCAGGGCATTAGCGGCGGCTATCGCGCCGTAGGCGTAAGGGTCATCTACCACCGGAGGGAAAAAGTCCACTGTCGAAATGATCGCCTGTTCCTCATTCAGGCGATAGACGGCGGCATCGTCCGGCAAATTGAGCCCAATTATCAGCGCCGGATAATCTACGGGATTGAACAGATCATTGAGTGGGCGCAGAACCCGCGCCAATTCGCCCGGATCGAGCTTTGCCGCGCAACCCGCGCACGACGCAAGCGCCGTGAGTTTCACCTTTTCCATGTTTCCCTCTGACCTGGATTTACGATAGGGGTCTCTGTGAACCCACTCTAGAATTTACCACGCCTTCACACAAAAGACATTCCGTCTTGCGCCGCACTATCGCCTCATGTACACTTTTCGCAAGTTTGCCACGGAGTATGGCGCAGCTTGGTAGCGCGCTTGCATGGGGTGCAAGAGGTCCCCGGTTCGAGTCCGGGTACTCCGACATGAGGGCGCGTTGGAACGCGCCTTTTTCATTTCTCATCAACCCCTTAACCTATCCCTGTTCACCATTCGTAGGCGTTGCTACAATGTCTGACAGGGTTTTGCCGTAAACGGATTGAACCTCCGCACAGTCTGAAAAGTATATAGTTCAGAGTAGGGTGTGCCAGAATGGTTCCCCCGCTGTTTTGGCGAACCCTGTAAACAAGTTTCATTTATTCTAATAAAGGAGTACAGTTCGCATGAAGAGAGTTACCCCCTTCCTGCTGCTGGCAGTCGTCCTGCTTCTGGGCGTACTGGCAGTTGCTCCCGCGTTCGCACAGGATGACGGGTTGATCATTATCGAGGGCAACTTCGGTGGTGACCCGGCAACATTCAACCCGATCCTCGCTAGCGATACCGCGAGCCGTCGTATTACCGCGTTCCTGTTCCCCGGCTTTATCAATGCCAACGTGGAAACAGCGAATTATTCACCTTATGACCCGCCGCTGGCGGCAGGTGGTATCGTTGAAGACTGGACGCTGGATGAAACCGGCACCATCTACACCTTCACCCTGCGCCAGGGTCTCACCTGGTCAGATGGCGACCCGATTGACGCCGCCGACGTGCTCTACTCATGGAACGCGATCAAGGCAGGTGCTGAAGGTATTGTTGATACCCCTCTCAGCTTCGTCATTGATCCGACGGGTGAAACCGGCATTCTCGATGTGGTCGCACTGGATGATTACACCATTCAAGTGACGATGGCATCAGCAGAGTGCACTTCGCTGGGTAATGTGGGTGTGCTGTATCCGGCGCCATCCCATGTGCTTCCTGAAGACCTGACGCTGCTGAATGATGCTGATTTCAACCTGAATCCGTCGGTCACATCCGGTCCGTTCTCGTTCAGCGCCCTTATCCCCGGTGATTACGTTGCGCTCGAAGGAAACGACAGCTTCTTTGACGCTGCTGGTGGAGAAGTTGCCCCTGCCGGTTTCATTTACCGCGTTGTACCGGATCAGACGGTGCTGTTCGAGCAGTTCCTCGCCGGTGAAACCAACGTCGTTGATGGTCCCGCTGTCTCGCGCCGTGCCGAACTGCGTGCGCTGGCGGACGCTGGTGAGACACAGGTCTATCCGTTCCCCGGCAATGCGTGGGATTATCTGGGTCTGAACCAGGCTGACCCCAGCAATCCGCAGAATGGTCTCGACGAAGACGGCAACCCGATTGATCAGGGTCACCACCCGATTTTCGGCGATCAGCGCGTTCGTCAGGCGCTTGCGCTGGGTATTGATGTTGACTCAATTGTTGACGCCGCCGTGTTTGGTGAAGGTTCGCGCATGAACTCGTTCATCATTCCATCTTCGTGGGCATATAACCACGACCTAGCTCCTATTGCGTTTGATCCGGAAGCTGCGGCAGCTCTTCTGGAAGAAGCGGGGTGGATTGATGAAGATGGTGATGGCGTTCGGGAAGCCCATGGCGCGATGTACGCCGAAGACGGTGCGCCGCTGAGCTTTACGCTCTACACCAATGAAGGCAATGGTCGCCGTACCCAGACCGGCACCCTGATTCAGGATCAACTCGCTCAGATCGGCGTTCAGGTCAACTTCCAGACGATTGACTTCAATACGCTGCTGGACATTATGGACAGCCAGACGTTTGACGCCTTCATTCTCGGCTGGCGCAACGGTTGGCCCGATGATCCGGATGCCACGCAGTTGTTCACGCCGCAGTCGGATATTGTAGGTTCGGGCAGCAACAATACATCCTACGCCAGTGCCGAATTCGCCGAATTGAATACACTGGCGAAGAACGTCGCCGGTTGCGATCCCGCCGAACGCGCTGAACTGTATTACCAGATGCAGGAAGTCTTCCAGAATGATCTGCCCTACATTCCGTTGTTCACGATTGACGGGATGTATGCGGCTGGCAGCGATGTGGCGAACTTCGGACCTTATCCGTCGAACCTGTACTGGAACGCGGATACGTGGGATCTTGCCACGCCCTGATTTAACTTGATATTCGTATTCGGGCGAGGCAAGCCTCGCCCCTACAGATCGCTCTTGCCCCCTCTCCGCACGGAGAGGGGGTTGGGGGTGAGGTAAAACATCAAAATTCTTCTTTGAGACCCTTACTCTTGACTGTGTTTAGCCGTTAGAAAGTTCATTCCGCAATGATCAAGTACACCCTGCGCCGCCTGTTACAGGCAATTCCAACCTTTCTTGGAATCACCATCTTTTCGTATCTGCTCATGGCTGCGGCACCAGGTGGTCCTGTGGCTGCGCTCACGCAGGACCCGCGCATGACTCCGGAAGTTCGCCAGCGTATCGCAGCGCAGTTGGGTGTCAATGATCCACTGCCGATCCAGTATCTACGCTGGTTGCTCGGTGACGACTGGATGCGCTGGGACAGTGACGGAGATGGGGTCGCGGATAGTTCGTTCCTCATCCCACTGGATGCGGATGGCGACGGACAGCCTGAACCACCGGGCGATCAGATTGGCATTTTGCGCGGTGACTTTGGGCGATCATTCTTCTATCGCCGTCCGGTCGGAGACCTGATCGGGGAGCGCGTCGCGGCAACGCTTGAACTCGGCTTCGCGGCGCTGCTGCTGGGTCTGGTGATCGGCGTTCCAATTGGCATTATTGCCGCTGTACGTAAGGGCGGAGTGTTCGATAATTCCACCCGCATAATGTCGGTTTGTTTCAGTGCCATCCCGATCTTCTGGCTCGGACTCATCCTCATTCTGGTATTTGGCAAGTATCTTGATTTGCTGCCAATGGGTGGGCGCTGCCCGGTCTCGCTCACTGGCGATTGCCCGCCCGTCTGGGGTAGGCTCGAATATCTGATTTTGCCGTGCTTTGTCTTAGCGACGGGCGCGATTGCCGTCTATTCGCGTTATATGCGTGCCTCAATGCTTGATGTCAAAAGTCAGGATTACATTCGCACCGCGCAGGCAAAAGGCTTAACTAATCGTAATGTCTGGTTCAAGCATGGTGCGAGGAATGCGCTTATCCCGTTGGCAACATTTTTGGGACCGGCGATTACAGGCTTGCTGGCAGGTGCGGTGATCACGGAGACAATTTTCTCGTGGCCCGGTCTAGGGCGGCTTGGCGTGGGCGCAGTAACATCGCAGGATTACCCGGTTGTAATGGCAGTGGTGATCATTGGGGCGGTGGCAACCATTCTCGGCTACATTTTGTCTGACATCCTGTACGGCGTGATTGATCCGCGCATTCGCTTCGATTAATTCGGGAAAGGCAACAGCGTATGACCACAACTGCCACCACAGGTGCCGTAGCAAAACTCGATGTGAAAAAGCCGGAGAAGCGTGCAGGGGAGTCTCTCAGTAGATTAGCGTTGCGTCGCCTACGCAAGGACAAGTTAACACTGCTGGCGATTGGCGTACTGGTTTTGATTACGATATTAGCGCTTCTTGCTAGTCCCATTTCCAGAGCGCTCAACGTATCATTCACCCGCACGAACACCGAGAATACGTTCGCGTGGCCCTCGTTAACGCCTTATGAGGGTGCAAACGGAGCCGAATTTCATCTGCTGGGTACGGATGATCTGGGACGCGATCACCTCAGCCGCTTGCTGCACGGTGGGCAGGTATCGCTTGCCGTCGGGTTTCTGGCAGCCATTCTCGCGCTGAGTATCGGCGTGACGCTCGGCGTCATCTGCGGTTTCTACACGGGTATGATTGATGACGGCGTCAACTGGGTGATTTCCACGCTCAACTCTATTCCGTCACTATTTCTCTTACTGATCGTCGCGGCGGTGCTACAGCCGTCGCCCACTACCCTGATTCTCGTTCTCGGCTTTCTTGGCTGGACGGGAACGACACGCCTTGTGCGTGGTGAAACGCTTTCCTTACGCGAACGCGAGTTCGTGGTCAGCGCCCGTGCCGTCGGCGCGTCACCGTTCCACATCATGTTCACGCATATCCTACCGAACCTGTTCTCAGTAATCGTGATCACGCTGGCGATTGATGTCGGTTCGCTGCTACTGGCTGAAGCCGCCCTGAGCTTTCTCGGTCTCGGCATCAAAGAACCGTTCCCTAGCTGGGGCAACATGCTCAGCAAATCGCAGGAATACTTTACGTTGGGACCCTATCTGGTCTGGGCACCCGGCATCATGATTTTCGTCACGGTACTGTGTATGTACATCATCGGCGACGGGGTGCGTGACGCCTTTGATCCGACGGCGAAGGAATAGGAAATATACGCATCACTTTGAGAGCCTGGCAACTTACCAGGCTCTTTAATTTTTGGCTAACAGCTAGCAGCTAAAGTCTATAAAAATCGCTTGCGCCTGTAAATTTCATCCGGGCGCTTGTATATGTGCAGAATGTCTTCCTGAGACATAAACACCGGTTCGCCCACAGCACATGCGCCTGCAAAGATACTGGCTGCCTTAACGCACATTGCCGTGATATTTAATGCGTCCGTCGCTGTTTGCCCCAACGCGATTAAGCCGTGATTTGCCATCAGGATAACTTTTGGCGACTCGCCCATCTCGTCCTGATATGCCCGAACCCGTTCGCGCATGGCAAGTGCCAGTGGCAAACCAGGATCGAGATACGGCACGAATACCGAACGAGGACCGCATAGCACTGCCTCATCAGGAAAAATGCGATTTGACGCAAACTGTTCGGCGCGGCTGCTGCATAACAACTGATTGACTGCGACAGGGTGCGTGTGCGCGATGTAGTCAACGCCGCACTCCGCCAGTAGCATCGCGTGAAACGTGACTTCCACGGATGGGCGTAGGGGTGACTGCGAATCAGCCCGCGCCGCCATAAACGCCTCTTGCAGCGCATCGCGGCTCAGGCTTTGCTCAAACAGGTCAAGGATTGGCGCAAAGCGTACCGCAACAAATCCCGCTTCGGTGATATTGTGAAGCCCCTGCCCGCTGGCTTTCACCCAGAACACGTCATCATTCATGCGGTGCGAGGTGTTTCCCTCGCCAATAATGACGTACTGCCGGAACGGTTCGCCGAGGGTTCGGCTCATCTCGACAAGTGTTTCGAGTGACATCCGCTTGTCCCCCTGAGTAGAGTAGGCAAAAAATATAGGGGCATGACGAACATGCCCCTATAGGTTATAACTGACTCTTGCCTGGTCTAGAAGTCAAAGTCAAAGATCGTCTCTTCGGTGAAGACAAACGGCAGACCCAGCAGAATTTCGCTTCCGTTCACCACTTGCAAATCACCCAGACGACCCGCTGAAACCGACGTGCTTTCTGGCGTGAGCGTACCATCAACTACCGCACGCATCACATAAACCGCCGCGTAACCCAGATCAATTGGATTCCACAGGACGACGGATTCGACACAGCCATTTTCGACAAACGGCTTCATCTGGTTCGGCGTGGACAGACCAACGACTGCAATCGCAGAGTCGGCATCCGGTGCGCCAACACCTTCGGCTGCATCATCCGGTGAACAGAGACCCGCCTGCTGCACCGCATCCGCCGCGCCGGGGAATGCCACGCTCGACAGACCGAGTACGCCATCCAATTCCGGACCATAGCTGTTGATGAGCGCTTGAGTCTGCTGGAAGGAGAGATTCTGGTCTTCCTGAGACTCGACCGTTTCCAGCCAAACCAGATCGGGATAGCAGATTTGGGCATAATCATACATCTCCGAAATCCAGCGGCTCTGGTTCGGGGCGGTAAAGCTGCTCGTCACGATGGCAAAGTGACCTTCTGTGCCGATTTCGGCGACAAGGCTGTCCAGCATTGCCTTCGCAATACCGTTGAATTCCGCCTGGTTCACAAACCACTCGCGGGCATCCGGTTCGCTGTTAGCATCGTAACCCACAACATGTACGCCCTGAGACAACGCATCACGCAGCACAGGTGAAATCGCAACCGGGTCATTGGCGGCGAATAATACGCCGTTCACGCCCTGTGCGAGATAGTTCTGAATGAACTCAACCTGCTGCACCACGTCACCTTCGGTAGGTCCGTCAGTGGTCACAGTGACATTGCCGAGTTCTTCGGCAGCCTGCTGCATTCCGAGTGAAGTCGCGTTGAAATAGCCAATGCCGATCAGTTTCGGCACGTCCACCAGAACGATGTCCTGCCCCGCTAGATCAGGTGCATCAACAGGTACACCGCCGTTATACGCAGGCGCTTCAGCGACCTCTTCTGCCGCTTCGCCCTCCGCTGCCGCTTCCGCTCCAGGACAGTCCAGAGGATTGGTCGGCAGTTCATCTGCGCCGACCCACCGATCCTGAGCGAGAGTGGGTGCAGCAAAGGCAGCAACAACGAGAACCAGTAAGGCAAACAGCAAAACTTTCTTCATGGTCATAAACTCCTAGTCTAGGCCCGCTTTCAAAATACAACTTACGTGAACGTTACAACCTGCGTCTTGAACGATCCCATCACCTCCTTCACGCGCCCAACCCGGGCTATCGATTCCGCACATAGCGGTCAACGAGCGAGTTGACAAGCACAGCGAGGATCAGGATGATACCGATGACAACAATCGTCGCATCGCCGCGCATCCCCGCCAGAGACAGTCCATTTTTCAATACCTGTATGAGGATTAAGCCAAGCACCGTACCGAGAATACTGCCGCTGCCGCCGAATATGCTTGTACCACCAAGGACGACAGCGGCGATCACATCCAGTTCCAGCCCGGTTCCCATATCTGAGCGCGTCGTGCTGATACGCGACGTGAAAATCCATGCTGCCAGCCCCGCCATCAATCCGGAAAGGGTGTAAATGATCAGTTTCACCCGCCCGACCGGAATCCCGGAAAATCGTGCGCCTGTTTCGTTGTTGCCGACGGCATAAATCCACCGCCCAAACACCGTCCGCGCCAGCACAATGCCAAAAATAATTGCGGCGATGATGAAGATGAAAAGCTGGTTGGGTATGCCAAACGTATCTCCCGTGCCAATCTGGAAAAACCATTCAGGAAAGCCGCGTGCTGAACGCGCCTGGCTCACACCGAGCGCCACGCCGCGATACAGCGCCAGCGTCGCCAGTGTCATAATCAGCGGTGGCACACCCAGCCGCACAATGAACGCACCGTTGATAAAGCCGCACAATGCCCCCACAAGCAAGCCAATCGGGATCGCCAGTTCCAAAGGGAATGTCGCGCCCTGATCGCCGAGGTCATACCACACAAACCCCAACACAATCGCGCTCAGACCGAAAATCGAACTGACGGACAAATCAATCCCGCCAGTGATGATGATGTACGTCATCGGCAGCGCCATCAACCCAACTTCGATCATCAACTGCGCCTGAGTAAGCAGGTTATTTGCCGTCAGAAAACGCGGGTTGCGAATCGAAATAAATATCACAGCGATGAGGATAATCATCAGCAGGATGAATTCCTGACTGATCAGGATACTTCGCAGCCTGCTGCGTGATCCTGCCGCTGTTCCCGCGTCAGAGGCGGGTGTCGTCACCGATTCCATGACTGCCCTACCCTCGCCTCATCGTACGTCGGCGGCGATACAAATCCGCCAGCACCGTCATCAGAATAAGCAAACCCTGTACCGCCTGAATCCAGTAATCTGAAATTCGCAAGAACTGCATGGATGATTGAATCATCTGAACGAAAATTGCCGCCAGCGTTGACCCGAACACCGTCCCGATCCCGCCGAGAATGCTCACCCCGCCGACAACGGATGCGGTGATGATTTGCAGTTCAATGCCCGGCGGCACGGTGGATTGGATGGCGTTGAACTGAGTAGCAAATAAGGCGCTCATGATTCCGACAATAAAGCCATTCATCACGAATACCAGCAGAATGACGCGACGATCATTGATACCAGAGAGCCGCGCCGCCTCGCGGTTGCCGCCGACGGCATAAATCGCCCTGCCAAAGCTGGTATAGCGCAGCCCGATAAAGGCGAGAATGGTCCCAATCACCATCACCCACACTGGAATCGGCACCTCCAGAATACGCTGCTGGGCGAGATTGAACTGTGGTGGCAAGTTATAGATCCATGCGCCCCCTGTCACGATAATCAGCCCACCCTTGAGGATGCTCAGCATACCGAGCGTAACGACAATCGCCGGAATGCGTAAATACGCAACGAGCGTTCCGATGAATAAACCGATCAGCGCTCCGAATATGGGCGGCGCGATATAGGCGGCGACTATCCACACATCCACCGGGATGCTGCTACCCTCTGAGGCTTTGGCAATCGTCCCGCTCAGCGTAACCAGAACGCCAATGAGCGACCCGACGGAAATATCAATGTTGCCGCTGATGATGACCATTGACATGCCAATTGCGGCGATAGCGATGTACGAGGCATTATTCAGCACATCACGCGGATTATTGCCGGTCAGAAAGCGCGGGTTGGAAATCTGCGTGACCACCGCCAGCGCAATGATCGCAAAAATCAGCACGAGTTCCTGGCTTATCAAACCGGACAGACGATTGCTTCGCACTGCGCTCCGGGGCGTTGCCTGTGTGACTGCCGTCATGATGCTGCCCCCTCTACCATCTGCTGACCCATCATTGCCGTTGCAATTTTTTCCTGCGTTGCCTCAGCGCGATTGTATTCCGCTACGATCTGCCCTTCGCGCATGACCAGCACCCGATCACTCATCCCCAGCACTTCCGGTAGTTCGCTCGAAATCATCAGGATCGCCATGCCCTCCCCCGCAAGCTGACTCATCAGCCTATGAATCTCCGCCTTCGCGCCAACGTCTATACCGCGTGTTGGTTCGTCCATAATCAACACTTTCGGCTGCTGCGCCAGCCATTTGCCAACGACGATCTTCTGCTGATTCCCCCCGGAAAGTTTGTTGGTAACTTGCTCGGTGCTGTAGGCGCGGATATTCAACTGTTGAATCGTTCGTTTGGCGAGGCTCATATCCTGTTTGCGATCAATCAAGCCAATCTTTGTTAGCTGGCGCAGTACCGCTAACGAGGTATTCTGGCGCACATTCATCGCACGAATGAGCCCTTGAATACCACGATCCTCCGGTACATAGGCAATACCTAGATTCATAGCATCGCCCGGGTGGCGGATGTTCACCCGCTTCCCATCCATTAGTATTTCGCCGCTATCCGCCGTGTAGATGCCAAAGACGACCTGCGCGACTTCGCTCCGCCCTGAGCCAACCAGACCCGCCATGCCGACGATTTCGCCGCGTCGCAGCGTAAAGCTCACATCACGAGTCATCGGCGGGCGTTTGGCATGGCGTACTTCAAGAATGGGTTCGCCAATAACCGCATCTTGTTTGGGGAAAAGCTGGTCAATTGTGCGTCCGACCATCATCTGAATGAGCGACGCTTCCGTGACCTCAGAAACGGGCTTGGTATCCACATAATGCCCATCGCGCAGCACCGTCACTCGGTCTGCCAGCAGAAAGACTTCTTCCATGCGGTGGCTGATATAGATAATTCCCACCCCACGCTCGCGCAGCAGGCGGACAATCTGAAACAGCCGCTGTACATCCGCCTCAGACAGTGATGCCGTTGGTTCATCCATGATCAGGATTTTTGCGTCCTGCGACAGCGCTTTGGCGATCTCGACGCGCTGGCGATTACCCATCGTCATCGCGCCGACTTTTCGCGTCACGTCCATATCATGAATTTCGAGGGAGGCGAGAATCTCTTTGGAACGGCGAGACATCTCGCCCCAGTTGATCATGCCGTATTTGCGCGGCGCATGACCGAGGAAGATGTTCTCAGCGACGGATAACTCAGGATACAGGCTCAATTCCTGATAAATCGTCGCTACCCCATACGCCTGTGCCTCGCGTGGAGTGCTGAACACGACAGGCTGCCCGTTAATGCGAACCGTCCCTGCATCGGGTTTATACACACCGGAGACGATCTTGATCAGGGTGGATTTACCCGCCCCGTTCTCGCCAAGCAGGGCATGTACCTCACCGGGTTGTAAACTAAAATGGGTATCTTCCAGCGCCTTCACACCCGGAAATGCTTTGGAAATACCCTCAAGTTCAAGTATAGCATTCATACAAAGACTCTTTACGTTTCTATGTTACTAACCGATCAATTGTTCAAAACGCCGGTACGGCGCTTCCCAGACCTCCGGTTGCTTTGGCTCATATGTCACCGTCTGTGCAGACCGCGCAAGCAACGCCCGCGCCTCAGCCAGCGAATTGAGCTGCTTCAGGGCAATAAATTGCACCATTGCATTTCCCAGCGCCGTCGCCTCACTGGGACCTGCGATGACCGTGCAGCGCATGGCATCGGCGGTCATCTGGCACAGTGCCGCATTGCGCGAACCGCCGCCGATCACATGCACCCGTGAAAATGCTTTCCCGCTGGCAAGCGCCATGCGTTCCAGCACATAGCGGTACTTCAATGCGAGGCTTTCATAGATCGTCCGCATCACCTGTGCATTACTTTCCGGCACAGGTTGTCCTGTTTCCGCGCAGAATTCTCGGATTCGGGCGGGCATATTTCCGGGTGGCAGAAAACGCAAGTCATCCGGATCAATCAGGCTGCGAAAAGGTTGTGCGGACAACGCGAGACGCGGCAGGTCATCATAGCCATATTCCTGCCCGCCAGCTTTCCAGGTGACACGACACTGCTGCGCTAACCACATGCCGGCGACATTTTTTAGAAAGCGGAATGTGCCGAAGACACCGCCCTCATTGGTGACATTCGCTGCAAATACCGCGTCGTTGATGATTGGCGCGGGTAGTTCCAGCCCAACCAGACTCCAGGTGCCGCTGCTGACATAGGCGAAATCGTCTGTCGTCGTCGGGATTCCTGCCACCGCACTGCCTGTATCGTGGGTGGCAGGAAAAATGATGGGAAGCCCTTCATACTCGCCCGTCTGCGTACCCGGCGGCGCAATCTCCGGAAAAATGTGCAGCGGCAGTCCTAACTCCGAGAGCGTCTCCCGATCCCAATCCCCTGTACGCGGATTGTAGAACTGTGTCGTCGTTGCATGGGTAAATTCACAGGCACGTCGCCCGCCCAGCCATTGGATAAATAAATCCGGCAGCGATACATACGTCGCAGCAGCATCCAGCAGCGAACTTTTCGCCTTGATCAAACTGGCAAGCTGAAACAGGGTATTCAACGGCATGAACTGAACCCCTGTGCGCTCAAAGATCGCTCGCTTTGGCAAGCGTTCAAACACCCATTCCATCATGCCATCTGTGCGCGTATCGCGGTAGGAAATGGGATTACTGAGCAGCGCACCACGATTATCCAGCAACGCGAAGTCCACACCCCACGCATCCAGACCGATACTGACAGCGCCTTCCTTCGCTCGGCTGATACCTTCCACAATTTCATGCCACAGGCGCAACGCATCCCAATAGAGCGTACCTTGTACACTCACCGGAATATTGGGAAAACGATGTATCTCTTCCTCATGGAAGCCGCGCTCATCCAGCGTAATGCGCTGCACTCGCCCGGACTCTGCACCGAGATCAACGGCGATCACCTGTGACATAACGTTCGCACCGCCCTAACGCACGTAGGCGGCAGGCACACCGCCATCTACGGTCAGCATTCCACCTGTCGTTTTGGCGCTGCGGGGTCCCGCCAGAAAAGCAATCGCTTCGGCGAGGTCTTCGGGCAGAATTTCCGCTTTGAGCGTATTCCGTTTGCGGTAGAAATCATTCAGATCGTCCACATCAATACCATACTGCGATGCCCGTGCTTCCTTCCAGCCCGCATCCCAGATACCGCTGCCGCGAATGACGGCATCCGGCAACACCGAATTGACGCGAATTCCAAATTCGCCGCCTTCTTCGGCGAGGCAGCGTGCCATGTGTACCTCAGCGGCTTTGGCGGCGCTGTATACGCTTGCGCCCTTCCCTGCAAACACACTGTTCTTGCTGCCGACAAACACCATTGATCCACCCAAGCCCTGTGACTTCATCACCTTGAAGGCTTCACGGGCGAACAGGAAATAGCCCTTCACGAGGATGTCCATCTGACGCTGAAAATCCTGTAGGCTCGTCTCCGTGATCGGTGCGCCGCCCGCGATACCCGCGTTATTCACCAGCACATCCACCCCGCCGTACATCAACACACCGGCGCGTAAGGCATTCTGCACAGCGGTTTCATTCGTCACGTCACATTGGGCAAACAGCGCTCGCCCTTTACCAAACTTTCCTTCCAGATCGCTAACGACGGCTTGCCCGCCTTCCTCGTTAATATCCACGATGACGACATGCGCTCCATCCTGCGCCAGACGATAGGCTGCTGACCGACCAATGCCGCTGGCAGCACCAGTGATCAAGGCAACTTTGCCTGCGAAATCCCGATCTGGCGGCGCAAGTTTCAATTTGTACAGTTCAAGCGGCCAGTATTCGATGTCGTATGCTTCTTTCGCTGTCAGGCTGTTGAATCCACCAATCGCTTCACTCGCGCTGATCACCTCAATTGCGCGGTGATAGAGTTGGCGACTCACGTCGGCATTGGTCACGTCCTTGCCTGTATTCACCATGCCAACGCCCGGAATCAGAATGACGCGAGGTGCAGAGTCACGCAGTTCATCGCCCGGTTCTTTGCATTCCTCGAAATACTGAACATAGCGCGTTTCGTAATCTGCCACGCCCTGTTTGATCGCCTCTTTGAGCGTCTCTATATCCTGATCAGGCGTCCAATGCACGAAAAGCGGTTGCCGCTTGACATGCACCAGATGATCGGGGCAGGCTGCCCCCTGCTGGCTGACTTCACCTGTGCGGGCGCTGCCGACATAATCAAGCACCTGTTCGCTGGTATCCGCCTGTAAAATCGTGTGGCGGCGGGATGACACCGCGCCGCGAATGACCGGCAGCACCTCCCCCAAAATATCCCGCCGCCTTACATCTTCCAGGGGTTTCACGATCAAGTCGCCAAAAACACGCTTTCCTCGTTTTTGGTCAGCGAGATAATCTTCCGCTTCCTGAATGATCGCAATCGTGTGATTATATGTGCTTTTGTTGTCGTTCCCCCACGTCACCAGCCCGTGTTTACCCATCACGACACATTCGATGGACGGATTATCACGGACTGTTGCGCCAATCCAGCGGCTCAAGGTGAAACCGGGCTTGATATACGGCACGTAGCCCATGCGATCTCCGAAGACGACACGGGCGGCTTTTTCTGCGTCCGGCGCACATGCGAGGCTGATAATCGCGTCGGGATGGGTATGATCGACATGCTTGAACGGCACAAACGCATGGAGCAGCGTTTCAATGCTCTGGCGCGGGCGTCCCGTTTCAAATAAAGTACGCTCCAGATACGCGACCATATCCTCATCGGTCATGCTTTCGCGCTCAAACAGCGGGTCAATTTCGCGCATTTTGAGGAGCGCGAAGCCCTTTTCCTCAATGGTGAGGATGTCAGAGCCGGACGCTTTGACTGCCAGCACCTCCACCTCCCGCCCGATGTGGTCGGTCATCATGATTTTGGCGCTAGTGTTACCGCCATAAATATTGACGACGGCGCGATCCCGCCCAAGCAAGTTGCTGCGATAAACCAGTCCATCTAAATCCGGCAGGCGGGCGGCATCGCTGTCATTCCATAAGTTTTGAGGCATAGAAACTGCTTCCTGAATAAGCGAAAAACGATTCAAATAACACAAAAATCTTTTCGTTTGCTTTCGTTTTGCAACAGTCTATCGCACTTTACTCCAATGTCAAGTTGCTTTACAGCGGTCTGCCTATCGTTTGCTGAATCGCACCGTCTCCACTTCGATCCCAAGCTGGCGAACGCCGGATACCACATCATCCGCAGCATCATCGCTCGTGATCAGCCGCGCCACCTGTGAGAATCGGGCAAACGTGTACGGCGCGATCTGCCCCCATTTACTTCCATCAGACAAGATCACCGAACTGACACATCGAGTCATCATTGCCTGTTTGATCAGGACCTCGTCCGCGTCAACATCACTGATCTCGCCGATAAGCGAGATTCCCCGCGCACCAAAAAAGCCGATGTTCAGGTTGATGTCTGGCAGTCCTTCGGGTCGCCCGACAATAGAAATGGAGTCGCGGCGCAGTCGCCCGCCCGGCAGCAGCACCGTAATATGCGGCGCATCCAGGAAATGCTGGGCAATGATGAGGCTGTTGGTGATGATGGTCAGTTTCTTGAATTTTTTTAGCAGGGGAACAAGGGCATAAGCGGTTGAACTGCAATCCAGGGCGACACTGTAGCCATCACGCACCATGTTGATCGCACTTACGGCAATCGCATCCTTTTGCGCTCGCCTCATATTCATGCGAACGTGAAAGGATAGCTCAGGCACGATACTGCTGACTTCACGCTGGACCGCACCGCCATACGTGCGTTCGAGCAGCCCTTCTTCTTCCAGTGAGCGCAAATCCTGGCGGATCGTCACCGCGCTCACTTCCATATCATCGCTCAACTGCTTGACGGAAACTCGTCCATCCTGCTTGAGTTGATCTAAAATCAGGCGTCGTCGTTCTTCTACAAAAAGTGCCATATTTGACACGCTTTCCGAAAGCGCATACACTGGCGAAAAATAATCGAAAAAGAAAGCAATTATCTCTTTCATTGTAGCACCATAACGATTGTGTTGTCCAAAATTCGTTTAAGGAAGAGTTCCATGTACGAAAAATACTACGCGCCACTCGAAGAACAATTGCAACAACGCGGCATTGATGTCCATGCTGTCAAGGAAAAGCTCAAGCGGCAGCATATCGAAACCCCGTCGTGGGGATATGCCAACAGTGGCACCCGATTCAAGACATTTAATTATCCCGGCGCGGCACGTTCTGTACCTGAAAAATTACAGGATGCGGGTTACGTCCATCGTCTTACAGGCGTTGCCCCTTCGGTTGCTATTCACATCCCGTGGGATAAGACCGATGACTGGGCGGGGATGAAGGAGTATGCCCAATCGCAGGGAATCAGTATCGGCGCAGTTAACCCCAATCTGTTTCAGGATGATCAGTACAGGCTGGGTAGTATCACTAATCCCAGCGGCGCGGTGCGGGAAGAAGCAATTGCCCACATGGTTGAATGCTGCGAGATCATGGAGAAAACAGGCAGCACATTGTTGAGCCTGTGGTTCGCCGACGGCACGAACTATGCCGGGCAGGACAGCATCACGACGCGCAAGCGGCGCATGGAAAGCGCACTCGAAGAAACCTACAGACACATGCCCGCCAACGGCAGAATGTTGATCGAATACAAATTCTTTGAGCCAGCGTTCTATCATACCGACCTTGCCGACTGGGGTATGGCGTATGCGACAGCGCTGAAACTTGGCGACAGGGCGGAGGTATTGGTGGATACAGGTCATCACGCACAGGGGACGAATATCGCGCACATCGTCGCTTTTCTGCTCGATGAAGGGCGACTTGGCGGCTTTCACTTCAACAACCGCAAATATGCGGATGATGATCTGATCGTCGGCAGCGTCAATCCGCAGGAATTGTTTGAGATTTTCACCGAACTGGTGCTGGCGGGCGAAAAAAGCGCTAATGTCGCTTATATGATTGACCAGTGTTTCAATATCGAATCGAAAATCGAAGGCATGATCATCAGCGTGGTCAACTGCCAGACTGCATACGCACGGGCGCTCATCGTCGATTACGACGCGCTGCGCGATAAGCAGATGAACGGCGATGTCATGGGCGCTCATCGTGAATTGATGGACGCGCTTGAAACCGATGTCCGCCCGCTGCTGGCACAGGTGCGCCTGGAAATGGGACGTCCTGCCGATCCGATTGCCGCTTTCCGCGCTGACAGCTACGAAAAGCGCATCATTGAGGAACGCGGCGTCATTGCAGGTGGCGGCGCGGGTTTTCCAGGCTAACCGAATCCGTTGAGGAGATTTTCATGAACTACCGTGAGTTTGGGCGCACGGGCTGGCGTGTTTCCGACATCAGCTTTGGCGCATGGGCAATTGGCTCTGCCTGGGGAAGCGTGAACGATGATGACTCAATGGCGGCGATGCACCGTGCGCTCGATCTCGGCATCAATCTGTTCGATACTGCCGATGTCTATGGCGACGGACACAGCGAACAACTTCTTGCTCGCCTCAAGCGTGAACGAACCGAACCGTTCCACATCATCACCAAAGCAGGACGGCGGCTCGACCCGCACGTTGCTGAAGGCTATAACGCTGCTAATCTGACCGCTTTTATCGAGCGCAGCCTGAAAAACCTGCAAACGGACTGCATTGATCTGGTACAGCTTCACTGCCCGCCGACTAAAGTGCTGTACATGCCGGAGACATTTGCCGCGCTGGATGATCTCGTCAATGCTGGAAAAATTCGTTTTTACGGGGTCAGCGTCGAAACCTGCGAGGAAGCGCTCAAAGCGATTGAATTTCCCAACGTACAGAGCATCCAGATCATCTTCAATATGTTTCGCCTGCGCCCATCCGAATTGTTCTTCTCAGAGGCGAAGCGGCGTAAAGTCGGCATTCTCGCTCGTGTGCCGCTGGCAAGCGGTTTACTGACTGGCAAGATGAACCGAAACAGCCAATTCGCACAGGACGATCACCGTAAATTCAATCGTCACGGGGAATCGTTTGACGTGGGCGAAACTTTCTCCGGTGTGGATTTTGACACCGCGTTACAAGCTGTAGAGGAGATACGTGCTATGCTGCCGCAAGGGGTGAGCATGGCGCAGTTTGCACTGCGCTGGATTCTCATGTTCGATGCCGTTTCCTGCGCGATCCCTGGTGGCAAGACCCCGGCACAGGTTGAAGACAATGCCCGCGCCTCTGATCTACCGCCGTTGACGGACGAGCAGATGACGGCGATCCGTGAGATTTATGACCGCCTCATCCGTGAGCAGGTGCATCAGCGTTGGTAGTGGACGATGAAACCGCCGACTATCCCCTTCGGCGGTTCATCGAGTTCAGGTGTCAATTACGGTGCGGGAGTCGCTACAGGCAGCACTCCGCTTCGCGTACATGAGTCATAGCTACTGCCAAGCGTAACGACAAAGTCATATTCGCGTTCACCACTGGGTTCGATCTGGATATTGTTCGGGTTAATATTCAGCGACAACGCGATCTGCTCAAGGCTGCTACCTTTGCTGCGCCCGGTGTAATCCGTCATTTGCGTGTCAGCGACTTCGGTTGTCGGCGCTGCGCCAAGCGCCACGGCATTAAAGCCATCGGCTTGCAGACGCTCAGCAGCGACAATGTCCAGATTCGGGTTATTTGTTCCGTTATAGATACCAACCGTAGCTCCCTCAATAGCAAGCTGATTTTCCGTCGGCGGCGCATAGAAATCTTCCAGCAGCGGGCGCATCGTTTCATACACAGGAAGCTGGACGTAATCGCCATCTGGCGTTTGCCATGGTGTTGTGTGATAGGTGCGCGTCAGCGAAAAATTCTCGATCATGGCGGGGTCAAGATTGGCAGCAATCGGGACGAGGCTCAGAATATTCTCAAACGCCATGTTGGTTTCGACATATTGAATGCCCTCGCTGTAAAGCGTTGGGGCTTGAGCAAGCAGCCCATTATCGCGTGCAGCCCGCCAGACCGCCCTTAATATCTGCTGCTGGCGCACACCTCGATCAAAGTCTGAACTGCTGGTACGGGAACGGGCATACCACAGCGCCTCGCTGCCATCGAGATGATAATAGCCAACGGGCAGTACGTATTCGCCATCCTCACCCACAGGATAGGCGGCGGACGGCACTTCCGCGCCGATCAGGGGCAAGTCCTGAATTCCGCAGTCCACCGCGACATCCACGCCGCCCACGGCGTCCACCAGCGCGACAAAGCCGCTGAGATCAACCATCGCATAATAGTGAACGTTTATGCCGAGATTATAGAAAATCGTCTGGCGCAGCAGCCCAAAGCCGCCATCCGTCCAGCCAACGGACTCGCCATACGGATACGCTGTGTTGATTCGCTGCATCGTCCAACTAGGGATATACACATAGAGATCACGCGGCAGGCTCAACAGCGAAACGGTGCCTGTCGTGCGGTTGATAGACACGATAATCATCGTGTCGGTTCGGGCAACGCTTTCACCCGTCAACTCATTGTCGTTTCCCAACAGTACAACGTTGATCAGGTCGTAGCCCTGCCGATCCAACTGCGGCACTGCTGTCGGAATTGCCGTCGGTGCGACATCGCCCTCATCCGGGCTGGTGCTGTAGATCATCAGCGTCGGCAGTGGATGCGGGGTGGCGTTGATATTTATGCCTGGGTCTGGCGTCGGTGTCACGGCAATTGTGACTTCAGCTACAGGCGTATTCGTAGGGAAATCCTGAAATGACGGATAGGCAAGGGATTTCGCCCGCACATGCGCCTGTCCGTTCGGTGCTGAATATGCGACGGGCGTACCGGCAGGCGGAATCGCCAGTGCCGTTCCTGTCTGCGCGTAGTTTTCGGAATTGGCGCTGAAAGCCCGCGCTTCACTGGAATACGTCAGCAGCGTAAACACCACTTGGAACAAGGCGATGATGATTCCAACCAGAAGGATCGTCAGGATAATGCGGTAAAGGGTATTGCCGCGTTCGGTGCGTGGCGTTTCAGCAGCCATGCGGTCTCCAGAACTCTTTCACAAAGCGACTCGTGAAAAGTCTAGCAGAAGCACACGGCTAATCCTACGGTGGCTCGCTCATCAGCGGAATATCACAGGGATAGCGCATGACGCATCTGTACTGCCATCCGTATTCACTACCGAGAGACGTACCCAATGTACGCCATTGCCAAAGAGTGCGGTATTCATCTCCCCCAAAGCGCCCTGCTCGACAGGAACGGTGAACTGATCATAGTAATCGTAGGTCGTGGAAGACTCAGGGCGAACATCGAGACGATAGAATGCGAAGTCGTCACTCGTCGCCGCGCCAAACAGCGTCACGATGTCCTCAACTACCTGTCCGGACACCGGCAGCACGATCTGCGCGGTCAGCACATTGCATCCTTCCGGCAGTAATCCGGTATTCATCATCAACGCGCCTTCAGCAGGCGTCCCGCTTGGGAAAACCGGGATCGCTGTTGAAATGGACGCTTGCACCAGGCGCGGCACATACATCGGCAAGCCGACAGGCAGCCCCGCTGCTGTCGCCAGGCAATTCACGTCGCGTAGTTCACCAACACTGCTACCTACCTGCTGTGCAATTGCGTAAAGTGTATCGCCCTCTTCAACGGTATAGACCGTCCAGTTGGGCGGCTGGGTACAAAGATATAGCTGTACCGGCAGCGGCGTGATCTCCGCCAGATTTTGCGGC